>VAPL010039442.1_pt1 | contig 10247 bp, 11 predicted proteins | sample 3395061 | NCBI WGS metagenome assembly VAPL01 (sample SAMN08290444, study PRJNA428436) | hydrothermal vent metagenome | isolation source: Deep-sea hydrothermal vent chimney 2 | place: Pacific Ocean: Juan De Fuca Ridge | depth 2182 m m
CAGGAACGCGCATCAATTCGCGCATGGAAGGCACGCCAATAATGCGTAATTCACCTGCCTGACCTGACGACCAAAAGCCGTAATAATCATCCAGCTCGCCCGGCGCGACGACCTCGGTAGCCGCAGCCGCCGGGCCAGATGTCAGCGCAGTGCCGCCAACAGCCGCAAGCGTGCCGGCTATCGCTGCCCCCTTGATTGGGCCTTTTAGAACATCGCGGCGCGAGAGGCCCTCATTGGTTTTATCGTGATCAGACATATCAGATCTCCTTAGTTGGTTTTGATAAAGTTGAGTTTGGTTCGGTAATTAGACGGTCCAAGACATCAGCACTTGTGGCCATTTTTGCCCGCCGTTTGTCTTTGCGAATAACAACGGGACATTTGCTGTGGTCCTGATACAGAACCTGACAATGCAGACAGGACAAGCATTCGTTCGGGTTGATTTCGCCGGTCGGGTGGATTGCCTGAACGAAACATTCATTGGCGCAGGTTTGGCAAGGGCTGCCGCATTCCTTATAGCGCTTCAGCCAGTCAAACATCCGTATCCGTCCAGGGATCGCCAGTGCTGCCCCCAGCGGGCAAATGTAGCGACAATAGAATCGCTCGATAAACAGGCCCATGCCCAGAACCACAGTGGCAAACAGCACATAGGGCCAAGCGCGTACGAATTTCAGAATGATCGAGGTCTTGAACGGCTCGACCTCGGCAAAATGTTCTGCCAGCGATATTGAGACCATAGACAGGCCGAACAGGCCAAGGAATATCATGTATTTCAGCGGCCAAAGCCGTTCATGCAAGCCCCATGGCAGGGTCCATTGCGGCACCTTGAAAAACCGCGCAATCTGGTTGGTGATTTCTTGCAATGCGCCAAACGGGCACAGCCATCCGCAAAACCCGCCGCGCCCCCAAAACAGCAATGTCACAGCAACTGAAACCCACAGGATGAATACCAGCGGGTCCATCAAAAAAGCATCCCAACTGAACCCGCTGTTCAGTGACGCCCCCAGCGCCATCAGGTTCACGATCGACAGCTGTGCATTCTGGTGCCAGCCCAGAAATAACAGCGTTACCAGCAGGAATGACATGCGAAACCAGTAGAATGCGCGTTTGTGCCGTGTGGCCTGCACCTGAAAGAAAAACACACCCGTCAGAATCGTCAACATCCCGAGCAGCAGGCCAATTTCAATGGTTTTACTTTTCCAGATTCGTTGCCAAAGCGCTTTGCGAGCGGCTGTATCAGCCTCTGATTCAATGACCGTATCCAGAGTTGGCACAGCCAAAGATGTTAGATACTGCGCAGGGATTTTATACCCCAGATCATAGGCCAGAAACGTTTTTTCAATCGGCCCGACAACGCGCTGCGCCAACAGCTGGATGCGCCATGGCTTGGTCGGATCAAACCCTGAATCAGCCGGAATTTTGAACATGTCGATCTCGACAAAAGATGGTGCGCCCTCTGCCGCCAACTTGCCCAAACGGCGGTGCCCCTTGTCACGGAATCGCACCGAAATGTCGCCCTGAATCAGCTGGATCCGGTCAAATATCCCGCCGCGCACATAGCCGTTTCCCTTAAAGGAAAACACGCCCCGACCCATAATCAAGATCGCTTGCTCGCCCTCCTCCATCCAGTTAACCAGATTGTCGTATTCCTTTTCACCCATCAGGCTAAGCCCGATGGCGGGTGCCGAAACCAGCGCTACGTGCATGTCGATATAGGTATCACCATCTGCGCCTATTTCCGCGTGCTTTTGAACCCGCTTGTCACCTGTCGCTGCGAAGGCCTCGTTGATCTGGCCGATGTCCAGCGTCATGCGCCGCACCGTGCCGTCCCCCACCATAGTGTTCCAGTCGCTAATCGTGCGCTCGTCCATATTCAATTCATGGGTCGGTCCGGCGTTGGCCGCGTCATTGTTCAGGCCACCCAAGCCCAACGCACGCGCCACTTTGATACTGGAGCGCACAACGGAATCATCAATAATCATAATGGTCACGGTCGCACCTGAAATGATATTAATATCATGGGCCGAGCCACCCGCCGCCGCCTCGGCAACAATATCAAGCCCGACGTAGCTTTCGGTCATGGCTTTGATTTTACTGTTGGGAATGCCAATCAGAACAATCGGTTCCGAGTGTTTGACCAGATTGGCCCCCAGCAATTTGGCGTCATTATCAATTGCCACCATCACATGGATCGGCTTGCCCGAATAACCGGTGGTGCCAACAAAATCCGAGGTGATATAAGCATAGCCCATAACCTCGCCGCCCTTCAGGACCGGGACAACGGGGATGTTTTCCAGCAAATCGCCATAGGCATCAGCGCCAGCAACCAATTCACCGGCTGGGATTTCCGGGATAAATTGATTCAAAATAGGAGAGGCTTGTGCCGCAACGCTTCCGGCAATGGCCAAAAGCATGATCTGCAGAAGTGCAAAAAAGCGGAGTGTTGCGAAGATTTTTGAATCGGGATTTTTCAAAAACATGGTGTACCCCATGCATTAGAAAGCCCCTGAACCTGTTCTTTGGTTGGTAAAGATATAGATGCTGTCATGATACTGTTCTTGCTCGCGATTGGCGGCCCGCGACACGCAAACCAGTATTGCTTTGGGCCCGTCAGACCGATGGTCTGCGGGTTTCCATAGATAATGTTGGTAAAATCGAAAGATGTCAGGATGCCTGAATGCGGTATCATATTGCCTTGGGCATTATGGTCAGAAATCAGGCAATATGAACAGTGGCTGCATTCGCCTTGATTGGGGTCATCTCCATCCAGCTGGATAAGCTTGATACCCTCGCCACTACAAATCACGATCCAGTCACCCTCACCAGCACCGTGGCTTGCCGCCATCGGCATAGCCTGCGCCAGAAAAATCGACAAAGCAACAAGGGCAGCAACAATTTGATGGACCCCGCCAAGCCGCTTTATGTTTTTTCGAGTTGTTATTATCGAAGAGTCGGGTGACATTGATTTGATATCTAATTGGTTACACTTTCAGTATACATGTGTGTTCCGCGGGATATTGCCTTGATATACATCAAGTGCCGAGTGGGTCATATTGTCTGACGTCAGCACTCGTGGGACAGATTTAAGGTTTAGCTAACGGAGGGGTGTTGTCGCAAATTTCGCGAAGGGTTAAACGTTATCTGTTGCCAGACACAGTTATCCAGCGAGTGCAGCAAACTGTGTGAAGCTGTCACCTTGCATATCGAATTGTTGCTTCCGGATTATTTGAGCGACCTCGATGCCTTCGAGCGTGGCTGAAGCCGAATGGAACGATTTGAATCCGAGCATTGGGCGCGTTCTTCGTTTGATAAACCGATGATCTTGCTCAATCATATTGTTGAGATACTTGGATCTGACGGTGGTGATCTTGGTGGGGCAGCCAAAGCGCTGAAGGATTTTGTTGACCTCTTTGATCCCAGCCCCATTGGCCCCACTTTTGCCGATCACAATCCGCAAAGGGATTCCGCTACTAGCCAAAGCCTTCGCAAAGAATAGCGTCGCCGCTGCTGTATTGCGTCGCTCTGAAAGCATGAAGTCAAGGGTTTTCCCGTCTCGATCGACAGCGCGGTATAAGTACATCCATTGGCCACGAACCTTGATATAGGCTTCGTCCATTCTTCAGGAAACAGCGCCTGGCCTTTTGCGTTTGTGCGCCTCGATAGCAACTAACGGTGAGAATTTCACAACCCACCTGCTGAGCGTTGCATGATCAACCGCCACACCGCGTTCGGCCAAAACCTCTTCCAGATCCCGCAATGAAACTGAATACCGAAGATAAAAGTAAATCGCGTGAAGAATGACAGGCTTCGGGAAAAGGCAACCTTTGAACGATATCATGACAGGCACCTACGTGACCAATTTGATGATACATCATGTCGGCCAACGCCATTTAGGGCAATCAAGTCAAAAACTTTGCGACAGAGCCGATTGTGTTGCAATCCACTGACGGGCAATGAATGGGCCGTTGGAAGGCCGTCATAGGGCCGAAGCTGAAAGCCCGGCGTTTTGAAAACCAGCAAACGGAGGCCAAGGTCAGCGTCGCCATTCTCAACAAAATGACCGGGCTCGGACGACCCGTGTTCGAGTAAATCGCATGACCAAAATTACGGGTAAGGGTCAATTCCGACTAACATCTGATCCATGCAACAAGGCCGTGCGACCGATAGAATTTTCACGGCCTCACCGAAAGCTTGCGACAGAACCAGAAATCCGACTAAAGGCAGCGTCACTGAACCCTACTCATGAGCCGTCCTTTGTCTAGGAAGATCAGGGCAAACGTCAATGCAAGAAGCGACAGAGCAATTACAAATGAAAGAGAAAGACCAAAGTTTAAATGCGCCAGCAAAGAGACGGTTGCGACGCCTCCAAGGCGTGCGAATGTAATATCTAGGCTGACGACAATAGCCCTCAGCCCATTGGGAGAGAATTTCAACACGAGTTGCGTAGACGGCGCGTTGCTACAAGCAAATCCCGCGCCCATAAACACTGCAGAAAGTATGAGAAAGGCCATTTGGTCTGAGAAATATGCCACCAAAAAACTGCCGATTATAAAAAGCGGAGCCGCTAGTACAATTCGCCTAATATGAAAGCCGTCAACCCAGTTCCGAAGGAGCGTGCTGGCAACAGAAAAACTGAACCATATTGATGCGAGGATGATACTAATCGCTCCCGCACCAACATCGGTGTCCGCCAACCGCAACGGCAGACTGAAAAGGTAAAATGTTATCGCCCCGTAGGTGCAAAAGATGTAGCCGAAGACGAGCCAGAGATCGCGCCTCTGGAATAGTAAGTGTAAGTTTGGGGAATTCCGGATGATGTGCTCAGAAGTTTGTGACGTTCTCTCAAAAGACATTGCAAGTGCCGCCCCCGCCAAGATTGCAAAGAACACAAACACGGATTGCCACCCGATAAAAGCGATAGCCCAAGCAGCGGCCAATGGTGCAAATGCGGCGGCATAGCCCGTGAGGCTACCCCAAATGACCAGGATTTTTCCCGGCCGCTTTGGCAATGCCTCTATGAGGAGTAATGGAACCAGCGGAGAGTAGAAGCCGCCGCCGAAGCCCTGTAGGATACGCCCAACGATTATAGACTCAAATCTACCAGCCAAAACTATAGTGGTCGATCCCAATGCGAACATCAATACGCCGATGAAAAATATTTTTCTGACTCCGACAATATCACTGATCCAGCCACCTGCGATTACGCCGATGGCTACGGCAAAGCCGTAAGAATTAAAAAACCAGGCGACGTTTCCGATTGTCAAACTAAAGTCGGATTGGATTATCGGAAGAAGCAGCGGCACCAACGTCAGTTCCATAACGAACGCAATGCTTGCAATGATTGGGCTTGCGATCAATCTGTAAGACGAAATGGTCATCGCGGCTCCACAAAAACTCTTTCTTAGTAAGGCTCTCTCTGTTAGCGATCGGTGGGTCAGGCCCTCCGATCGCCGTTTTGTCCTCAGGCTACCGCGCAGATGGTGTTCTCCATCTCTGTTCTACTTGGAATTGTGCGCTTATGCGAGAGAGCCTTTGGCGGAGTGTCAAGGAACTGCACAATGTCTTTTGCGCTCATCCAGACAAGCGCCTCTTCCGCCGTCACCTGATTTTCTGGTCCATACCATGCTCCCGGTTCACAGTGCGTATAGCCATACCGAACTGGAATTCCTTTAAAGGCCAGCGCTGATGGCACAAAGCCAAACACGTAGTCGGGCATCCAAATTTTGCGCGCGAGTTCGAAAACAATGCGCGAAAGTAGTGCTGTGAAGCCTTGGTTTCTGTGCCCACCTTCGCCGCCACTGAGCCAAAATTCGCCATGGTAACACACTTGCCCGGTTATGTTTTCAAGAGCGGACGATTGTGAATAGAAGGTCCGGTCGGGGTCGAGTGTTGAATTCGGCGTGATATACTTGTGCCTATGAACATTGAGGTGTTGTTTCAAAGAAATTTTAGACATGTTCAGAAGCCTAATCGCCTGCGTGTGGACCAACTCGTCATTGTCGTTGAAACCGCAAACCCAGAAGGCATTGGAGGCATCAACATAGGAACAGGCTGCATCGAACATTGGATAGATCCGCGATCTATCCGTCTGTGAGTTTCGCAGTTTTCGATAGGCGGCAAAATCCCCTCCAATCTCTAGGCGCATTCCTGCGGCTTCGAGCTCTTTGGTGATGTTCGCAACATTACGGATCATCGTGAAAAGATTGAGTGCTGACATTGGATTTCCTTCCTTTTGCTGTGTCACAACCTCGAAAGGTAAGGTATCAGTTAAATGCCTTGAATAGCCCCTTATGCGCATATCTTTCTCAGAAATGAGATAAATCAAATTTCGAAGTCCATCACAAGTTCCTCTGGGACACAGGAGATCTCCACATCGCAAAGCGCGTCAATGTCGATTTGGTTCGTCATGAGCACGAGGACAGCCAGACCCGATGTCCCGTCTGGAAAGACGCAACCCATCAGTAACCGCTGAAAGCTGACTGGTATGGGTTCATCACAGCCTTCTCGCGGCAGGTGAGCATACAAATGATCCAAACGCACTCCACCTTCGCCGTAAATACGTGCATAAGCCCCGGAGATAAATTCGTTGAAGTCATCACCGGCGTTATCGTCTTCAGATAGCCTTCCTACCGCACTTTTTGACCAAGCCCATCCAAACCATTTCGCATAGGCCGACCGTTCACCTATCTCAACGCAGATCCAACCTGTCTGACTCTTTCTATAGATGACTAAAAATGGCCTGACATCCGACGTCGCAGGGTCTTCAATTTGTGTATGAGCTTGCCCCCAAGCAGCAAGCGTCTTTTTCATTATAGGCAGACCGTTTTTTGCGATCCGGATTATTGGTTGTTGCTGTGAAAAGAACTCGCGCCCATTGGCGTCCAGATAATTAGCGCTTTCCAACCATTGCGATCTACGTTTGGTCATTCTCGACCGTGTCGCCCACGACTCGAGCTGCCTTAGGATACTCTCAGCGTCGGCAACACACCCCTTGCCATAGGCCGTCAATACGTATTCTTGCTTTTCTAGTGAAAAGAGTGCTTGCCCCATAATCACCTCCAGGTCAGTGATGTGACGCCGGACAGTCTGCCTCGTTGCACCCACCAGTTTTGTGGTCTCTGTCAAATTCAACGTTTTGCTCAAACTAACAAATGCGCGAAGCATGGCGACTGTGACACCAGTATTATCTAAAATCCAAGACAAACGTGCTCTCCATACAATTTACGAACCTGAGGCGGATGATAAGTCATCCATACCGGGGGTATTTTTTGTGCCTAACCGTCTAGAATATTGGTAATTTTCAATACTATATGATCCGTCCTAAAACAACTAAAGAGCGATAAATTTTATGTCGACTCTTGTTGAAGTGGTTGATGTGAGGCGAGTTGAAGGTGAGGCGGCTAAATGAAACTGATCCCCGAAGAAATCGACTTTCATGTTGGCGCTAAACTTCGTTACTTGCGAGATGTTTACGGGCTTTCTCAATCCGACCTGGCAAACAAAGCAGGCCTCACGCTGCAGCAAATTCAAAAATATGAGCAAGGAAAAAACCGAATATCAGCAAGTAAGCTTTGGCAATTCTGTGGTTTACTCCATGTCACGCCAAATGACTTTTTTGAAGGGTTGGAAGATGAAATATTGGCAGATCAAGTTAAGTTTTCCCGAAAAGTCGCTGAAACTGCGCGGCACCTGCACAATTTGGAAAATGCAGACATAATGGACAGCATGTTAGAACTAATCCGAGTCTGTAAATCCGATGATGGTTAACCGGCTTTTGAGTTTTCGCGCTGAAGAGCGTTTTTCGATCCGCACCCAATTCAAATTTAGCAATATCTTGTAATGAAGTATCCTCATATTTGGTTTTAACTTGGTTCTGTCGCAAACTTTTGTCACACGATTGCAAAATCTGGCCCATTTGGTTGGTCCGACTTTTACATCCAAACAATTTGAGGCCAGTAGATGATTTCGTTCAAAGGCAGCCACTTCCCCAAACCGGTGATTATTTTCGCGGTCTATTTCTATGTGCGATACTCAGTTTCCTATCGCGACCTGGAGGAGATTATGGCTGAACGCGGAGTGGTTGTTGATCATGCGACCCTAAATCGGTGGATTAAATTGTTCACCCAACCTTCTGGCGCACATCTCGCCCCTTGGATGGGCCCATATCCTCATCACAGGTGAATATAGGTGGTCAAAACAGTGAAATTGCGGCTTAGCGTAGGATTTAGCACTCAGCCGGAGCAGACCCCTATGACGATGCGGGCTATAGCTTGACATTTAACTCGATTGGATGAGGATCGAGAATAGTTTCATGCGCTTTCAAAATACCAGTACAAAAAAGGGCATCGTCAATGGTTAGGGTCGCTGCCGACAGTTCTGCCAAAATGCCGGTTATCAGTAGCAGTTTCTATGCAGACGTTATTAGTGCTATCGGCTCTGAGATGTTCTTTTCGAAATTAGCTGATCTGACCAGCAACCACATCGTTTTTGATGGCCTTTTCGTTTGCCTTTATAGCAAGAACAGTGCGCCAATTTCTTTGGGGTGTTTCAAAGATGCCCAGAGTTTTCAAACCGGCATCGAAAATTATCTGAAGTATTCTTATGTCATAAACCCGGTTTATCGAGCCTTTCAAGAACATGTCCCAACCGGTGTCTATACAATGACTGATCTTTTGCACGCAGGTATGAAAGACGAAATAGCCCGGAGCGAATTTCACATTTGGGTTGATGATCAAGAGGTCATTGGCTACCGCACACCCGGTTGGCCCAAAAAAATGGTAGAAGTTCTGGGGCTTGTCTTGCTCCCCGACAATACCATGGTGGAGCTGTGTTTTCTGAATGCGCAAGAGGGCGATCGGGCACAAAAATGCAAAGCTGGCCTGAAAGAAATTTACCCGGTATTGTCCAGTGCCCTAGTCAAGCATTTTGAAGTGTTCGCACAGTATTTCGATGTGTCAAAGGCAGAGCCAAATCTTGAGTTTCGGATTCTGGATTTCGGGGATCAGGTGCTGACCGGACGCGAACAGGACGTGGTGCAATTGATCCTTAAAGGTTATTCAAGCAATGCAATTACGCTGACCTTGAAAATATCCTTGCCCACTGTAAAAACGCACCGCCGGAATATTTATGCGAAGTTGCAAATATCTTCTCAGGTGGAATTGTTTAATCTATTCGTCCAGAAAATGATGGAAACCAGCGCTTAGTCACCCCTGGGCGCAGATCATCCCTTAGGATGATACCCGACACTGCACATCCACGAAATACTGGTCACGCTATCAAAGCCGGCTCCTGGAACTCTGGAGCAAAAAATGGGGTGGACTTTGATGTTTCCAATTGCCGACATTCGCGAGCTTTTTCCAGCACTTTCACAAACTGATAGCGGCCACGGGCGCGTCTATCTGGACAATCCTGCTGGCACACAGGTTCCGGCGTCGGTTGCAAAGGCGGTTGCTGATTATATGCTGAGCGATGCCAGCAATATGGGCGGGCATTTCACCACCAGTCTGCGCACCGACGAAATTACTTTGAAGGCGCATCAGGATGCGGCCGTGTTTTTGGGTGCACATTCTTCCAAAGAAATCATCATCGGCCAAAGCATGACGTCTTTGACGTTTCATATGTCCCGTAGCATATGCCGTGACTTCCAGCCCGGTGATGAAATCATAGTCTCGCGCGTTGAGCACGAAGGCAATGTCGGCCCGTGGCTCGAAATTGCCAAGGACAAAGACCTGAAAATCCGTTGGGTCGATTTTGACATTGAGACATGGCTGATAGAGCCGGACAACCTTGCGGCGGTCTTGGGTGACAGAACCAAACTTGTTTGTTTGAACTATGCAAGCAACATGACAGGTTCGATCAACGATATCGCCACTTTGACTCGCATGGCACAAGACGCGGGCGCACAGGTTTTTGTTGATGCCGTGCAATTGGCACCACATCATTTGGTGGATGTGCAGGCGCTTGGCTGTGACTACCTTGTGTGTTCGTCCTACAAATTTTTTGGGCCCCATTTGGGCATTATGTGGGGCAAAGAAGACGTGCTTACCGCCCTTCACCCCTACAAAGGTCGCTGTACGTCAGACGAATTGCCGGATCGGTTTGAATTGGGTACGCCGCAGTTTGAACTTTTGGCGGGCCTTTCGGCGACGGTCAGGTACTATGAGGACATGGGCCGCAAAACGTTGCCAGATGGATTGCAACGCGCACTTATTGGCGCTGCTTACCAGCAGTCGCGCGACTATGAAGAGCCA
>VAPL010758533.1_pt1 | contig 10236 bp, 9 predicted proteins | sample 3395061 | NCBI WGS metagenome assembly VAPL01 (sample SAMN08290444, study PRJNA428436) | hydrothermal vent metagenome | isolation source: Deep-sea hydrothermal vent chimney 2 | place: Pacific Ocean: Juan De Fuca Ridge | depth 2182 m m
AATACCATATCTCCTACTTTTATTGCTTGCGAATATGGACCTATCGCTGATGGCGCATTTTTTGTTGCTATGTAGTTCATTTTACTGTCCCCTTTTTATTGGGCAAAGCCCAAGAAAAATTCCTCGCGACTAAAGCTTTAGCTTTGCCAAGAGGAAACTTATTTTTATTGTCATCTTGTTTAAGAGCGAAGCTCTCAAACAATTCACGCTTTAGCGAAACACAAAACTAAGTTTCTGTATGGTTCATATTATTGTCCTTTTTTACGGAAGTAAATTCCGCAAAAATTCTTTACTACTATTGCTTTGGCAAGAGAAATTTATTTAATGTTCTCTTTTATCGAGCAAACATACAAATGCGGTCGTCTTGGCGATGTTTCCTTGAAAGCCCAAGAAAATCCTTTATAGACTTCTATCTCTAGTTACCCTTTAAAACTTTTCTATAATTCTATCAAAAGTTTTCTTTAAATCTTCAACTTCTTGAAGTTTACACCTTTCATTTAATGCGTGAATTCTATCATTTATCACTCCAAACTCCACAGTTTTTACTCCAAATTCTGCAAAAAGCCTCGCATCACTCGTTCCTCCACTTGTTGTTAATTTTGGTTCTATATTTAGAGTCTCTTTAACTATTTTTTGAAACAGCTTTACTATTTTGGAGTCTCTTTTTGTTACAAATGATTTAGCACTCTCATAGAGTGAGAGTTTAAAATTTATACCTTTTAAAAGAGTGCTTATATAATCCTCTATATCTTTTTTATTGGTTTTAACCCCATTTCTAACATTAAACATCAGTTTTAGATTTTCTGGAGTCACATTTGTTACCTCCATGCCAGCTCTGATATCTGTAATAACCAATTGACTTGGTGCAAAATTTTCATCTCCATTATCAAAATGATAGTCTGTTAATTTATCTAAAATAGAGGATACCAAACTTATAGGATTTAATGATTTCTCAGGATATGCAGCGTGTCCTTGTTTACCAAAAATCTCTATAATTCCATTTATCGAACCTCGTCTACCTATTTTAATAGCATCTCCAAAAACTTTTTCGCAAGTAGGCTCTGCAATAATGGCAAATTTTGGTAAAAAGTTTTTATTTTGTAAGTATTCTAAAACCTCTATCGTGCCAAATTTTGCATCTCCTTCCTCATCACTAGTTAAAACTATAGATATCACTCCCCTAAAATTCTTCACCTCTTTACAAGTTTGTAAAAATGCACAAACCCCACTTTTCATGTCTTGTGAACCTCGTCCATAAACAAATCCATCTTTTATGATTGGCTCAAAAGGGTCACTATCCCAGCCATTCCCTGGTGGAACAACATCTATATGTCCAGCAAAGCAAAGATGCTCTCCCTCACCAAATTCTTTATATAAAAGTAGGTTTTTTGTACCATTTTTATCTACTCTAATTGCATTGAAATCATCCAAATATTTTTCAATAAAATCAAAAGCTCCTGCATCATCTGGCGTTATTGATTTGTATCTTAGTAGTTTTAAAAAAAGTTCTTGTAGTTTCATTTGATTTATCTTTTTACTATTTTTGCTGTTGGTTCACCTAGATAAAATCCTTGAAATTCATCAACACCTAAGTCTCTGCAAATTTCAAATATCTCTTTGCTATGAACATACTCTGCTATCACTTTTATATCTAGTTTTCTTGCAAATGCTATTATTGAGTTTACTATAGCATAAGATTTCTTATCTTTATTAATATTTTTTACTAATGAGCCATCAATTTTTATATAATCAGGGTGAAGCTTTAAGAGATATGAAAAATTGCTATACCCCGTACCAAAATCATCTATAGCTATTTTACATCCCATTCTTTTGATTTTTTGTATAAAGCCTTCTACTCTATCTAATTGAGATATATTCTCATCTTCAAGTATCTCAAAAACAACTTGTTTTGCAACATTATATTTTTTAAGCATTGCTACAACAAAATTACTCACATTGCTATCGCACATATCTCTTGCTAATAAATTAACCGATACCGTAACTCCAGTTTTATTTATCTCTATAAAGCTTTTTTCTATAAGAAGTTTTTCTATATCTGCATATCTCTTTACTTTTTTTGAAATTTCTAAAAATAGACTAGGAGGAAATACCTCTTCATTTTCATCAAGTATTCTCACTAAACATTCATACTTTACAATTTTCTGATTTGCATCAAATATCGGTTGATAATATGGCAACACACGATTATCTTCTATAGCATTTTTTATAAATTTTGACCATTTGATTTGTTCGACATACTCTTTTTTATTTTCAATTTTCTTCAAATAACATTGAAAATCAATCTGTTTTTCTTTTGCTTCTTTTAATGCAAGTGAAGCATTTTCTAGTATGTTTTCTTTTTCAAGTGCAAATCCAAGTGTCGCATTTATCTCTATCTTCTCTTGTAAACTAGAATCATTTAACATTCTGCTTCTAAACATATCAGATATCGTAATTGCCAACTCCTCATATCTATCGACATCAAACTCTTTATCCTCTAGTAATGCAAACTCATCTCCACCTATTCGATATAAGTTCATCCCCTTTTTATTTGCAAAATCATTGAGAATTCTAGCTACTTCGCACAATATAAAATTGCCTTCATCATTTCCATAATATTCATTTATATCTTTAAAAGAGTCAATATCAAGGAGTATAAGTTTAGGCTTTGGCAAAGAGGCAATATCTCGCTCTAATGCTCTTCTATTTTGAAGATTTGTTAGCGTATCCATATATAGTTGGTATTTTAAATCTTGATTTGATTTTTTTAATTGAATATTTAACTCACTTAATTCCCTCTTTTTTTTAAAAATATCATCTTCATACTCATCTCTTAAATATTTATAACTATTTTTTAGTTGGATATACACATAAAATAGAAAAATTGCTATCAAAATAGGTAAAAAAACATGAAAATAAATTTGATTAATATTAAAGTAAGATGAGAGATAATCATGAAAATAGAAAAAAATGAAAAAAAGAAGTATAACAACTAGCAAAGCGACAGCTAAACGATCAAGCCTCTTTTTAATCTGTTTCATTAAAATGCCTCGATTTTATTGGTCTACTTCTCATTATAAGATTTTTTTGATTAAAATAATCATAAGTTAACCAAAGTTGCCCCGTATCCTCCCATGTTTATCGGTGCATCTGTGTATGAAACAAGACTTGGGTAGGTTGAGAGAAAAGTTTTTACAGCATATGCCAATTTTCCTGTTCCAATTCCGTGATAGACCAAAACCTGATCATAGCCATTTATCAATGCATCTGAGAGAAATTTGTCTAACTTTTCTATCGCCTCATGTGCTCTTAATCCGTGCAAATCAAGAGTAACAGAGCTTGTGGCACTCGGTTTTGATATTGTCACTTTTTTTGGTTTTTTAAGCGGGGCTCCACTTTTTTTAAGGCTTGTTTTTGGTACTCTTATAGTTATACCCTCGCAATCAACCGTAACCATATCTTTTTTTATACCCTTAATCTTACCCTTTAAATTTCCAAATTTAACAAAATCTCCAACTTCTAAATCTTCACTTTTTTGAACTATTTTTACCTTTTTAGCTCTTTTTTGAAACTCATTTGCTCTATTTAATGCCCTATGTCCCTCTTTTGTATCTTTTGTTTTTATAGCTTTTTTTGCCTCTTCTATGGCTTGATTAAAACTTTTTTGCATCTTAAAAGATGATAGTTCAAACTCCTGTTTTGATTTTTCTTGCTCATCTTTTAATGCAGTTTTTAATTTTTTCACATCTTCCAATTTTTCTTGGAGCATTTTTGATTGCTTTTTCATCTCCAATTCCAAATCTATATTTTTTTGAATCAAATCATTTAGATTTTCTTTATCTTCTCCATACACTTCCTTAGCTTCTTTTATAATTGGAGCTGGAATTTTATATCTAAGAGCTGTTTCAAATGCATAACTTTTTCCGATAGTTCCATTTAAAAACTCATAAGTTGGCTGTTGATTTTTTTCATCATATATGGCAGCTAAAAGCTGAACACTTTCATTTGTAGCTAAAAGTGAAGCCAATCTTTTGTGATGAGTTGTGATGATAATCTTGATATCTTTTTGGATTAATTTTTCGACAATCACTTTAAATAGACTTGCTGCCTCATCGGCATCAGTTCCTAACTCTATCTCATCTATACCTACAATGGTCGATTTTTTGTTAAAAAGTTTGCTAAATTCATTCATTCTTCCTGCAAATGTAGATATATCATTTTTAACATTTTGTGGATCGTCAAGCACAGCAATAATTTCTTTGAAAGAGCCTATTTTTGAATGGGTTGCATCAATTTTCATAGGTAGCAAATACTTCGCTAAAAATGCGGAGCTAAGTAATGACTTTAAAAACATAGTTTTGCCACCCGCATTTACTCCTGTAATCATGAGCACATGTTTGCTAAAATCAACACTTATGGGTTTTGGGTCGCTAAGAGCAGGGTGAGAAAATCCCAATAAGGTAATTTTGCTATCATTTCTAGCCAAAACAAACTCCAAATCCTTCTGTTTTGCAAATGCTACTCTTGCATGGTAAGCATCAAATTTATCAAACTCTTTATCTATAAATTTTAAAAATTTAACAAACTTTGAAAATGTGAGTGAAATCTCTTTGGCATACTTATATAATAGCTCCTCTTTTTTATCTAATAAACTACTCTCTTTTGATTTTAAAGATGAAATTGAGTCTGGTACTATATAGAAAAATCCACTACTACTTCGTCCAACAATACTCCCTTTGATGACATGATTAAAACCACCTCTTAACAAAATCGCCTCTTGATTGTTAATATAATGGATCTGTCTATCAACTAGATAATTTACTAACTTTGAGTTTGACATCAATCGCCTAAGAGCCAAGCTAGTATCTTCTTTTATCTTTTTTAGGGCATGCTCTATAGAGCCAAACTGTTCATCTATGCTATTTTTTAACTCTCCTTTATCATCAAAATAGTCACAAATTTGAACTATCTCTTCTGGGATTTCTATCTTTTGCATCCATAAGCTAAGATTTCCTTCTAAAAATATGGATCTTAGATAGTTGAAATATTTTATGATTTTTATAAAAGAGTAAATCTCATAAATTTTTAAAATCCCTCCTTTATTAAGATGGGTAAGTTGAATATCTAAGTTCTCCACCATTTGCGGAGCTTTTATAGTTGATTGAAGCATCAACTCTTGGATAAATTTATAGTGAATTTTAGAATCGCCTTGCATAAAAAGAGGTTTTTGTCTTGCTTGGAATGTATAAAAAGATTCAGTAAATTCAGCCAAATCTAATTTTGAGAGTAATTTTTTCATCTCTTACAAGTTGAGATATCTATAACGACACCTTTTAAGTTTTTTTTACTCTCTTTTGCTATAAAACTAAGCGTTCCACTAACAAAAATAAAATCATTATTATTTACTTTGTAATTTCCACAAGTAAGAGTTTTGCCTTGCTCAAAAGCATTGGCTATATTTCTATCTCTTTGAGCTGTTTTTTGATTATATACTGTAAAGAGCCAGCCAGCCAAAAAAACCAAAGCAAAAGATATGCTTATATAGATTTTCATACTCTTAGAAAAAGAGTCTTTTTTGGATACAAAAATAGTTAAAATTGCTAATATAAGCAGTAAAAAAAGGACTATCTGCATAAATTACTCCATTTAAACATGATTTATGCTCCTCTTAACTGATAGGTTATATCGCCTGCACCAAAACCTATAATCAAACCATAATTTAACTCTTTTAGCACAGTTTCGTCTGACATTAAATCCAAAGATTTATCATTTTTTCTCAGCTTCTTTGCAAAGATTGGATTATATCTTTTAAATTCTTTTTTAAAGTCTATTTCAATCTTTTTTTCCCCTACACTCCAAACTGGCAAAATTATCAATCTATCAACATCTTCAAAACACTCAACAAACTCTTTTAAATTATCATAAGTTCTTGTATATTTATGTGGTTGCCAAATGGCGGTAATTTTATCCAAATCAAACAATTGAGCATATTTTTTAGCAGAATTCATAGTCGCTCGTATCTCTGTTGGATGATGACCATAATCATCTACTAAGGTAAAATTATCTCGTTTTTCAATGATATCAAATCTCTTTTTAATACCTCTGTAGTTTTTTAGTTTTACTCTAGCACTCTCCAAATCTATATCGCTTAAACTTGCCAATATCGCCAAAGATGCGTCTATAGCTATATGTTCACCTATGCCCCAAACTTCAAATTTTCCTAAATCTTTTAAAATAAATGAGGTAAAAACTTCACCATTTTTGACAATCGTCTTTACATCCTTTAAATCACGGCTTGGATACAATTTTATAGCATCTAGTTCATTTAAAGTAGATAGAAATTTATCTTCAGCATTTATCACTCTTATAGTTGCGCTCTTCAAAAACTGTTCATAAGCTCCGTAAAATCTCTTTAAATCATAACCATAATGTTCCATATGCTCTGGTTCTGCATTTGTAACGATTGCGACATAAGGATTTGAATTTAAAAAACTCTCATCACTCTCATCTGCTTCAAAGATGATATTATTGCTAGCCATATAGTGCATATTTGTATCAAACTGCTTACTTTCAGCTCCAATAATAACAGAGCCATCCACCATAGATGCCAACATCGCTGAAGTTGTGCTTTTGCCATGAGCTCCACAAGTTGCAAAAACTCTTCTATCTTTTAATATCAAAGGGAGAGCATCTTTTCTTGAGAGAGTTAAAATTCCTCTTTTTCTTGATTCTATCAACTCAATATTATCATCTTTTGCAACTGCGGTATATATAACTAAATCCTGGTTTTTTATATTTTTAGTATCATGAGGAACACTAACTTTTATACCTTCTTTTCGTAATTTTTTCGTAATTTTTGTCTCTTTTATATCTGAACCGCTAACTTCAAAACCCTCTTTTTTAAGATATCTTGCAAGTGCTGAGAGTCCAATACCCCCAATTCCAACAAAGTGAATAAATCTATTTTTGTCCCCTTTAACTTGAGCAGAGCCCAAGTTAAATTCCTCGTTACTATTGCTTTGCCTTTGGCAAGAATGTTTCATATGTTATTTTCCTCTTTTATGAAGTTGCTGATTCTCTTTAGGGTCTCTTTGGTTTTTTCACTATTTTCAACTAATGCTATCCTAACATAAGCACTTCCTATTCCCTCTCGCCCTAAAAAACTTCCTGGCAACACTTTTACATTTTTCTTTTTATATAATTTTTTTGTAAATTCCAAATCATTATCAACTTCAAGCCAAATATAAAAAGTGGCTTCACTCTTTTTAACTCCTAAAATTTTACTTGCTAATTTTAGATTTTTCCTATAAACTTCTCTAGCTTTATCCACATGCTCTTCATCACTCCAAGCTACCGTTGCCGCACTTTGCAGGGGCAAAGGAACAGCCACTCCAGCATAAGTCCTATACTTCATGTACTCTTTGAGTATCTTTTTATCACCTGCTATAAAACCAGACCTTAATCCTGGTGCACTACTTCTTTTAGAAATAGAGTTTATAACTAATACATTTTCAAAATTACTATTATTAACCTTTAAACTAGCTTCGAGTAAAGAGGGTGGTTGCTTATCACTATATAGCTCACTGTAACACTCATCATTTATAAGTACAAAGTTGTACTTCAAAGCCAATTTTACCCACTTTGACAACTCATCTATATCCATAACCGACGCAGTTGGATTGTTTGGAAAATTTAGGATTACTAGGTTTGCATCTTTTAATCTTACATCATTTATATCAGGTTTAAAATCACTCCTTTTCGTAAGAGTTAGATAGATAATTTCTGCCTTGCATGCAATAGCCGCACCCTCATATATCTGATAAAAAGGATTTGTAAAAGCGATCTTGGGGTTTTTAACACTATGAAGCAAAAACTGTGGAAAATTAAATAAAACCTCTCTTGTTCCAAATGTAGGTATAAGCTCACTCTTATCAAGATCTACATTAAAGCGGTTTTTCACAAAATTTATCTGAGCATCTCTTAGAGATATCTCTCCAGCAGTTTTAGGATATTTTTTCAATAATCTAGCACTATCTTTTAAGGCTTCTTGGATAAATAAAGGAGTTTCAAACTGAGGCTCACCAATAGTCATAATTGCTTCTTCAAACTCTTTGTTTGGTGATATATCACGAAGTAGTTCACTTAATCTTTCAAATGGATATGGTTTAAAATTCAATCTAATTTCCTTTTACTTAATATCTTCTTCCATCCCCATAGTTTTTTTGCATTTGCCACTTCTTCTTTTTCTATGTCACACAAAAGCATCTCCTCTTTATGTCCCAAGGAAAGCTCAATTTCACCACAGGGGTTGACAAGCTTACTGTGTCCATAAAATTTCCAAGATATTTTTTCATCATTATAGTTTCCCACTCGATTGGCTCTTAATATGTACATAGAGTTTAAAAAAGCTCTTGTTTTAAGCATCTCTTGCCATCTTAGAGCCGAATCAAATGTTGAAGATGAGGGCATCAAAACTACATCTACATTTTTTTTCATCACTTCCATCCAAGCGATATCAAAATGTGCTTCAAAACCACTCATAATTGCAAATCTGATTTTATCCACAATAAAAGTCTGAAGCTCATACACATCTATAGGATTATCAAAAAATTTCTCTTCATTCCAATGCTTATAATTTATCAATATTTGTTGGTGATAATATCGCACACTTGTTGGCGTAAATTTTGCTACTGATTTTATCAATTTGCCATTTTTAACTAAAATTATGGGAGCAACTACTATAATATTATACTTTTTACATAAAAATTTTAAAACTTTTATCTTATGGTTTGTCTGCTCCTTTATCATCAACTTTGGCATAAATTCAAGCTCTTTGAAAAAACTGTTTAGTGCATATTCACTAATCAAAATAAGCTCTACTGCTTTTTTTTCACAAATCCTAAAATAATAATCAAGTTTTGCCTCGCTCATAGGCAAAGTAGAGAGTTGAAGAGCTGCAAGTTTCATTTAATGTCCCCTTTTGTTTGGGCAAAGCCCAAGCAAAATTCCTCGCGACTGAAGCACGAGCTAAAGCTCTGTAGTTTCATTTAATGTTCCCTTTTGTTTGGGCAAAGCCCAAGCAAAATTCCTCGCGACTGAAACTACGCCTTTGGTGAGAAAAAATCTATTTTTATTATCATCTTGTTTGCTAGCTTTGCTCTCAAACAATTCACACTCTACTAAAGCATGGAACGGAGTTTTTTTAAGCATTGAGAAAAGATTTTGTTGAAGCAATCTCATTTGTTATTCTTCATCGTTTATCTGAAGTTTTTCGTACTCTAGCTTTGCATCTTCTATCATTTTTGTTGCCTCATTTAGTATAGAGACTCCCGTCTTGTACTCTTTCATAGCATTTTTCAGCGTAATACTAGGGTCACTTAGTTTTTCTAATATCTCTTTTGCATTTTTAAGTTTCTCTTCAAAACTTTTGGTTTCTGTAAAACTTTTCTTTTTTTCTATCATTCTATCGCCTTTTTTATATAAAAATCAAACTTATCATACTCCACCAAAAAGGCATCATGCCCATAACTACTGTCCACACAATGATACTCAACTTTTTCACCTCTTCCCATATCTCGTATCGTATCTCTTATCGTCTCCATTTCACTAGGCATAAAGAGCATATCACCTCTAAAGGATATCAAAGTCATTTTAGCTTTTATATTTTTTAGAGAATCATTTAGTGAATCATAATTTCTTGAAGCATCAAATATATTCATCGCTTTTATGATATAGATATAACTTAGCGGATCAAATCTTTTTGCAAAATTATGTCCATTATATTCCATATATCTCTCTATTTGAAATCGTCCAAAAAGTTCATACAAACCATCTGTTTCCACATAATTTCTACCAAATTTTTTATTCATAGATGACGGACTTAAAAAACTTATATGTCCAGCCATTCTACCAATAGCAAATCCATTTAATGGCAACTCTTTAAAATCCTCTTTTTTGTAGTTTCCATCTTTAAATCTTGTATCCTTAACAATTCCTTCCATAGCCAGTTTATTGTATGATATAGCCCAAGGACTTGTGGCCCAAGTTGACGCTAAAATGATAACTCTATCTGTAAATTCGGGATACTCAACACCGACACAAAGTGCTTGCATACCTCCTAGTGAACCTCCAATAACTGCATATGCCTTTTGTATGCCAAGTCTTTCAAAAAGACTCATTTGCGCACTTACCATATCACTGATAGTAATAACAGGAAATTTTAGCCTAAGAGGTGAG
>VAPL011003882.1_pt1 | contig 10235 bp, 8 predicted proteins | sample 3395061 | NCBI WGS metagenome assembly VAPL01 (sample SAMN08290444, study PRJNA428436) | hydrothermal vent metagenome | isolation source: Deep-sea hydrothermal vent chimney 2 | place: Pacific Ocean: Juan De Fuca Ridge | depth 2182 m m
CACACTGGCATGGATCCGATGACCCAGGCCTTTGCGTATTACGACTACGATGACGCAGCCGGCACGCTGCAATACACGGCGGGTACGGTTCAGGCCAAGTACTTCAACAACGATTTGAATTTTCCGCAGGGATACCGCACGACGGATGACAGTTGGGATAACTACTGGCGCTCGGGACAAAACTCCTACCTCGGGTTCGACCCGTTGTTAAGCGGTAGTGGCCAGGGAGCAAAGTCGCTCGGTGAAGAGCTGGGCAACAGCGAGGCTTTCGCCGCCTGTCAGGTAAAGAAAGTTTTCCGCGCCGTATGTTTGCGAGCGCCGGAAAACCCGGCCGACCGTACCAGGGTCGATGAGATGATTACAACGTTCCGTGGCAACGGCTTCCGTATGAAGCAGGTGTTCGCCGATACGGCCGTTTACTGCATGGGCCAGTAGGGAGACATGATAATGAATAAAGCAATAGGAATTGCTACCCAGGCCCGACTCTTGAAGTCGTTGCGTTCCGGCGCTGTTGCGCTACTTGCGGGCGTCGTTCTCACCGCGTGTGGCGGCGGTGCTCAGACAACCGACAATCCGACGGCGCAGAATCCAGACAATGGCAATAACTCTGCCTACTCCGGACCCGCGGCCCGTGACGCAGATGTCCTCAAGTTCCAGCAGGAATTCTGGACTAACGCCAAGACAACGGATCGTTGCGGCAGCTGCCACAACGAGTCGGTTGGTCAAGTACCCATGTTCGTGCGCAATGACGATGTCAACCTTGCCTACGACGCGGCGCTGACCCAGGTAGATCGTAGTCTGCCGGCGCAGTCTGCGCTCGTCTCCAAGGTCAGCACGCTGCCCTTGGGGCACAATTGCTGGGTGGAAGATCCCGGTGTTTGTGGAACGATCATGACAACCTGGATCGAAAACTGGGTTGGCGATACTGCCGGTGGCGGTCGCCAGATCGTTCTCGTGCCGCCAACATCCGCAGATCCTGCTGACAGTAAGAACTTCCCGGACGATCCGGCTTCATTTCAGGCGCTGATCTACACACCGATTCTGGAGCAGTACTGCTCAAGCTGTCATAGCTCCGATTCAGCGACCGCTCAACAACCGTATTTTGCAGACATCGACATTAACGTTGCATATGAAGCTGCGAAGTCGAAAATCAGTCTCGATTCGCCGGGAGACTCGCGTTTCGTGATTAAGGTGAGTCCGAACCCGCTGATCTCCGGTGAGTCGCACAACTGCTGGAACAACGACTGCCCGACGGCGGAGACACAAATGCTCGCTGCGCTCACGGCGTTTGCCAACGGTATTACGGCAACGGTGATTGATCCTGCTCTTATTACCAGTCGGGCGATACGCATCGTAGACGGCACACTGGCTTCGGGCGGCAACCGCTACGAGGACGCGCAGGTTGCCCTGTGGCAGTTCCAGACGGGCAACGGCCTGACGGCCTTCGACACCAGCGGCGTTGACCCCGCGATCGATCTGGACTTCTCAGGCGACGTGAGTTGGTTTGGCGGCTGGGGCATTACTATCGGCAGCGACATGGCGCAGGGCCCGGGCAAGGCTCAGGGCTCGACAACGGCCAGTAAGAAATTGCACGATATCTTGCAGGAATCCGGTGAGTTCTCGATTGAGGCCTGGGTAATTCCGGCAAACGTAACGCAGGAAATGTCGCGTATCGTCAGTTATTCCGCTGGAACGACGACCCGTAACTTCACGCTGCAACAAACACTTTACGACTACGATTTCCTGCTGCGAACCAACGAGACCAGCTTGAACGGTGATCCGGCGCTTTCTACGCCGTCGGCGGATGAGGTGCTGCAGGCAACACTGCAACACGTTGTTGCGACCTACGACCCGATTAACGGCCGCAGCATATTTGTGAACGGTAACCTCGTCTCCAACGCTGATCCCATTCCAGGCGGCACGCTCATTGATTGGCAGGATACGTTTGTTCTGGTGCTCGGCAACGAAGCATCCAGCGACGCAGTCTGGGAAGGTACTTTCCGTCTGGCTGCTGTTCATCGTCGGGCTCTTACGCAAGAACAGATAACGCAGAACTTCGACGCTGGCGTCGGTGAGCGGTTCTACATGTTGTTCGACATCTCTGCGCGAATCGGCGCACCGGTCGATACCTCGTTTGTTTTGTTCGAAGCGCAGCAATTCGATAACTTTGCGTACTTGTTCGACCAGCCGCACTTCATCACGCTGGACGGCTCTACGCCGGAAGGCATTTCGATGGAAGGACTGCATCTGGCGATGAACGGTCGGGAAGTCACCGTCGGCCAATCGTACGCCAACATGAATCAGACACTCAGCGCAGCACTGTTCGAAGAACTCGGCCAGCCGCTGTCAGAACTCGGTGCGGTTGTACCGCTGGAGAAAGGCCCTGAAGACGATCAGTTCTTCCTGACCTTCGATAACCTGGACGGCGCTATATACAATCGACCGGATGCGCCCATGCTGGTGATCACTCCGGCCGATCTGCCGCCCGCTTCGCAGATTGGTGTTCGTACCTTTGATGAGATTGCCGCTAGCTACGCAGCGATACTGGGAGTCGATCCGCTAATACAGTACCCGGACGGTTCTTTCCCGGTGGATGAGACCTTCCAGGAGCTACGACAATCACTGCCGGCAGTCGAAGATGTCGTCGCGTTCCTGTCGTCGCACCAGATCGCTATTGCGCAACTTGCGATTCAGTATTGCGACGCAGCAATTGGCAGCAACGCAAACCCGAACCCGGATGCAGAAGGCGTTGTCTGGACCTCGTTCGACTTCGATCAGGTTGCCAGTACAGCCTTTAGTGCTGCCAATCGCGGCAATTTCGTCGATCCGTTGATCGCACGAGCCGTTGGTCAGACATCGGCAGGTCCGCCGTTGGGATCGCAGCCCAGCTACGCACTCGTCTATGACGAACTCGCCGCCTTTAGCGCAGCGGGTGGCCGTCCGGACAACCTTATCGACAGACTGCTCGCAGGTCCCAGTGACACGCGCGCGATTGCCAAGGGTGTTTGTGCCTCCGTACTGGGAAGTGCTGCCACTCTGGTTCAGTAGTAACAGACAGGACAACAAGGGAATATTTAAAATGGCTAAGAAACGAAATGCACGGCACTGGGATGCGCCGCAGCTTCACGCAGATCACCCGCGTCCTGTCACGCGACGTCAGTTTGTATCGCAAGGGTTTATGACGGGTGCGGCCTATACGGTTGGTGGCGGCGTGCTCAGCATGTTCGCCGATCCTCGGAATGCGCTGGCTCTGTCTCCCGATCTTGACAGCCTGTTGGCAAACCCGTGTGAGGTTACGGACGGCGCCGGCAAGATCCCGTTCATCTGCTTCGACCTTGCAGGCGGCGCGAATATCGCCAACTCGAACGTTCTCGTTGGCCAGTCCGGTGGTCAGAGCGACTTCCTGGGCACAGCGGGCTACGACAAAATGGGTTTGCCGGGCGACATGGTTCCCGGACTCAACGACGCCAACGGCGATCCGTTCGCGAATTTCGATCTGGGCCTCGGCTTTCACTTAGACAGCGCATTTCGACGCGGCATCATGGCAAGTCTGACGCCTGGACGCGAAGCCAATATCAATGGCGCGGTGATACCCGCACGCTCCGACAACGATACCGGCAACAACCCGCATAATCCGATGTACGGCATTGCAACCGCTGGTGCGAAAGGTTCGATTCTGACGTTGTCAGGTTCGTCGAACACGGACTCCGGTGGTAACTCATTGGTGCCTGCAGCGCTGTTCGATCCGGAATTGCGGCCTACCAAAGTTGATCGTCCGAGTGACGTCGTTAATCTGGTCGATACCGGTGATCTGGTTGGCATTCTTTCCGAAGACGACGCCACCGCAGTCATGGAGTCTATCTATCGCCTGAGCGATCAGAAGATGAATAACGTCAATACACAGATCGCGACGGATGCCGCCATCAAGCAAGCGGTGCGGTGTGGCTATTTAAAAGCGGCGGACGTTGCCGAACGATTCGGCGGCACACCGATTGATCCTTCACTGGATCCTGACATCGTCGCAGACGACGGCACCGGCATCTTCACGACCGCCGAATTTAACGACAATGGCCGCGATGGCCGGGAATTTCGAAAGACCGCTTCGGTGATGAAACTTGTCATGAACGGTTTCGCCGGTGCAGGTTGTATCGAGATGGGCGGATACGACTACCACGGCGGCGCTCGGGCCGAGGGCGAAGTTAAAGACGAACGCGCCGGGCGCTGCATGGGTGCTTGCCTTGAATACGCAGCTCGATTGGGCAAACCCCTAATGATGTACGTCTTCAGTGACGGCTCACTTTCGTCGAACGGTACTATCGACAACTCTGCGGAAGGTCGCGGCAAAGGCGAATGGTCGAGTGACAACTCCTCCACCGCAGCATCGTTCTTCCTGGTCTACAACCCGACACGGCGAGCAACCCTGATCGGCGCGACGCCTGAAATTCAGGCGGTGCACCAACAACTGGGTGCCATGGATGCCGGCGGATCGGTTATACGCGCTGCGACGCCCGCAGCGAACAACGTCAACCTTCTGGTAAACGCCGTGATTCTGAACTATATGGCGCTGCACGGCGAACAAGGTAACTTTGGCAGTCTCTACCAAAATCCGGACGGTTCTAACTGGAACCACGGCCTGGGTAACGCGGCCCTGCAGGACAGCATGACTGCGTTCACGCCGATTGTGAATGGCATCATTACAAACCCAGTCTAAACGACAGCCGTAGTCATACGGTGACAGGGACCCTAATCCTTCGCATTGGGGTCCCTGTCACCGTATTGTTCTGTGGTGCATAATCGGCAACCATGAGCGATCTTACCTGCCTCCTCGCCTGCCCCCGCTGCGATAAATCGCCGCTCGAATCTGCAGACAACACGCTACGCTGCACCGCTTGTCAGGTCGACTTTCCAATTGTCGAGGGCATGCCGTGGATGTTCGCTGAGCCACTGGCAGCGCTCGGGGAATGGCGGGGCCGCTTGCGGTTTTCGCTGCAGCAGCTGGGCCACGAAATCGCGGGACTTGAGAAAGAGCTCAAGAACGAGAACCTGCGGGACCTTTCGCGACGCCGCGTCGCACGCTATATGAAAGCGCTGAAATCACACACGCGCTCGCTGCAAAAACTTCTGCACCCGCTCGAAGTACAGTCCTTGCAAGGCAACTACGAGAGTTACCTCGCGTTGCGCACGCGATTGCCCACCGATCAGGGCCTGAACACCTACTACCCGAATATTCACCGCGACTGGGCATGGGGCGATGAGGAAAACAGGGCATCGCTGCAACAGATTCGAGCCGTGCTTCACGACCACGCGGAACTTGGAAACGTACTGGTCCTCGGCGCCGGCGCCGGGCGCCTCGCGTTTGACATACATACAGAACTCAATTGCTCTTCAACAATAGCCATGGACTTCAATCCGCTGCTAATGTTGGTCGCAAGAGCGGTCACCAGTGGCTCGCGGCTCAATCTTTACGAATTTCCGATCGCACCACTGGCGCTCGACGACGATGCGGTTCTTCGGGAATTGACCGCACCCGGCGTCGCCGACGAAAAATTCCACCTGGTCTTGGGCGACGCACTGCGCGCACCCTTCCCCGACCAAACCTTCGATACTGTTGTCACGCCGTGGTTGATCGATATCATCAGCGAAGACCTGCCAGTATTCGCCGCGCGCATCAACAGGCTTCTGAAAGAGAATGGCCGCTGGGTAAACTTCGGTTCGCTGGCATTTTCCAGCCAGCAACGCTCATCTCGTTACAGCCCCGAGGAAACAAAAAGCATCGTCACCGAAAACGGTTTCTCAGACCCTTACGTTTCGCAGGCCACGATCCCGTACATGAGTTCGCCGGCCAGCCGCCACGGGCGACAGGAACGCGTATTTTCGTTCTCCGCCTACAAGGAACGTGATGCCGATAAACCTGAGCGGCATAAAGCGTCGCCGGACTGGATCGTTACCGGCAAGGAACCGGTACCGTTAAGTCCGTCCTTCCGTCAGCAAGCGATGACGACCCAAATTTACTCATTCATCATGTCGCTGATCGACGGCAAGCGATCCATCAAGGATATGGCGGCTGTGCTCGAGAGCCAGAAACTCATGACGAAGGAAGAGGCCGAGCCGGCCATTCGTTCATTCATGACGAAGATGTACGACGACTCGAAGAAACAAACCGGATTTTAGTCAGCCGAAATGCGACTGAATGTAGTCGCCGATCCTGTTGATCGCGCGCCGCGACTCCGGCATCTTGCCGACAAACATCTGAAACACGTGCCACATTTCCGGCCAAACCTGTAACTCGATGTCAATACCAGCCGCTATGCACAAGTCGGCGATGCGCTCCGAGTCGCTCAACAGGATTTCATCGTCGCCAACTTGAATTAACAACGGCGGCAATCCCTCGACGTCAGCGAACACCGGCGATACCAGCGGGAAACGACGTTGATGAGGCTCACAGTAGTAATCGGCAATCACGCCAAGGTCCTGTGCACGAAACCACGGATCCTGTGCGGCACGAGTACGCAGCGAGTCGCCGCTGCCGGTCGCGTCCAGAAACGGTGAAAGCAGTACCGCGGCGGCCGGCAAGGGGTCACCGGCATCTCTGAGCGCCAACAACGTCGCGACCACCAGTCCACCGCCGGCAGAATCGCCGGCAAACAGGATATCTTCCGCGGGAATGCCCGTTTTCAGCACCGTTTGATAGATCGCTACAGCGTCGTCCACAGCCGCCGGGAACTTGTGCTCCGGCGACAAACGATACTCCGGAAGCAACGCTTTGATTCGCCCGGCCCTGGCGATATGACTGACCATCTGTCTGTGCATATCGCAGCCGCCAACGACATACCCGCCGCCGTGCAAGTAGATCAGCAGCTTGCCGTCCGTTCGCTTCTTCGGCGTGAGCCACTCGACGTACAGACCGTTAATTTCATCCGGCTCCACGCGCACGCCGATCGCGGTAATCATCAACTTGCCAAGGCGGCCCCACAAACGGCGTGTCTTAGGGATATCCATGTGCGCAACATCAACGCGTTGCACGTACGCAGCGCTGAGCGAACGAATGATTTTTGCGCGAATACTGCTCATGAAGGTTTATAATGGTAGCCGATTGACCGAGAGTACACGACTAATGCCCATACTGCGCACGCCCGATGTTCGTTTCGAAAACCTGCCCGGCTACGACTTTGACGCAAACTACGTCGAGGTCGATGGCCTGCGAATGCACTACGTCGATGAAGGCCCGCGCGACGGTGCCGTCGTGCTGTTACTGCACGGCGAACCCAGCTGGTCTTACTTATATCGTCACATGATTCCGCCGCTACGCGACGCGGGCTTTCGTGTGATCGCTCCCGATCTGATCGGCTTCGGAAAGTCCGACAAATTCACCATCAAGATCGCCTACAGCTACGCAGGCCACGTAGAGTGGATGCGGCACTTTCTTGAGCAGCTCAGTCTTGAGAACATCAATTTGTTTTGCCAGGACTGGGGATCACTGATCGGCCTGCGAGTCGCGGCGGAAAACGAACAACGTTTTGCGCGCATTGCGCTCGGTAACGGCGGTCTGCCGACCGGCGACGACGTCATGCCAAAGGCGTTCAAAGCGTGGCAGAATTTCGCCCGCTACAGCCCATGGTTCCCTGTCGGCAAACTGATTCAGAAGGCGACCGTAACGATGCTTTCCGATGCGGTAGTGGCCGCTTACGACGCGCCGTTTCCGTCGGCAAAATACAAGGCCGCGGCACGCGTTTTTCCGCTGCTGGTGCCGACGACGCCAAACGATCCGGCCAGCGAGGCGAATCGTGCAGCGTGGGCAATATTCAAACAGTGGAAAAAGCCGTTTCTGACGACGTTCAGCAATCGCGATCCGATTACTCGCGGCGGTGAAAAGTTATGGCAAGAGCTCGTGCCAGGCGCACAAGGGTGCGATCACGTGAGAATTCTGAATGCGGGTCATTTCCTGCAGGAAGACAAGGGGCCTGAAATTGCTGCCGCGTTGATCCGGTTTATCGGCAAGACCTAAGGGACCTCAAGCATGGCCGCCCCGCACGCCAGGCGGCCTGCGTAAGAAGGAATTGTCCGTTACTCAGATCAGTTTCACCGGCACGGAACGTGATGTCGTGCATGGGGTCCAATGTGCATTGCCTTGTATACTGAACACGATGCGACACTCACGGCGAAAGATACGCTCCTCGATTCTCATCGAACCCACATCGATAGATGGGTACCTCTTTACCTTGCCAAATCGTTTGGCATCAATGTTATTGCTTATCATCGGCGCTTTTCTTTTCGGCTCAGCGTGGGCAGCACCCATTGCTACCAACACCGCGCTGCCACTGAGTAACGAAGAGATCATTGTTCGCGAGCAGTTGGTCATCGGCCGCTCGTCCGACGACTTGACCGGCATTCGACGGCGATTTGATCGACTCGAGTCCCGAACAGTATTCGGCTACGGGGTCACCTCGAAGCTCGCGCTGTTTGGAGCGTTACCGCTCGTTAATATCACTCGTGAGTCAGGCGGCATGAGCACGTCGGAATTCGGTCTCGGCGATGCGGCATTGTTCGCGCGCTATGAAGTGTATCGTTCTGACCGCCCGGGGCGCACGCTTCGGATCGCACCGTTTGTCGGCGCCCGATTGCCCACGGGGCGCGAGGGCAAAACCGGTGATGGTTCGCTCGATGTATTTGGCGGAATCATCGCCACCGTGGGCAATACACAATGGGTACTCGATTCTCAACTGCGGTACGACCAGAACCGCGCAGCCGACGGTTTCGAACGCGGCGATTCGATCAGCGTCGAGTCCTCATTTCAGTATCGATTAGCGCCCGGTCGCATCGGCCGCGACACCAAGGCATTTGTGTTCGGCGTATTGGAATTGAGTGCAAATCGTTACGAACGCAATCGCGTCAGCGGCGTCAGCGATCCGAACAGCGGCGGATTTCAGTTGTACCTGACACCAGGTATCCAGTATTCGACACAACGCTGGATCGCCGATCTTGGCGTCAAGGTCCCCGTCATCAATGACCTCAAAGGCACGGCACTAGAACCGGACTATTTCGTTATTACCAGCATCCGTGTCAATTTTTGAAAGGAACCCCAGACATGAAATTATCAATCGTATTCCTAATAACGGTCTTGTTCGCGAACGTGGCTCTCGCTGACGATATCCAGTACAACATTCGTGTCGATGGCATAACCTGCCCGTTCTGCGTAGCGACATCGGAGCGAGCGCTAAAGAAAATCGAGGGTGTTCACGCCGTCGACAGTAACCTCAAGACCGGCACGCTATTCGTGTGCGCGGATAGTCGGGTTGCCTTCACCGATGCACAACTGAAAAAACTGTTCCTCGACAAGGGTTTTACCTACCGATCGTTTGAGAAGACGTCGGGATGTTCTGTTGACGAGCATGAGCACGATACGGACGAGCTGCGCGACACGCCCGACGATCACGCCCACCACACGGACAGTTAGCGTGCAAGCGACGGACCAAGCGTGACAAGTAAAATAGGCAGGGCACAACAGATTAGTGTGCTGTTCGCCTCTTCCACCACACTAATCTGTTGTGCCCTGCCTATTTTACTTGTCACGCTTGGTCTGGGTGCAATTTCGGCGTCACTTTTCGCTAATCTACCGTTTTTGGTGACGTTGGCACAATACAAAGTGTGGATGTTTGCCGCTAGCGGCGGCGTATTGACGTTGACAGCCTGGTTGTTGTACCGACCCGGACGAGCGTGTCCGGCCGATCCGGAATTAGCCACTCAGTGTGAGCGGGCGCATCGTTGGAACCTATGGCTTTTCTGGGTATCGACCTGTATCTGGGGTTTAGGCTTTGCTGCGGCCTATCTGGCGTTGCCCATCTACCTCTGGCTGGACCGGGCCTGAGGATAGCGTGCGTCTGACGGTTCACAGTATTTGACGTTCACCAGCAGGGACTCGTTCATACGTCACTCTGACTACTTTTTTTTGACTTCAACAGCACCCAGCTGTATCAACTCGTCACTGTTCAGACTCGTGTAACCGGCGAGCGCGAGAACCTCCCGGGAGTGTGTACCGGGATCTACGCCGGCCTTGGGCATATCCGTCGAACTGTGACTGAATCGAGGTGCCGGCGCCGGCTGCAGTTGGCCATCCACCTCAACAAAGCACTTGCGTGCCATGTTGTGCGGATGGTCCGGAGCTTCAGACAAGCCCAGCACCGGTGCGAAGCAAACATCGCTACCCTCCAGCAGTTCGCACCAATCTGCCTGAGTGC
>VAPL011226020.1_pt1 | contig 10232 bp, 8 predicted proteins | sample 3395061 | NCBI WGS metagenome assembly VAPL01 (sample SAMN08290444, study PRJNA428436) | hydrothermal vent metagenome | isolation source: Deep-sea hydrothermal vent chimney 2 | place: Pacific Ocean: Juan De Fuca Ridge | depth 2182 m m
ATTGCTGGCTGGCAGGTCATCAAGTTTAAACCGGCGCAGTACATGGCAGCTTTCCTGATCATGGATGGGCTGATGATCGGTGTATTCAGTGCACTGGATTCCATGTTGTTCTATGTGTTGTGGGAAGCCATGCTGATACCGATGTTCCTGATTATTGGCATCTGGGGTGGTGAACGTCGCGTATATGCCACCATCAAGTTCTTCCTGTATACCTTTCTTGGTTCTGTTTTCATGTTGATCGCACTGATCTACATGTACGCGCAGTCTGGTTCCTTCGGCATTCTCGACATGCAGAACATGCCGCTGAACTCGACTGAGCAGACGCTGATCTTCCTGGCGTTCCTTATTGCCTTTGCCGTCAAGGTACCGATGTGGCCGGTGCATACCTGGTTGCCGGATGCGCACGTTGAGGCGCCTACGGGTGGTTCTGTCATTCTGGCAGCCATTATGTTGAAGATGGGTACTTACGGTTTTGTTCGCTTCAGTTTGCCGATTACGCCGGATGCATCGCAGCAGTTAGATGGCCTGATGATTACGCTATCTCTCATTGCCGTGGTTTATATCGCCTTCGTTGCACTGATTCAGAAAGACATGAAGAAGCTGATTGCCTATTCATCGATCTCTCACATGGGTTTCGTCACTCTGGGTTTCTTCATGATCTTCAGTATTATGGAGAATACGGGCAGCACACAGGGCATGGGTATGGCCATCGAAGGCGCCCTGGTGCAAATGATTTCACACGGCTTTATTTCTGCCGCCATGTTCCTTTGCGTCGGTGTCATGTATGACCGCATGCATTCGCGTTTGATCGCGGACTACGGTGGTGTTGCCAACACCATGCCGATCTTTGCCTCGTTTATGGTGCTGTTTGCTATGGCCAATGCCGGGTTGCCTGGTACCGCCGGTTTCGTCGGTGAGTTCATGATTATTCTGGCGGCATTTAAGGCCAATGTCTGGATTGCTTTCCTTGCCGCAACAACATTGATTTTTGGCGCGGCTTACACGCTGTGGATGGTCAAACGTGTTCTCTTTGGCGAAGTCGTCAACGAAGGTGTTGCCGCACTTAAAGACATCAACAAACGTGAATTTTTCGTACTGGGCGTGTTGGCCGTGGCCGTACTCGCGCTGGGACTGTGGCCTGCGCCGTTGCTGGACGTGATGCACGCAACCGTCGATCACCTTATTGAACAAGTGATGCACTCAAAACTATGATGAGCCCTAGCAGTTTTCAAATGCCGAACCTCTTGCCTGCGGTTCCGGAAATCTTCGTTCTCGCAGCGACCTGCGTGATTTTGATCGCCGATCTGTACGTGCGGGAGGACAACAAGGTCATCACCTATTTGATGTCCCTTGCAACCCTGGTTATTGCTGCGGTGCTTACGATTGCGCTGCATACCGGTGAAACCGTGGTGACATTTAGCGGCAGTTTCGTCAGCGACACCATGGGCGATGTCCTCAAGGTTTTTGTCTATCTTGTGACCGCAGCGGTCTTTGTCTATTCCCGCAGCTACCTCATGGCGCGAAACCTGTTCAAAGGCGAGTTCTTTATCCTCGGCCTGTTTGGTGTACTCGGTATGATGGTGCTGATTTCTGCGCACAACATGCTGACGATCTACCTAGGCCTGGAACTGCTTTCACTGTCCATGTACGCACTGGTTGCCTTGCAGCGTGATTCAATCAACGCAACAGAAGCGGCCATGAAGTACTTCGTTCTGGGTGCGCTGGCATCCGGCATGTTGCTCTACGGCATGTCCCTGATCTACGGCATTACCGGAAGCCTCGACCTGACCGAAATCAGTGCGGCCATTGCCTCACTGGATGAGTCGAAGATGATGGTTGCCGGACTTGGCATGGTGATGGTCATTGTTGGCATGGCCTTCAAGCTGGGCGCCGTACCGTTCCACATGTGGCTGCCTGATGTTTATCACGGCGCGCCAACTGCGGTCACTCTGTACATCGGCACCGCGCCTAAAATCGCTGCCTTTGCCATGGTGATGCGACTACTGGTGGAAGGCCTTGGCGACATGCATGCGCAGTGGCAGGAGATCCTGATCATTATGGCGGTGCTGTCCATGGCTGTGGGTAATATCATTGCCATTGCACAGACCAACATCAAACGCATGCTCGCTTATTCGACCATTTCTCATGTTGGTTTCCTGCTGCTGGGTATACTTGCCGGCACAGCGGAAGGTTATTCATCGGCCATGTTTTACGCCATTACTTATGCGCTAATGGGCGCGGGTGGCTTTGGCATGATCCTGCTGCTGAGTCGTTCCGGCTTTGAGGCCGATCGTCTTGAGGACTTCAAGGGGCTTAATGAGCGCAGCCCGTGGTTTGCCTTTATGATGCTGATTCTGATGTTTTCCATGGCCGGTGTTCCGCCCACTGTAGGTTTCTATGCCAAGCTGTCGGTGTTGCAGGCGACTGTCGGTGTTGGTTTGATCTGGTTGGCTGTGGTTGCTGTTGTTTTCTCCATTATCGGTGCGTTCTACTATTTGCGCGTGATCAAGCTTATGTACTTTGACAAGCCGGTAGATACATCGCCTCTGGAAACAACGGCTGACATGCGGATCATTCTGTCGGCCAATGCTTTGGGAATACTGTATTTGGGTATAATGCCCGGCAGCTTGCTCGCACTTTGCGTGGCTGCAATAGGCTGAATGCATTGATTCAAAGACATAAAAAACGGGGCTTTTGCCCCGTTTTTTATGTGCTGAATATTGATCGATCAGATTGCGCGTCTAGATCAAACCTGAAAAGGGTTGAACCACGACCTTTTCTCCCACCTCGCTACCACCGCTTTCCAGTGGCAACACAATGAAGCAATTGGCACGGCCCATTGAACTGAGCATTCCAGAGCCTTGTTTCCCGGTGCTGGATACGATCAATTCGCCATCCTCATCGGTTTTCAGCCAGCCGCGTTGATAGTCGATACGTCCTTTTGCCTTTTTTAGTTTTTCCATACATATTGCCTTAAGCAGTAGTGGCTCAGATGGAACCTGGCCGGACAGTTTCTGCAATGCGGGCTGGACGAATTGATAAAAAGTCACTATTGCTGAAACGGGGTTACCCGGTAAACCAAAGAAGTGGCATTGCCCTATTCGTCCAACGGCAAGTGGACGACCCGGTTTCATGGCGATTTTCCAGAAATTGACTTCGCCAATTTTCTCCAGGGTTTCCTTGACGAAATCGGCCTCACCGACGGAAACACCACCGGAAGTAATCAGCACGTCTGCCAATTCTGAAGCGGACTCAAAGGCCTGTTCAATGGCGTCACGATTGTCAGGAATAATGCCCATGTCGATGATTTTCACGCCCAGACGAGTCAACATGCCATGCAGGGTGTAACGATTGCTGTCGTATATTTGGCCGTCTTCCAGTGGCTGACCGACACTGCGTAGTTCATCACCGGTGGAGAAAAAGGCGACGCGTACTCGCCGTTGTACCCGCACTTCTGCGATGCCCATGGAGGCCAACATGCCGAGATCTGCGGGTGTGATGAATTTTCCGGTTTGAAAGACACATTCACCGGTGGCCAGATCTTCCCCGGCCTGACGTACATTTTGCCCAGGCTTGTGTGTGCTACCGATGGTGATCTTGTCGCCATCGGTGGTAACATTTTCCTGCATGATGACGGTGTCTGCGCCTTCCGGCATTTTTGCACCGGTCATGATGCGTACGCATTGGCCCATGTTGATTTTGCCAGCAAATGGGACTCCGGCCATGGAGCGGCCAATAACATCAAGTTCGCCTGTGCTGGATGCCGGGATGTCAGATGCTTGCAGGGCATAACCATCCATGGCCGAATTGGTATGCGAGGGCACGTTAATAGTGGAGTGGATGTTTTCGGCGAGAACCCGTCCAAGGGTTTGCCGCACGGGTAATTGTTCGACGTCATTCACGCGGCTCAACGAGTCGAGGATGCGTTTTCTGGCTTCGTCAACGTGCAGGGAATGTGGGTCGTAATCATCACAGGAATGCTGCGGTGGGTTTATGTTTGTCATGTCGATAACCTTTGATGGCTTGTATCTGCTTTCAATTTGAATCGATGGATCAGAAAGTTTGCAATGTCTTCTGGTTTATTCAAATCAAGGCTGGGAATAGGGTGGTGTGATGCCTTGCTTCGGCTATTGTTGTCATTACTGGCGAAGGCAATGATATTTTCATCATCAGGATAGAGCAGACTGTGACCAAGCTCGGCACGGTGGAGTTCGATTTTGCTGAATGAGTCATGCTTGAAACCTTCGACCAGAATCAGGTCGAGGGTTGCCTGATCAAAATGTGTAATCAGGGCATTCAATTCCGGCTCTTTTGTGTCGTCGGCATTTTCAACCATCAGCGCCCAGCGTCGTTGTGAGGCAATCAACATTTGATCAACACCGGCCTTGCGCAGTTCGTAACTGTCTTTGCCTGGCGTGTCGATATCAAATTTATGGTGAGAATGTTTTACCGCTGCAAGCCGAATACCCTTTTCTCGCAGTAGCGGTATCAGTTGTGTCAGCAGGGTTGTTTTTCCTGTCCCACTGAAAGCCACAAAACCGATGACCGGAATACGGGCATTGGAAAGCGTCTTGTTCACGGTGTTCTCTGGCATCTGATGTCTTTCCGCACGATGTCGAGATCTTCTGGTGTATTAATATTCTGAAAGGCCTGCGGGCAGTCAGAAAAATCCACGTGTACTGGCTTGAGGGAGTTTACCCACGCTTGTACTTTTCTGCCGCCTTGTTCAAGAAATATCGTTAGGCTGGGTAGGACATCACGGCTGAACAGCCCGAACAGCGGCTGCAGGCGTTTCCCGTCATGGGCGATGGCAGCCAATGTTTGCCCGGGATTGAACTGAGTCCGCAGACGGGTGACGAAATTCCCGGGGGCCAGTGGCGCATCGCAGGGCAGGGCTGCCAATATGGGGTTCTGAGTTGCTTGCAGCGCTCGCCACAGGCCTGCCAATGGGCCTTCATAGCTGCCAAAGTTGTCTTCGATGACGGCATATCCGAAGGTGCGATATTGCTCAAGATTGCGATTTGCGCTGATGAGCAAGGGCTGTACCTGGGGCGCGAGAGCTTGAATGCTGTATTCGATCAGTGGGCGACCGCACAGGTCGACCAACCCTTTATCCTGCCCGCCGAGGCGGCGCGCCTTTCCACCCGCCAGAATGACTCCAGCAATGGCGCTATCTGTGGTTGGTGTGTTGCCCATGGTTTGTTATTGCCGACGGATTTTTTCAATGCATGCTGGCATCAGGCTGTGCGTAACGTCAATCAATGCTATCGTTTTTGCATTGGCATAGAGACATATTTTTAGTTAGGGAGGCTTTTAATTAATCAGAAAGAATTGAACTTCAAAACCGGCGATATTGATAATGTCGCCCGCCCTGAGATCCTGTGGCGTTGCTGAAAGTGGTTCGCCATTTAACAGGGGGATATCGGAATCGCGGCGGCTTTTGCTATTTCGTACGGCGTAGATGTTGTAACCCTCTAGGCCGCGGCTGACGAGAGCCATTTTTTTACCCTGAAAACCGATAGTGCTGAAGGGTTTGCGTAATTCCATAACGGTGCGGGTTAGTGGGCCATTGAGCGTACGCAGGCCAGCCAGGGGCTGCCCCTTGATGTTGCCTTCTTCGCGGGATTCCCATTCCGGCAGCACCATTTGCGTTTCATCCAGTTCAGCTCTGATGAACATGGTTGGTTCGTACTTGGCAGTACCTTCACACAAAAAAGTGAATTGATGGTGGCCCGTCTGAATGATGTCACCGTGTTTCAATACGGCGCTTTTAATGTGGTCGCCATTGATAAGTGTGCCATTAGTGCTGCCCAGGTCTTCGATAAAAATCTTTTTTCCCTGTGCGATAACCAAAGCATGGCGGCCACTGACGGTGAGGTCGTTGAGCTGAATTTCATTGTCGTGTTTGCGCCCAATCGTCATGGACTGGTCTTTGATGGGATATTCATTGAGCACTTCGCCATCAAGGGTCAGGATCAGTTTTCCATTCATGTAGGACTACTCTTATCGACGTTTTGTGTTCAGGCTCGGTAGGCTTTCGCCCCGAGAAGTTATTGGATTTTACTTATGGAGTTGCGCGGGGCGGAAGCGCCATAAAAAAGTATTTGAATGACGAACCGTAGGGCGTTGTAGTGGTGCTTCTACTTGCGAAGTCACTGATGCGCAGGCCTATGACCCGATTAACGAATGAAGTAAAACTCTACTTCAAATCCGGCGATATTAATCACGTCATTTTCAGTTAACGGCTGAGGCTCTGTGCCCAGAGGGAGGCCATTAATGAGCGGAATGTCCATGGCGCGTCGACTGCGAGTGCTGGTAACAGCGGCGATGGTGTAGCCCTTGGTGCCGCGTGTAATGAGCGCCATGCGTTTGCCCTGAAAGCCGATGGCATTGTAGGCCTTGCGCAACTCCATAACGGATTTGGACACCGGGCCGCTCAGCGTGCGCAGGCCACCCAAAGGCTGACCCTTGATGATGGATTCACCGGCTTCATCCCAGTCGGGGATGATCATCTGGGTTTCATCGAATTCAGCCTTGACGAACATGGTGGGCTCGTATTTGGCTTCGGTCTGGCTCAGGTAGGTAAGCTGGTGATGACCAATCTGGATAATGTCGCCGTGTTCCAGTGCCACTTTTTTGATGTGATTGCCGTTGACCAGGGTGCCATTGGTGCTGCCCAGGTCTTCGATAAAGACGTAATCGGGGATGCTGGTGATCATGGCGTGGCGGCCGCTGATGGTCAGATCGTTGAGCTGGATGTCGTTGCCGTGTTTGCGGCCAATACTGAGGCTGCGGGTACCCACGGTGTATTCACGTACCACGTCGCCTTCCAGCGTTAGTATCAGTTTGCGTTCGGCCTTGGGGGCTTCCGCTTTGGGCTTTGGGCTGGCCTCTTCCGTTTGTGATGACGGGGGAGTGGAATTCTTCACCAGGCTAATCCTGCGAGGTTGCTGTGGAGGTTGACTCATCTTGTTCTCTGTATTGCTCAAAGTTCGATTTGTTGCGGGCCTTTCGATAGGCTTCTTCACCCGTAATGAGTTTCTCGTCAAGCAGTCGGCGCAGGGCCATATCGATGCTCTGCATACCTTGCATGGCGCCACCCTGGATGACGTTTTCCAGCTGCTCGGTCTTGCCTTCACGAATGATATTAGATGCTGCTGCATTATTGATCAGAGTCTCTACGGCTGCAAGTCGACCGCGCTGATCGGCGGTGCGAACCAGCTGCTGTGAGACCACCCCGCGCAGCGAGGTTGAGAGCATGGTGCGGATGTACGGTTCTTCCCCTGGAGGGAAAACATTGACGATGCGGTCGATGGCGGCTGCGGCACCATTGGTGTGCAGGGTGGCGAGGATCAGAATACCCATCTCAGCGGCGGTGACGGCCAGGCTGATGGTCTCCAGATCGCGCATTTCACCCACCAGAATGACGTCGGGATCTTCGCGCAGGGCAGACCGTAGGGCGTGGGCGAAGCTGTCGGTATGCTCGCCAATTTCACGCTGGCTCATCAGACAGCCCTTGTTCTCGTGCAGATGCTCTACCGGGTCTTCGATGGTGATGATGTGGCCTTTGCGCTGACTGTTGATGTAGTCGATCATCGCCGCCAGGGTGGTGGATTTGCCGGAACCCGTGGGGCCGGTGACCAAAATGAGTCCCTTGCGCTGGCGGGTGAGCGTTTTCAGCGAGGCTGGCAGGCGCAGCTCGTCCAGTGGTACGACGTGGCCGGGTACGGCACGAAAGACGGCGCCGATGCCATTGAGGTGTCGGAAGGCATTGACACGGAAACGCGACACGCCGGGAATCTCGTAGGCAAAATCGGCGCCGCCGCGATTCTCGAAGCGCTGCCGGGCATAGTCGGGCATGATTTCGAACAGTAGATCCTGGGTCTCGCTGGCGCTCAGTTCGCGGTATTTCACCGGGTGGATTTCACCGAACAGGCGAATGCGCGGCGGATTGCCGGACACCAGATGCAGGTCGGAGCCCTTTTGCTTGACCAGCAGTTCGAGGAAGGCGTTGACGCGACTCATGATTTACTTGTCAGACCCACGGTTCAGGAAGCCGCCAGATCGACCGGAGGCAACAGCTCCGGGTCGGTGACGAAACGCTGGAACTGCTGCTGATCCGTGGCGTGAATATAGGCATCGTCCGGGTCGATCTCTTTGCGCTGAATAGCCTCCATCAGGGCTTGATCCATGAGCTGCATGCCCTTGTCGCGCCCGGTTTGCAGCACCGAAGGAATCTGGAAGACCTTGCCTGAGGTGATCAGGTTGGCAATGGCCGGGGTGTTGACGAAAATCTCGACGATGGCCTTGCGCGAACGTCCGTCGGCGGCCTTGACCAGTTTCTGACTGATGACGCCGCGTAAATGCTGGGCCAGAAACAGACTGGCCTGGGTTTTTTGCGACGTTGGCATGGCATCGATGATGCGATCCAGGGTTTTGGCCGCAGAGGTTGTGTGCAGGGTGCCCAGCACCAGATGGCCGGTTTCGGCGGCCGTCATGGCCATCATGATGGTTTCCGGGTCACGCAGCTCGCCAACGAGGATGACATCCGGGTCTTCGCGCAGGGCCGCACGCAGACCTTCGGCGAAGCTTTCGACGTGGGTGCCGACCTCACGCTGTACGACCAGAGACAACTGGCTTTTATGCACCTGTTCGATAGGGTCTTCGAGGGTAATGATGTTTAAACGCCGGCTTTTGTTGAGCTGGTCCAGCATGGCGGTGAGGGTGGTGGATTTGCCGGTTCCCGTGGCGCCAGTGACCAGGATCATGCCCTGGTTGGCGTCGAGAAATTTGCCGACGGTTGGTGGCAGCTCCAGTTCTTCCAAGGTTTGAATCGAGGGAGGAATAACACGGAATGCCGCGCCGATGCCGCCGATCTTGCGGAACAGGCTGACACGAAAGCGCCCGACATCCTCGCCGTGATAGGAAAAATCCAGATCCTGTCCGGCATCAAAATCCGCGCGTTGTTTATCGGACAGAATTTCGAAGATCAGGCTTTCCAGCTCTTCTGCCGTGAGGGCGCGGTACTTGATGGGCGAGAGATCGCCGAGCAGACGAAACAGGGGTGGCGTGCCCACGTCGAAGTGGATATCTGTGCAGCCCTGTTCGCGGCCGAGCTTGAGAAAGGCGTCGATACGAACCATTAGCGCATGTCCTCGCTGACGGCTTCCAGTGCGGCACGCAGCTCGTCAAAGGTCTGGAAGCGCTGTTCGGGATCGACGGCCATGGCCTTGATAATAATGTTGGCAAGTTGCTCCGGAACGTCGGCGTTGACCTCTCGCGGTGGTGTTGCCTTGCCTTCAACGTGCTGGAACAGGATCGCCATGGATTCATCGCCCTTGTAGGGCGCTCTGCCGGTAAAGAGTTCGTACATGATGATGCCCAGTGTATAGATGTCGGTGCGGGAATCGATGGTGCGGCCGCGTACCTGCTCCGGCGCCATATAGGTGGGGGTGCCCACCAGAATGCCGCTCTTGGTCAGACGTGAGTCGGTGTTGCTAGCGGCGGCGGCAAGGCCAAAGTCGACGATTTTAACGATATCGGTGTCATCAATCAGGATGTTAGCGGGCTTGAGGTCGCGATGCACCACGCCGACTTCCTGCGCCTGGGCCATGCCGCGGCAGATTTCACCGAGAATGTGCAGGCCGCGCAGCGGTGCCATCAGCTCGTCCCTGCGCAATTCATCGGCCAGCGAATGGCTGGGGAAGTACTCCATGGAAATGGCGTAAGTCTGGCCAAAGGTCACCAGGTCGTAGATGCGAATGACGTTTTCGTGGGTAATTTTGCGGGCATAGCGCAATTCGTGCAGGAAGCGTTCGATCATGTTTTGATCGGCGGCGACGTGCGGGTTGAGAAATTTCAGGACGAATTGCTCACCGACCATGAGATCGTCCACCAGCATGGCGGTGCCAAAGGCGCCTTCGCCGATCTTGCGCACGACGTGGTAGCGATCACTGAGTATGCTGTTGGGCACCAGCTTGGCGGGGTTGATGATGCCGCTGCTGCTGTCGACGGCGTTGCCGGCGCCGGATTCGCTGGCATCCGCTGGGACGGCGCCGTCGAGGGCGTCCAGAGCTGCAATCTGTGTCGGCTTGTCCGTATCATCGGATGTTTCAGTTTGTGTGTTTATGATGCGGGTGGTGCGGTCGCCGTAGCGTGTGATGAGTGTTTTGACGGTTTCGCTGGCGACGCCACCGACTTCATCTTTACCCATCTCTATCAGCCGGGTGGCG
>VAPL010300199.1_pt1 | contig 10231 bp, 5 predicted proteins | sample 3395061 | NCBI WGS metagenome assembly VAPL01 (sample SAMN08290444, study PRJNA428436) | hydrothermal vent metagenome | isolation source: Deep-sea hydrothermal vent chimney 2 | place: Pacific Ocean: Juan De Fuca Ridge | depth 2182 m m
GATGATTTTAAATCGAACGGTTTATCCGGCAAGGCGTTGTTGTCTTTTAAAACCCAAAGAAGTTTGGTTTCTTTTAAATCGTTTAAATTATTTCGCTCCAAGCAGAGTACATCTCAATCCGAATTAATACGAAGAGGCTGGACGAGCTCCGACGAAACATTGGTGTGGACTCCGGGAGGGGTCGACCCTTACATAGAAATCCCCATTGCCTGGGAAAAAGGTTTAGAAGACTCCGGGATCACCACTTTCAATTACCTGCAATTTGACTATCAGGAACTGTATCCCGACAACCCAAGCAAGTTCTTTTTTGAAATGGTTTTCGACCCGGTGAACCTGAAAAAGAAGGACCTAAAAGATAAAGACCCAAAAGAGGAGGTTCTTGTCGCGGGAGGGTACAAGGCTTTACATGACCTTGAAATTGAGGAAAATCAGGATATAACCGCCACTGATATGATCCCAAAGGATTTCTGGTATCTGTCCAAAAGACTGTTCAGATTGCCTTTCGACAAGAACTGGGTATTCGCTCAAAGCGGAAAAAGCGCCATATTTCAACGCCGGTTCAACAAAAACCTGAAATCCATAGAGTCGATGGATATTTTCCTTTCAAGAACAATTGATATTAGTCAGGTCAAACTCACCCTGCGAATCGGGTGGGGAAGTCTATTGAAAAAAGAAGACATTATACTCTGGGAAAACATCCCTGTAAGAGAAATTAATAAAGTTAAAGGACTCCAGTTTCTAAAGATCGGACTGAAAGACCTTGTTCGCCAGCGGTACAAAGACCGACAGAATGTCACTCTAAAAGAAGTGGTTGTTTTCATCCCAGGCGATTCCGACCAGTTCGCCCCGACTCATCCTCTGGAAAATATCCGGTTTCAAAAAACAACAAAATCCTACCAGAAAGAGGATTGGCTAATGCCCGCGTCAACACTCACTCTGTCGCAAGGCCGAAAACGCTTTGAGCTCAATACCTGGAAAATGTTCAATGCCACCGGCCGACGGCCAATAATTAAAAGCATGCGACTGTACATTAGCCCTCATAACAAACACGCATATTCGGGAGTGCGTTTTCAGGGAGCCAGGATCAATCAACTCGTGCATATCCAACAGCTAAAATTTCTAAATACAGGTGAACAATTGAATCAAAGATGGGGAGGACGTTTTTTGACTCACTCGCCTGACAAAGATTTCGTGGAATGGTCTCACATTAAGTCTTATTTTCCTTTTCATAACATAGACTATAAAAAACAATACAAATCGGGTCGGGATCAATTGGCAGATATTTCGGTCCACTCAAATAAAGGCGCTCTTTACCGCATTGACAAGACACCGGAACTGCTGGCCGCTGATCTGCAGTTCTACTCCAAAGACGGCTCATTTTCGATAGAGTTTCGATCCTTTCATGCAAGTGATAAGGACCGTGAAGTCACCATAGAATGGGAGCTCGAAGGAGCTCTGCAATTACAGCTAGTGAAAAATTTTCTTCACCCTTTGAAAGGCAATATCACTCGATTCCACCTGAGAAAAGGGGAAACGCCTGTTCTGAAAATCGGACTTAAGGACAAGTCATACCTGGAAAAATCAGGACGAGTGAGCGGAAGAATCGTGATCAAAAGGATTTCAGCACGCGATCTTTCCGAGGAGGAATCATCCAAAAATAACCAGTTGGAAGTCTTATCCATTGAAAGTCCTGACAAGGAAATGCTTGCAGAGAAAGAAAGGCGCTCCATTAATGAATCAAAATACCTTCCCTCTGAACAAATTGAGGACTCCGAGAAAACAACAACGCGACTGAACAAATCTGGTGTGGTCATTCAGGCTCAAACTCCCATCCGTCACTGGCGACCGGTAGCGAACGGACTATTGATTCAAGGAAAAGGACAATGGGTGGACATAGATTGGCCTGTTAAGGCTAGTCTAGACAAAGACACGCTGTTTTTTCTGGGGGTCTCGAGAGGAGCCGAATTCATTCATTCCCTGGAAATAGTGCCCATCTCCAAAGGACAAAGTCTTCCTCTGGCTCTCGGTGTTCCCAACCAATCCGTGCGACTCAATACGGGTACAACCAAAATAGAAAACCTTCATGTCCGCATGAAATTACGCGGTGGCCCTTATAAAATTTCCTTCAATGAAATGTCACTCTTTAATCCAATCGTTCTGGCCCGGAAAAAAGCGTTCAATTTCCCAACTCTCGTTTGGGGAGAAACCCCGTTGGTTCCGGGAAACACCCGGTTCGATCCAAAAACCAAATCTTTTATAAAACCAGGTAATCTGAAAGCAATCGTATCTTCGGAAAATAGTGCCCTTCCCAGACTTTCGTGGACAACGAAGATCAACCGCAGATTGAGTTGGATTCGTGGACTCAAAATAAATTATCAGGTTCCGTTAGCGTTTCACGGCAACAATCCCTGCTGGCTCCATCTGACCCTGGTGGGTTCCAACAGCAGGGCCGATCAAAAAATCTGTTTTGACAATGCCAATGGACAGGTATTCCTTCCGTCGGGTTTTCTGTTCCAAAATTTCGGAGTGAACTTCAATGAAAATCTTAATTCCATCGACTGGACCATCCGCCTGGACCCGCGAAAACCCATGGCTAAAATTCCCCTGGCTATAAATCTCGGAATGACACTGGATGGGGTCGATATTCAGACCATCCATAACGATCTAAAACGTCAACCGGTGTTTGTATGGAACGGTGAAAAAGTTTACCCGTCCTTTTCAGGAAATAAACTGTTTGAACGTCTATCTGATGGAAATGGGTGGAGCGATTTTCGACTGTTCAATTTGTCCATGGCATCTGATAAAAGTCTGCCGACACTGAATGAGGAACATCCTTACCTGCAGACGAAAACGATCGCGTTTGCGGGTGGGCGCCGTCAGCTTTCTAAAGAAAAAAAGCTTCAGGCCAAAAAAGAAGCGGAAGGAGAAGTTTCCGGGAAATCAACCGGAGGACCATTTGAGTCAACACTCTTTAAAATATTTGCAGTTCTGTCGCTACTTTGGCTGGTCTTCAATAAAACGACTCGTTCAAAATTAAAATCGATTTGGAAGCAAATCGTACAAAAGATCCTTCAACCCAAGATTTTTTTCAACCGAGCCATTGGGCTCATTGCCATCGGACCGGGTTTCTGGGCCATTGGACGCTTTGCCGGTTCTGAAGTCGAAAACATCGGGATTTTTGCCCTCTTTGTTCTTGTCACAGGTGTTGTTTATCATGAACTACGCTGGTTTCTGTTGAGAAATTCCACGACACCTGATTGGATGCACAAGATCATTACCGGAAAGGACGGAGAAATTCCTTCCTTTTTTTATTTCATGCCCATGATGGTTTTTGGATGGTCCACCTGGCAACTTGGCCAATTAGCCTATGGTCCCCACCCCGCCATATTGCTGGTCCCCATCATCTTTCTGGTCTATTTTTACATTCCCTGGCTTCCCAGTTGGATTCATCGCGCAACCTTTTGCCTCCCCCAATCCAGAAAATATTCTGTCGCCACGATGATCATTCTGGCAACCGCCTTTTATATTTTCGGAAATCTCTGGGCATGGAGCGAGATATTCATGAGCTTCGGCGGCCTGGTTTTGGTTTCATTATGGGGACACTGGACACAAAAAAACCAGACGAAACTCGAACATCACTGGCCGAGGCTCGCAAGGCCGATCTACGCTGAAAAGGGCAACCGGTATCTTACAGGGTTTCTTGTGACCATGGCAATCGGAGCCCTGTGTCTCCTTACCGGGTTTGATGCCTTGGCGGAACACACCGTCAATGTCTCTTTTTTCATGCTGGTGACGGCTCTCTACCTTAGAGCCCAGTCCATTTACAATCAGCGACCGGAAACCCATGGCCCACAAAACCGCATAACCGGATGATTGAGCATTCAACTCTTGTTTTTTTGGGAGACGCCTGAGCTATCAAAGGTGGCCATTTCAGAATAAATTTTAGTTCCGGCCTCAAGCAGGTCCATGGCGATGACAGCTCCTGTCCCCTCCCCCAAACGCATCCCCAGATCCAGCAAAGGTTCCTGCCCAAGAAGTCGAAAACCTATTTCACATCCAGGCTCCGAGGATTGATGAGACGTGAATAAATAGTCCCCAACATGTTTGTTCAGCCGTTTAGCAATGACCGCCGCCGCGATTGAGATCACTCCGTCGATCACAACGGCAATCCGGTTGGCCGACGCTCCCAGAATAAGACCCACGATTCCGGCGATTTCAAAACCTCCCACTTTTGCGAGAACATCAATGGGGTCTTTGGAATCGGGCCGATTCACCCGGATCGCATCTTCAATGACAGCAATTTTGTGCCGCCAGGACTTGTCATCGATGCCTGTTCCCCGCCCAGTGGTTTTACCAGGCGGCGTCTCTCCGAGAACAGATATAATAGCCGAACTGGGCGAAGTATTGCCAATGCCCATGTCCCCGGTTCCGATGATGTTGACCTTTTGTTTTTTGGCCGCATCGGCAAGTTCCAGCCCGACATCAATCGCCTGTTCCGCCTGGCTTCGGGTCATGGAAGGGCCTCGCCGCATATTTTCGGTCCCCATAGCGATCTTTTTATGAATCAGACCGGAGATTCCCTTAAAATCATGATTGACCCCCATATCGACAACAACGACTTCGGTGTTCATATGTTTTGCCAAAACATTGATGGCCGCCCCACCGCTTAAGAAATTTTTCACCATTTGAGCGGTGACTTCCTGAGGGTAAGCGCTGACATTTTCTTCCACCACCCCATGATCGCTGGCGAATAAATAAATGCATTTTTTCCCTACTCTTTGAAAAGGATCACCCCTGATAGCAACGTACCGAATGCCCAATTCCTCCAGCCGACCCAGGCTCCCTACGGGTTTGGTCAGAGAATCCATACACGCCTTCGCCTGTTTTAATTTTTCAGACGAAACGGGTACGATTTTTTCCAGCGCTGATTGAAGTTTCATTGACATGGGCGAATTAAAATTCAATGCCTTTTTGGGCGGGTATTCCTTGCTCGGTAAAAGGATGTTTCAAACACTTCATCTCGGTGACCAAATCAGCGATTGCGATGAGTTCTTTTGAGGCGTTTCTGCCGGTGCAGACCACATGCACTGCCGCTGGTTTGTTTTGAAGGGTCTTCAGGACTTCTTTTTCATCCAGAAAGCCATAACCCAGAACATAATTGATTTCATCCAATATTACCATTTGATATTCCCCGCTCAATAGCCTGGGCTTGACTATGTTCCAGGCTTTGGTTGCGGTTCTTCGATCCTGCTCCGGGTCATTGGTGTCCCAGGTGAATCCATCCCCGATGGCCACGACTTCGATCCAGGGAGACAGACTCTCCACCGCTTTTCTTTCACCGGTTTTCCATTGTCCTTTCATGAACTGGAGAACAAACACTTTCATTTTGTTGCCTGCGGCCCGAAGTGCCAAACCATATGCGGATGTGGACTTGCCTTTGCCTTCACCGGTATGAACAATGATGAGGCCTTTTCTTTTTTTGGGATCGGATTGAGGCCGCTTTTTCATATTCTCTCCCTAGCGCGTTTGCAGTTTCAGATTGTAGTTATACAGCAAGTATTCCCACCAGCATGAAGGGGAATTTTTATAATAGAGTTTATAAGGCTTATGCAGTCGCCCCTAATTAAACGTCCAGGTGAATCCGCCATAGCCGGAGACTCCTGCTGTTCCGAATCCAAAGTTTTCTTCGTAATTCTCGTTAAAAAGATTTTCCCCTCGGGCGGTCAATCGCAAGTTTTTATTGACCTGATAACTGAGAGCGGCGCGAACGGTTGTGAACGCGCCGGTGATTTGAGTGCCTGTGGTGTTGGACCGGGTGTCACTTCGTACTCTGACCCCCACCAGAGAGTTGAGTTTTTCTCTCCAGGTATGGTTGAGATTCACGGTAAAATTATGCTCGGCACGGCGTACCAGAGGTTGGCCTTTATCATCGCGGGCTTTCAACCAGGTATAGCTGGTTGAGACTCTGAAGTTTTTCGGCAAAACAATGTTGATAGCGGTTTCCACACCCTTTGTAGTCGCTTTCCCAACATTTTGAGCGGCTGTTCCAAACGGGAACTGCACGCTCACCGGCACCGTTGTAGTCTGAATGAGGTTTTTAAAGTCCGTTTCAAAATAGGTGACGGCGATAGAAATTTTATCGTCCATCAAATTTTGATCCAGGCCGACCTCCCAACTTGTGTTTTTCTCGGGTTTTAAAGTGGGATCACCAAAATTGGGGAAGAACAATTCGTTCAGGGTGGGGGCGCGAAAACCGGTGGCATAAGCTCCCCGGACACGCGTTCCGGTTTGTTGAAACCGGTAGGCAGCTTCAAATTTATAGGTGGTCGGGTCCTCAAACACCGAATTGATATCGTGCCTGAACCCGGCGGTCAGAACAAGGCTCTCACCACACTGGCACTGCGCTTGAACATAAAATCCATTGTTTATGATGGTTTTGCGCAAACTGCTTTCTTCATTGACCCCGTTTCGAGATTCATATTCATACCCAAAAGTTGTGGAAAAGTATTTATTAATCTCCACATTGTTTTGAACGTCCACTCCGTGGGTTCGATTGAGAATATGAGATTTCCTGGTAAACCCACCGGGATCAAGCGTTCTTAAAAACTCATAAGCCAGAGTCGGATTAACTTTAAGATCCCAGCGATCCATCAAGGATTTTTGAATGGGCAGCGCAAGATAATACGCATCACTTTTGCTGAAGGGTTTTCCGTCTACGAAACCGAAAGAGTCGAATTCATTTATGACTTTTGTAAAACGCCCGATGAAATCTATACGGCCATCGTCAAGAAAATTACGGCCCAGCCGGGTGGACACGGTGGTGTTTTCATAGCCATCATTTTCAGTGTTGCCCCGATTTTCATTGGCGGCGGAAAAGCCTTCGCTGTCGGTGCGTGATACGGAAACGGAATAATCCATGAAGCCAAGGTCCCCACTACTGTTTAGGGATTCCTTGAATGTTCCGAAACTGCCACCCTCAAAAGAAAAGGAATGCCTGGGTTTTCCCTTGCCGCGTTTGGTGATGATATTGATCACACCGCCAACCGCGTCCGAGCCCCAAAGTGTGCTTTGCGAGCCTCTTAAGATTTCAATTTTTTCAATATTTTCGATGGTGATATCGGCGAAATTAAAAGACCCCAATGTGTTGCTGTTGACCTGGACGCCATCGACCAACACCAGAGTGGAGGAAGACCCGGCTCCCCGCATGAAAAGGCTGGTCGATGTGCCCAAAGGACCGGATTGAACCACCTCGATGCCGACTTCTTCTCTCAAGAGGTTCAGCACTTGAGTGTATTGTTTCTCTTTAATTTCCTTCTGGGTGATAACGGTTATAGCGGAAGGAGTATCAAATGTTTTTGTCCTGGTCACTGACAAGGGTTTTAAGTTGACAGTATCGCCAACCGCAGGAAGGGGGGCGAGCCCTGAAAAGATAAGTGACAGACAAAAAAATGACAAAACGAACGAAAACGAGCGTGGCATAAAATTTCCTTTCTCTCGAAGGATTTTAAAATTACTTTCCAGACAGATATCCTGACTCAGGGCTTCCTACTCACCGCGCCTTCCCCTCCGGTAAGAAAGTGGCATATACGGTTTTCGTTCCCATCACAGTTGCGGGACAGTGCCGGAATTTCACCGGGCTTCCCTGACTGAAAAAGTATTTGATTATTGAAAAATTTAATTTTGAGCGAGCAATATTATTTTGTAATTGTTAAAATCCACCTCCCATCCGCAGGAACAGAAATAAACCCAACGCCAATAGCGCCGTCGTAAATAAAATTTGATGTGACCGAAAAATATCTTCCGTCTCTATCTCCCTGATCGCTTCACCCAGGGTGGGTTTGTCACTCACTCTGCCCTGATAATATTGCGGGCCTCCCAGTTCAACGCCCAGTGAGCCTGCGACCACCGCTTCCGGGATTCCGGCATTGGGGCTCAAATGGTTTTGTCCCTGTCGCCACATGGTGGTCCACGCTCTCTTGCCATTCAACCCAAGCAAAGTGGCGGCGAGTACCATGAGTGGCCCCGCCAACCGGGCGGGCAACCAGTTGGCGACATCGTCCAGCCTGGCCGAGGCCCAACCAAAGTGAATATGTTTTTTGTTCTTATAGCCGAACATGGAATCGAGAGTGTTGACACATTTATAAGTGAGCGCCAAAGGAGCCCCGCCTATACAGGCATAAAATAGAGGCGCCACCACTCCGTCCACCGTGTTTTCAGAAACGGTTTCGACCGTCGCTCTGGTGATCTGTTTTCGATTCAAATTCTGAGTGTCGCGCCCGACAATATTTTGCAAATGGCAACGGGCCTGATCGTGATCGCCGTGTTTCAACGCAATCTGCACCGGGTGACTTTCATCGTATAGAGAGCGCGTCGCCAAGCTTGTGTAAATCAATAATGTTTCCACAACGAAAGATAGCTGAGAGCTCACATAACGAAGTGACTCCAGTAAACTCAAGGTCACTGCATAAGTTCCCGTCACCAAAATCAGAACGGTTACTGAACCCGCAAGTTTTTGATTCTGAATTTTTTTCCGTGTCATCCTTTCAAGCGCATTTGCCGCCTTCCCCATTGCCCTGACCGGATGGGGAGCTCCTCTGGGATCACCCAATATCAAATCCAGGACAAAGGCGATTCCGATCATGACGGTGAGATCCATCCTCACTCGTAAGCCCAGGATGAAAAATATTTTTTTATTTTTGAGAGCAAAATTTTATTCTCATCTTCATTGCGAATGCCTATGCGAAAATAGGTCTCGTTAAGGCCCGCAAAATTTCCGCAGTTTCTTAAAAGTATCCCGTCTTGCAATGACTGAAAATAAAACCGTTTCCAAAGAGTTTTCTGCCGACCCCTCAGTCGAAACAGGATAAAATTAGCCGCCGAGGGGTAGGTTTGCAGCCAGGGAATTTCCGACAACTGCTTGGCCAGAACCTCTCTTTGTTCGCTAACGAACGCCCGGCTGTTTTTTATGAATGCTTTGTCTTTGAGCGATATCAAACCAAACTCCTGGGCCAGGCCATTGACCGACCAGGGCGGACGAAATTTTTCGATGATTTGAATCCATTTGGGGTCCATGATTCCATAACCGAGTCGAATGCCTGGCAGGGCAAAAAATTTAGTCATCGAGCGAATTGAAATCAGATTACTAAAATTTTTGAATCGGTCTAACACGGAAGTCCCTCTGGGACAAAAATCGACAAACGATTCATCAACGATCAATAGTTTTCCTTGGTTCTCACAATAATGCGCAAGAACCGTCAAGTCCTCCTCGTCCCACAAACGACCGGTCGGCGAATTGGGGTGTCCTATCACCACCGCGCCTATTTTGGGATTCGCATCTAATAAACCGATCAGTCGATTCATCGGCGGTTGAAATCCCGCATCGATATCGTAAGACAGCGTTCTGACTGGAACGTTAGAAAGCCTGAACGCTTTTATGTACTCTGAAAAAACAGGAACCAGAGCCAGCACTTCCTGTCCACTCGACATCAAACGAGGCAACAGGTATATCAACTCCGTCGCCCCGTTGGTGACAACGATCCTGCCTGCGTCAACCCCTGTATAGTCACTCAAGCCCTGTTTGAGTTCCGAGGATTGGGAGTCGGGATATCTGGAAATGGTGGCTAGCGACTCTTGAAACTCTCGCTCGATTTTTCGGGAAGGCCCAAGAGGATTGATGCTGGCGCTGAAATCAACCCAGCTATTGGCGTTAAAAAATTGCTTCTCAATTAAATGCGCCTGCCCTCCATGCTCGAAATCTTCCTTAGGCAAGGGGAAAGCGAATGGCAACGCCTTGAGTGGGATACTATTTTCTTGTTGAGTACAGTTATTCATAAAAACGCTATTGAAGAAACCCTTTGGATTTTTCGTTCCACTGATTATGGTAAATGAGGTTTTCCAGTGAAACCCGTTTGGCCCAACCCACTTTTTCTAACAACGGTTGTTTTAAGAAATGATCCGTGTAACCCACACAAAGGTAAGCGATGGGAACAATTTCCTCGGGGATGGCCAAAACCGCCTTCAGTTTTTCCATCGACAAAATACTCACCCAGCCCACACCCAGCCCTTCCGCACGGGCCGCCAGCCAAAGGTTTTGCACCGCACAGCAGGTGCTGAAAATATCGGTATCGGGTACGGTGTTTCTACCCAGGACATGGGGCCCCGAACTTTCGCGATCGCAGGTAACACAAATATTGATCGGCGCTTCTAAAATCCCTTCCAGTTTGAGGGAGGA
>VAPL010028808.1_pt1 | contig 10230 bp, 7 predicted proteins | sample 3395061 | NCBI WGS metagenome assembly VAPL01 (sample SAMN08290444, study PRJNA428436) | hydrothermal vent metagenome | isolation source: Deep-sea hydrothermal vent chimney 2 | place: Pacific Ocean: Juan De Fuca Ridge | depth 2182 m m
GAATCCAAAAAAAGTTAAAAACGAGGGGAAGCGAGTGATGTGAATGCTCCACCGGCTGAAAGCCGGATGGCGCCCTCTCCCGAGACTGGGAGAGGGTTGGGGAGAGGGTTCAAGAATCCACCTCGAACCGATCCCCCCCTCATCCCAACCTTCTCCCCGCGGGGGAGAAGGAGCAAAAACCAAATTTCCGTCTGAAGGCGGGGGATTTACGCATCCCCTATCGGGGACTTTGAAGGTTATTCACCCGCTACAGTCATTTGTTCAATCAACCATGAACCGGTACACAGGTTGCCACGCAAATCCAGATCGTTGCCCACTGCCAGCAGATTCATATACATATCCTGCAGGCGGCTGGCCAGGGTAAATTCTTCGATGGGATACTGAATCTCGCCATTTTCAACCCAGAAACCGCTGGCACCGCGCGAATAATCTCCGGTCACAATATTCACTCCCTGCCCCATTACCTCGGTAACTAATATGCCGCGATCCATTTTTTTCAGCAGTTGCGTCTGATCCAGATCATCGTGGCTGATAAACACGTTATGCGTACCTCCGGCATTGCCGGTGCTTTGCATACCCAGGCGTCGGCCACTGTAGCTGTCCAGTACATAGCTCTGTAGTTCGCCGCCGCTAAGCAGATCCCGCGCGCAGGTAGCCACGCCTTCGCTGTCAAAAGGCGCGCTGCCTAATGCTGCGATAAGATGGGGTCGTTCATCGATGCGAATACGAGACGGGAAAACGGGCTTACCCAGATGATCCAACAGGAAAGTAGACTTGCGATACTGGACACTGCCATTGATGGCGCGCACAAAATGTCCCAGCAGGCCCTGCGCAACCTCGGCCTCAAACAGCACCGGGACCTGACAGGTTGATATTTTTTTCGCATCCAGTCGGGCTACGGTATGTTGAGCCGCCAGTTTGCCGACTTCTTCAGCCGGCAGCAGTTTCTCGGGTATCCTCGACACGCTATACCAACTGTCCCGCTGCATATTGTTATCCTGTTCGCCGATGACCGCCACGCTGAGACTATGGCGAGAGCTGGGATACATGCCGATGAAACCGTGGCTGTTGCCATATACCCGAAAGCCGTCATGACTGCTGACACCGGCGCCCTCTGAATTACTGATGCGAGGGTCAAAACTGCGTGCGGCATTTTCACATTCCCGTGCAATTTCAATGGCCTGCTCTGCGCTTAGATCCCAGTGATGATAAAGCTCCAGATCAGGAATATCTGTCGCCATTTGTGCCATGTCTGCCAGTCCGGCGTATTCATCCGCCTCGGTATAACGGGCAATATCACAGGCCGCCTTAACCGACTCCCGAATGGCCTGCGGACTAAAATCGCTGGTGCTGGCCGAGCCTTTACGCTGACCAAAATAAACCGTAATGCCTAATCCCTTATCACGGTTGTGTTCAATGGTGTCGACCTCGCCCAGGCGCACATTGACCGACAGGCCTGCTTCGATACTTACCCCGGCCTCAGCCGCCGAGGCGCCCAGCCGCCGGGCCTCGGTAATCATATCATCTACAATCTGTGACAACTGCGCGCTATCAAACTGATCGTTGGCTTTTGGTTTTAGCGGAGAAGAACCTGAAGACATTATTTATGTTCCTGATAGTTGAAGGGTTATTTCAAACTGCACGAGAAACCTGAGTACTGGAAACAGCAAACCGGAAAATCGTAAATCAGGTTCATATAATACGACCAGATCGATAATTTATACACCATTTTCCAGCCTGCCACCTCATCTGAAATACAAACAGATCGATCAGCAATTATTCATCATCTGTTGCGCTCAAGAATCACTCTATAACGCCGATAGAAAACCTGCCCCACAAAGCACTGACTATTTCAACAATATGGAGATAATTATGAAACACAGGATTAGCATACGTCTTAACCGCAGTATTTTTTATTTTCTGTTTTTCAGCCTGCTTCTAAATATAAACATTGCCCAGGCAACAGTGAAGGTTTTTACGGACAGAAGTCAGTGGCAAGCTTCCCTGTCCGGCACCTTTGTCACTGAAGACTTTAACTCACTGGCCTATACCAACAATGTTGCCGAAACTTTTTATCTGCCCAGCGGTCTCATTATTTCATCAAACCGCCGCAATAAAACCCGCATTTCCGACTTTGCATTTTCCCATATCGGCGAAGGCAAAGCCCTGCAAACTTTTCAGACTCTGGATATCAAGTATCCAGGGCAGCATGTGCTGGGCTATGGCTTCGACTACGCCGATCTGGACTGGAGCGGCGCGACCCTGAGCTTTGACAATTTTTCCATGTCCCTGCCCATGACTACCGACGCCGATGTCAGCATCAGCGCCAATGACTTCGCCTTTTTCGGCTTTCGTGTCGACAGCCCCAATGAACTTGATGACGGCGGCTTTTCAATCAAAATTAATGGCTACGAAGGCTATGCCCTCGACAATCTCACCGTGGCATCTTCCGTATCCAGCGTCCCCCTGCCCGGCGCCCTGCCCCTGTTTCTTTCCGGCCTGCTAGGCTTCGTACTCCTGCGTAAACCGGCCCGATGACAGCTTTGCGATTACCTTCATTCAGAGATTCTGCGATAATGCATAGTATGCATAAAGACGTCACTAATCCCGAAGCCCCGGATTCAGAACATGAAGACTGGGAATCTGAAAATCCTGAACAGGATGAATGGGTAAGCAAATCCCAGCTTAAGCGCGATGCCCACAGCCTGACAGAACTGGGGAAAAAACTGGTACAACTGGACAAGGGTTCACTGGCGAAAATTTCCCTGCCGGACAATTTGCTCGATGCTATCAACAGCGCCAAAAATATCCGCCAGCACGGCGCCCTGAAACGCCAGTTACAATACATCGGTAAGCTGATGCGCAAGACCGATTGCGAGCCGATTCAGGCAGCCTACGATGCGGCAACCAATCATTACCGTGCGGATACCAAACAATTACATGTGCTCGAAAACTGGCGAGATCGCCTGCTTGGCGAAGGCGATAGCGCGCTAGGCGAGCTAACCGACCTGTATCCCGATGCGGACCGTCAACATCTGCGCCAGCTCATGCGCTCGGCTAAAAAAGAACATAAATTAAACAAACCACCGCGCGCCGCGCGGGAACTGTTTCAGTATCTTAAGTCGCTACTGACGTAGCGAGGGACGAGGGACGAGGGACGAGGGACGAGGGACGAGAAAAGTCTATCCGGGCGAAACTCTGAAGACAACACTATTCGTCACGGTTTTACATCCTGAGTACATCACACTGCCCTGTCCGATGTATTTCCTCGGCCCTCGTCCCTGACTCATGTAGAAGTCCCGCCCACGGTCATGCTGTCAATCTTCAGGGTGGGCTGGCCCACGCCGACCGGGACGCTTTGGCCTTCCTTGCCGCAGACGCCGATGCCGGAATCCAGCGCCAGATCATTGCCGACCATAGAAACCCGGTTCAGCACTTCCGGACCGTTGCCGATAAGGGTGGCGCCCTTGACCGGCTGCGTGACCTTGCCGTTTTCGATCAGGTAGGCTTCGCAGGCTGAGAAGACAAACTTGCCGGAAGTGATATCGACCTGTCCACCGCCGAAGTTCACTGCATACAGGCCTTTTTCAACTGAAGCGATAATTTCTGCCGGGTCCTGCTCCCCTGCCAGCATGTAAGTATTGGTCATACGCGGCATGGGCAGGTGGGCATAGGATTCTCGCCGACCGTTGCCGGTAGAGGCGACGCCCATCAGTCCGGCATTGAGCTTGTCCTGCATATAGCCCTTGAGAATCCCTTTTTCGATCAGCACGGTCTGTTGACTGGGGGTACCCTCATCATCAATATTCAGTGAACCGCGTCGTCCCGGCATCGCGCCGTCATCAACCACAGTACACAGGGGTGAGGCTACCTGTTCGCCGAGACAACCGGCAAAGGCAGAACTGCCCTTGCGATTGAAATCGCCTTCCAGACCGTGGCCGATAGCTTCATGCAGAAGCACCCCCGGCCAACCCGGCCCCAGCACTACCGGCATAGTGCCGGCCGGTGCCTCGATGGCTTCCAGATTCACCAGGGCCTGACGTACCGCTTCGCGGGCAAACTCCAGAGCTCGCTCGTCGTCGATAAAATACTGATAGTCGAGACGCCCGCCGCCACCGGCATTGGCCTGTTCGCGTTTGCCGTTCTGCTCGACAATCACGTTGACGTTCATGCGTACCAGCGGGCGCATGTCGGAAGCCAGAGTGCCGTCACTGGCGGCGATCAGGATCGCTTCATCCACGCCGACCAAACTAACGATCACCTGCTTGACCCGTGGATCAAGCTTGCGGGTATAGGCATCGACTTTCTGCAGCAGGGCGATTTTGTCTTCCGCAACGAGCGATTGCAGGGGATCGACCGGTAAATAAAGACTATGGCCGCTGCCTTTGCGCCAGCTCTGCACCTGTCCCTGACGACCGCTGTGCGCAATCGCGCGGGCGGCCTTTGCCGCTTCGCTCAGAGCCGGTAACATAATTTCATCGGAATAGGCAAAACCGGTTTTCTCGCCACTGATAGCGCGCACGCCAACGCCCTGCTCGATATTATGACTACCTTCCTTGACGATGCCGTCCTCAAGCACCCAGGCTTCATGACGACTCAACTGAAAATACAGATCGGCGCTGTCAACCGCATGTCCCATGAGCTGATCCAGCACCGATTGCAGATCAGTCTCGTCCAGCCCCGACGGTGTCAGCAAAAGTGCGCGGACTCGGTCCAGTGAATTATCGGTCATAACGGATATCGCAGGGTATTTTTCGGTGTTCAAGAACCGGGAAAGTCCGGCGAATGTTTTTTATTCTGTCCATATCAATCTCGCCGATCACAAATCCGGAGCCATTATCCAGCTCGTCCTGCACCACACCCCAGGGATCGATAATCATGCTGTGCCCGTGCGTTTCCCGGCCATTGACATGGTAGCCGCCCTGCGCTGAAGCAACCACGTAGCATAGATTTTCAATCGCTCGCGCGCGCACCAGCACTTCCCAGTGAGCGCGACCGGTAATCGCGGTAAAAGCAGAAGGAATGGCGAAAATATCAACCTGCTCACTGAGCATACGGCGGAACAGTTCAGGGAAGCGCAAATCGTAACAGATCGCCAGCCCCAGGCGACCAAAGGGCGTATCGATAACCGTAATCTGGTTATCCGCTTCAGTGGTAGCCGATTCATGGTAGGTTTCCTGGTTTTCTTCCAGCAACACGTCAAACAGGTGGATTTTGTCATAGCGGCCACGTAACTCGCCCCGTTCGTCGTAAACCAGGCAACTGGCGCGCATGCGCTGCTCGTCTTTTCCGAACAGGGGAATCGTTCCACCCACCAGCCAAACCCGGTGCTTGTCCGCCTGTTCGCGAAGAAAATTCTGAATCGGACCTTCGCCCTCTATTTCCCGATGCTTGAGCTGATCGGCATCCTGCATGCTCATACAGGCAAAGTTTTCCGGCAGCACCACCATGCCTGCGCCTGCGTCCGCCGCGCGCGCGATCAATCGTCCGGCTTCGGTCAGGTTGGCACTGACTTTGGGGCCTGAGGCCATCTGTATTGCTGCAATGCGTTTCATTGGTTTACCGCAGATCGGTTATCTTTCTATCTGTCATTATTTTTAATCACGTTTTCCCCGTTTGGGGAAACAACCTCAATTTCGATCACGGTCTGCCTTGAGCTACCCGGTATCAGTTCCATCAGCTCGCTGGACACTCCCAGCGCTACCAGCCAGCTTTGCAGTTCGTTGACCCACAGTGTGCCTTCATCACCACCCGGATAATGAATCAGCAAATGTGCATCAGGATGAACGCGCAACTGCCCGATCGCCAGGGCCAGAGGAGGAAAACTGAGCAAATGCGCTGCACTGCGCGGCATGGCCCAGTCCTGCGAGCGAATAACAATTGGTGAAGCCTCACTCTGCAGGCTGATAGAAAAAACCAGCAACAATGTCGGAATAAACCATCGAAATCTGTCAAACATGCGGTGCAGGATACCATATTTCAGCCCGTTTTAAGATGGGCCTCAAAACTCGTCATCATCCAGTGAAGGCTCCTCGGCCGTTTTCAGCTTGTCGAGTCGGGTAATCACCGGCTTTTCCCAGGTTCCGCTCACTTTATATCGGATAGCCGTTACATCCTGCAGCTCGTTGCCGAGGATTTTCTGCACTAACAAAATCGCGGCGCCAATCTGGGGACCAAACAGCATCCCGCCCGCCACCGCGGTCAGGGCATCGCCTCCACGCGGTCTGACCGTTATCAACTGATCAAAATCTCTCTTCACCAGGCCGGTACGCCCACTAACTGAAATATAGGCCAGTGGGCTTTTCATTAGATTATTATCCATGAATACGCTGCCGTCATGGATATTCATCTCCCCGTCGATGCTGTCAAAATGCAAACCCTTACCAAAGGCATCGCTGAAATCCAGCATCAGCCGCCGCGGTAATGCGGCCAGGCTGAACAGTCCCAGCAGACGGCCCGCGCCCGGCTCGACGCTGATGATCGAACCATCCTTGATGGTATATTTCAGTTTTGATTCAATCTTTGACAGGCTGACGCCCATTGGCGAACTCGGCCAGTGCAGCGACCCCTCAAGGGTGGTTTTTCCGCCCTGGAATATAGCTGAAAAACCAAGCGACGACAGCATTTTGCCCAAATCCGGGCTATCCAGTTTTACCTGCATGGAACTCAGATCCCGGTTTGGCCATTGCACCCATTCACCACTGGCATGCATGTTCAGTTGCGGATTTTTCAGGCTGAGAGAATCAAGATGAATACCTTTGCGAAATTTAAGCCGTGAAGTTTTAATCGCCAGGCGACCAATTTTTACGTCATCATAGGACAATTTGTTAATCGACCCCTGGACCAGAGGAAATAGATCGGCATCCAGCGTTGGCTGCGGCTTTTTAGCGGCGACAGGTGTTGCTTTATCGGCTACAGGTGCAAGCTGCAATGAGTCCATAGCAAAAATCATCGGCAATGAAATCAGTGAACGCTTATCTTTATGGCCGCTCGGTCCCAGCGCATCAAGCCAGGGGGTCAGACTAAACATCGACAAACTGCCACTCACCAGCAGGCTTGGACTATCCGGCAAATGTCCTTCTCCCGCACCAAAATGAACATAGGCTTTTAACGGCTGTAACGATGTTGAGTTCCTGTCCAGCATCACCGCGCCTGAGACATACCCTTTTGAGCGTGCATAGAGCTTCGTTTCCCCGGCATGCTCAAAATCGATCTCCAGCAGAGTATCGCGGCGCTCATCCTTGGTCTTACCCAGAGGCTGCGGCAACTTTATTTCCACACCCTGCAGCTGTGACCGGATTTGCAGTACCGGCACCGTCATTTTGGCCTGCGCCCTGCTCGGGATAGACAGGCTTCCCTGCCAGTCAGTCACACCCTTGATGGGCACCGAATCCGGCAGGCCGAATTTCTGCGCCAGATGGTAGCTGTCGATCCTGCCTTGCGCTTCAACAATAGTCGTTCCGGCCCGCTCTCCCGCATGAATATCAAGCGAGGCCTTTCCACCCATAATCCGGGCCTGAATCCCGCTGGCAGACAGTTTTTTCTGCGTGAAGTCGATACTGCCGTTAATCGCAGTTATATCGATAAGATCATCCAGCATCAACACTTCGGCATCGCTGAGATGCAGCTTCCCACGAATACTCTGCGGTCGCGTTTTACTTACTTCTTTACTCAAGGGTATGGAGAGATCGAGATCAATTCTGCTGTTACCATGATAGTGAAAGCTGTCTATCAGCGACTTCGCCTGCGGCTGGATAGGACTCTCAACCAGAAAACGCAGGGCATCTTTGACGCTACCGTTCACCTCACCGGTAATGATCAGATTCGAATGCCTGAAATCATCGATATTAATACTTGTTGAAGACAGCCGGCTGTCCAGAATCCGTCCCGCGTCAGCCTGAATCTCCATACCCAGGCCGGTAAACACGGCATGCAGATGCGCATCATGCACCGCCGGCCAGCCGTCAAAATAATCAATCAGCGCATTTTCTGCCTCGAATTCGACCCGAAACTGCCCTTCATTATGGCGGAAAGGAAAATCACCCAGACGCCCCTGAAAAACGATTCCAGCCTGAACTATTCTGCCGGCAACCAGGCCCCGATCCAGCCAGTTCACCAAACCGGATGACATGATGCCGACCGGGTAATAGCGGTAAGCATGAGCCACGTTGGCATTGTTAACCTGCACCTGTAAATCCATAAAGGGCGAGGCCGCGTTATCCGGAATATCCAGCAATAGACTACTGTGCGTTTCAAGGTCCTCGTTTTGCACCAACAGACTATCCGTTGAAATCTGCCAGCCCTGTTGATAACGCTGCAGGTTGAATACGCCGGACAGGGCTGAAATTTTCAGGGGTTCACGAAACAGGCCGGGAGAATTTAACACCGCGTAGTTACTGTTCAGATCCAGCCTTATCTGTTTATGTTCAGTACTGAGATTACCATTGAGGCCATGCACACCGGGAATATCCTGCCAGGGATGGAAACCTAACTGGGAGAAACGGCCCTCAAGCCCAATATCAGAGCTATCCGGATTGTCGGAAAAACGAAGCTGGAAATTTTCGACATCAGCCGATGGCGCCATACTTGCCAGCATTTGCGTTTGTTGCTTCGATAACAGCCCGCTGTGCAGCAGCAAACTGCTGACATTTTCCAGCCGAAACTGATCCGCCTGTATTCGGGTGAGGCTGTAATTTGACGAAGCCTGACTCTGCCGCTGGATGCTGATGTTGGTTTCCGGCCAGTTGCTCTGCGCGTCCATGAAATGAAAACGTTTGATGTCCAGACGCCAACCGTCATCTTTGCGCTGATAATCAAACAGCCCCCCCAGCAATTTAACCGTCAACGCCTGTTGCATACCAGGATGCTGGAGGCGCAGGTTATACGCATTTAGATCACCGCTGAATCCCTTAACTCGACCCTGGCTCCATTCGCCCCAGAGTTCAAAGTCAGTTACCCCTCCAAGCAGCCGGTAATCCCGAATAACCGGCATTATTCCCAGGCGCGCCAGATGCACACCGTTACCATGCAGGTATAGTTTCCCCCGCCACTCCGATGGTTTCAGATCGGCCCTGCCCCAGACATCCAGGGCGAGTTCAAAATTACGCCCCAGGCCTTCAGGTAACTTCAGCGAAGCCTTGAGCTGATGATGTTCCGCATTATTGTGTAAATGAATATTGACATTTTCCAGCCTCAGTCCCGGCTGCGCTCTGCTTTGATCAACCCAGATAACCGTGCTGTCCTGAACTTTCAAATCTCCGCGCTGAAGCAGCCAGTCGATAAATTCATCCGAACCCGCTGCATCGTTGACCGCCTGGTCAGGATTTTTCAGCTTCATGCCCTTGAAGCTGAAGCTCTTGTCTTTATGCCGGACGACGGTAATTTCCGCCCCCTGGATAGTAAATTCGCCGGGCACGAAGCTCTGCGTTTCAATCGAGCTGAGAATGTCCAGTTGCAGTTTTGCCTCTTTGAAACTGAAAAGTTCCGCCCTGCCGTTGGCGCTCATAAGGTGTACGTTTTTTAACACCAGCACAGGGATAACGCCATCCAGACGTGCATCCAGTGCCTCGATATAAACCTGTCGTCCAAGATAACGGCTCGCCAGTTGCTGCAGATCCATACGCCAGCTATCGGCCTCAGACACCACCATGCGCAGAACCGACATCAGCACCGCAAAAAAAACGACCGCCGTCGCCAAACTGTAGAAAATAAAACGGCGTAAGCGCCTTAAATAATGAGGTTTCTTTTGCATTAGAGACCCAGGTTACATTAACACGATGTCAAACTGTTCCTGAGTATATTCACTTTCGACCTGGAGCTGGATAGGCTTGCCGATAAAATCTTCAAGCTCAGCGACACTGGTGGATTCTTCGTCCAATAACAGATCGATGACACTGCGCGAAGCCAGCACCAGAAATTTCTGCGCATCGAACTGCCGATCTTCACGCATAATTTCCCGAAAAATTTCATAGCAAACGGTTTCCACTGTCATGATAGAACCGCGACCATTGCAGGTCGGACAAGTTTCGCAAAGCACATGTTCCAGGCTTTCGCGCGTGCGTTTGCGCGTCATCTCCACTAATCCCAGCGATGAAACTTCACTGATGTGGGTTTTGGCGCGATCCCGGAGCAGGCAATTTTCCAGCGCCCGCAACACCTGACGCCGATGCTCTCCATCCGACATATCAATAAAATCAATAATGATAATACCGCCCAGGTTGCGCAGACGCA
>VAPL010313010.1_pt1 | contig 10224 bp, 9 predicted proteins | sample 3395061 | NCBI WGS metagenome assembly VAPL01 (sample SAMN08290444, study PRJNA428436) | hydrothermal vent metagenome | isolation source: Deep-sea hydrothermal vent chimney 2 | place: Pacific Ocean: Juan De Fuca Ridge | depth 2182 m m
CCTGGTTTCCACGCCATTTACAAGCCTATTTTAACATGGACCAACTCTCTAAGGCTTTAAAACTGATCCTCCGGGGAGAAACAATTTTAAGAACCGGTTTTTTTGATTGACATTCAACGCTGGTTTTTCAATAATGCACGCGCCGGAACAACAATATAGAGAGGAGGCGACAAAAAGTGACAAAGGATGAATTGATCAATAGTGTTATTAAAACTTGTAAAGATCCAAATTTATCAAAACGGTTGACAGGAGATGTACTCGACGCGGTTTTCGAAAACATTTCCAAAGCAATCAAAAAAGAAAAACGGTTTGCCTACCCAGGTTTTGGAACATTTACCGTACGAAACCGTAAAGCCCGGAAAGGCAGAAACCCGCAAACCGGAGAAGAGATCAAAATTAAGGCCAGCAAAACCGTTGGCTTTAAACCCGCTCCCACATTAAAGACTTCACTGTAACAGACTCATTTAAAAAATATCAGATTCAGAAAAACCGCCTCTTTTTGGGGCGGTTTTTTTGTGCCTTATTTCAAGGAATACCCCGGAAAAACAGGCCAGACAACCGTTTTAGGGGGCTATCAGTTTATAAGACAGGTCATGGGTTTTCAACTCAGCCGATAACCTGGCGCTTTCTTTTTCCGTCGCGAAAGCGCCCAGGAAGATTCTGAATTGCGGATTCAAAAATTCTTTTTCGCTGAAAGTAAACAGCAAAGGGGAAAAACCCAAAGATCGTAAATTGAGGATCAGGGTTTCAGCCTCGTTCTCTATTTCAAACTCTCCCATCATAAATGTATACGGGTATTTTACGGGGATCGCGTATCTGGAAAAAGCATATCGTTTGAGTTTCGACGCGAGTTCCTCAGCCAGATCCATGCTGGAAAAACGCCCCACATAAACCCGGAAAATTTTTCTATTCCGTGAAATGTTTATTGGAAAAGAATATGCATTGAACCCCAATCGTCTCAATTGATTCACTGCCTGGGTTGCCATTGGATAATCGAGATGACTGGAAGCATGAATGACAAACGGTGTGGAAACCGTTCTTTCCCTGGAAAAAATATCTTCATCCTCTGCCAACTCCAAGTCACCGGACCCATGTTTCTCCAGGTATTCATTGACTTTGAATTTTTCCTTGAGAATTTTCCACGCGCCGTCTTCCCAAACAACACCGATATCCTTTCGACCGTAGCTTTCCATTTTCCCAGAAGAAAAGCTTTGTCCGAATGAAACCATCGTCTGCCCTTCATTCAGAACTAATGAAGCCTGCTGGATGCGCAACTTAACCTGATTGTGGCGGATAAACATGCGTTTTTTCAGGAATCGTAAATCCGCAAAATCCCGTTCCAACTGGCTGGAACTTTGATTGGCAAAATGTTTCAGATGTTGGTCCAGGTCCCCTTTTTCCCAGGTTTCTTTCCAATACCGAAGCATTTCAAAAATCATTTTCTTTTCATCTTCACTTTCGGATGGAAGCGGGATTTCCTGGCTCGCCCCGGCAAAGACTTCATTTTCCACGCCGGAAAGTTTTTTACGGATCAGTTTCCACTCCTGCCACTGACTGTTAAGAACATCCTTGGCCAATCTGGATTCAATCTCTTCAAGCCGTTGCTTGAGGTTTTCCAGACTCAACCGGCTTCCTGCCCGGACTCCATTCATGTTCCCATGCAAAAAACTCCCAGGGTTCTCCATCCAAAGCGCTACCGCAACGCGAGCGGCATCCGCCCCCTCTATATTGAGTTTTTTGGCAATGGAGAAAAGGGTCTCTCCCTGGGCCAAGGGACCGTAGCCAAGCCCAGGGGACGATACGTTTTCAACTGGCTTCGGAGCTGGTTCTGGGGCGATTGTCGTGGCTTCTGAGGCAGGCTCCTTTTCCGAAACTTGGGTCATCTCCGGGGGAGGTTCCACTTGCAATTGCGACGGGGCAAATGGCGGCATCTTGTCCGGGAAACGTTTTTCGGAAACCCAGGTCGCGCCAGGAAAGAAAGAATCCCGACCTCTCACTCCTTTCAATTGTGCAGGGGGTTTAGCCATCCACGAAGGAGCATTGACACGAGGAGGTATTCCTGGAGGTTCCTGATCATCGGCAACTTCAGAGGTGACAAAGCCCTCCTCTTTCGCCAACAATTCTTGCGGAGATTCCATCGAAGCTGTGGACTCCACAGCCGCACTCCCTCCATTTAATAAATCCACTTCTTCTTTTTGCAGGGGGGGAGTTGTTTGGGGTTTTTGTTTTTTCGGCTCCTGAACATTTAGCGCCAGATTTTGTTGAAAATCCACCGCGACTAAATAATTCTCCAGCACGGTTCCGTCATTGAAGGTCCCGCTGATGATCAGATTAAAAGAGGGGAAAAACAATGGCCTTTTAGAAATCACCCGAATGATTTTTCGGCGTTCTTTAGTTTCAATGGGAACCACAATTTGCAAATCGTCAATAATTCCCGGGCGCTCCAGCTCAAGACGCTGGTAATCGGCTTTGTCTCCGATTTTAACCTGAAACTCGCCGTCTTCTTCAAGTAGAACCTCAAGCTCCGCGCTGAACCGCTCACCGAACTTACTTTGAATATCGATTCCCTCAAAGGAAAAGGCAAAGCAATCGGTCGAACTTCCGGCAAATGCCAATCCGAGGACCAAAAAAAGTGACCACACGGGCTTTACCACTCGCGTCCATATGGTTTCAGATTGAATAGATTGCAATTTCAATTCAACAACCCTGAGCTGAAAAAGATGGTGGGTTAAATAACAATCCGCTCCTGCTGGATATCACAAATAAAACCAACTAATAACGGAACTTTAATTCACCCGGTGTTTTCGGGAGGCTTCTTATTTTTTTATTTTTCTTCGGGCTTTTCTTAATTGCTTGATTTGGGCTTTTTCAAATTTCTTGTAACTTCCTTTGTTCGCCTCACTCGGGTTTCTGGTTTTGCGATGGTAATTATTCGTGACCCAGTTTTTCTCTATATAATGGCAAGCCTTGCATTGTCTGGCCCTTCTGAAGTAAGGCCTTTTATAATCGGCTCGGACCGATCTCACATGCTCGACAGGATCAAAATTTTTATGAATATGACAGCTTTTACAATAATCATTAATAATATTATTATTCTTTGCCGCGCTGAATTTCCCATCGAAGGCGTCTTCAATACGCCGTTCGGCGCACCCGGCCATCACAACAATCAAGAGCCCCAAAAATAACAGACAACGAATTTTATTAAATCGCTTAGCGCTCATGAGGTTCTGCCCGTGGGAACGGCCTGGGCTCCTGGACGGAGGGAATTGGCTATCAACTTGTAATTGCATTTCAACCCGGGAAAAGATTTTTGAGATGGCGCGAACTGAATACCATAATACTGTGGACGGGATGAAAATTCAAAATACACTCATCGGTAGTGGGCCCTGGTTCATTTTCAAAATATGGGTTGCCATGAAAAATTCTTGGTGATGACACCAGGCTTATGCATATTGTCAGGTTTTCTAAATCCAACCGGGACGACCTGCCGACTTCCTTTTCGAGCAAGCAAGTGAACTTTCATGTTCCACACCAAAAAAATTTCTACCTGCCAAATTAATGTACGGCCCATTTAAATAACTGGCTGAGGACGAATCATTTCGTATTGGCTGATCACTCTTTTGGAATATTTTGTGGGTTTGCGCCCTTTTCTTAAATATCTGGACAATCGGGTAGGACCATGATTATAAGCTTCCAGTCCTAAACTCAAATCCCCGAAACGTTTAATCAGTTTATCCAGATAATACGCACCCAGCGCAATGTTGAAGCCCGGATCATATAAGGTGGGTTTGCCCTTCCATTCGCGTTGGGTTTCTTTAGCCAGGGCAATTGCTGTTGTGGGCCGAATCTGCATCAATCCCAATGCACCCTTATGGGATCGCGCCCAGTTATTAAAAGAACTCTCGGTGATAATGAGGGCCGTCAACAAGAACGGATCATAACCATATTTTTTGCTTTCACTGACAATCAGATGGGCGAGCTGTCCTCTGAACTCCGATGCCAGTCCGGTTTTATAATTCGCAAGAATCCGCACAACCTGATCTCTTGCCTTCGCTTCCTTTTGAGCCCTTAAAAATTCCGGCGTTGGCGGATTTTTTTGAAAAACCCCATCCTCGAGTTTTTTCGCCGCAATGAAATAAGGCGATAATCCCGGCACGTAATTGCTTGACCCCTCTATATATAATCCCAAACAGGATATAGCGAGAACAACAGGAAGAATCGACTTAAAGACCTTGGAATAAATCATCAAAATGTATTGGGTTGGAATGAATAATTGAATGGAGCGTTGTCACATAAACTTTTGTCGGGCCAAGCCTAAATCAAAAGCGAACTGATTATAATGGAGTCGCTTTTGCTTGTCAATTTATCTACCAAAAGTAAAAACAAGGGGTTAATCAAAGCTCAACGCCATTTTTTCAAGGGATTTTGTTGAAATCCTGTAAAAAAAAGGAATATAATGAGGCGTTGCCCTAACTTAAAAAAAAACAACTTCTTATGAAAATTGTTTGCCCTGAATGTCAAGCGGCTTACGAAATAGACGTCCCCGATTCTCCCTCCAAAAACTTATCGGCAAAATGTGCTGTTTGTAATACCAAGTTCCCTATTAAAAAAAGGGCCTTGGCAAAATCAAACCCTGCCGATGATTCGATGATCGGACCGCATCTCGCGCAAATAGACTCAGGGTTAGCGCCGGACTCAACCGATGATTTTCTTTCCGGATTACAAGAAGACCTGGAGAGTTTTGCAGAACCGGACCCCCTTCATGGAACATCAACAGATGACAAAACTCTCGATGACTATCTGGACCAACTGTTGACAGAAGGGCTTGGCGAGTCAGGCCAAGGAGCTTTGGATGAGTTGGAACCCCAGCCTGAGACGGAATTAGCCGCAACAGCTTCTGAAATCCCTTCCGAGGATGATCTGGACCACCTTTTCGATTCCCTCATTGAGGAAGAAATAAAATCTCCGGTTCAAGAAGAAGAACCTGAAAGTTTGGACATCGCACCTGAAAAAGATCAAGAAGAGGCTGAACTCGACGCCCTCCTCGATGAAATTATACTGACCAATCTTGATGACGAAGATGAGCCAAAAGCCGAGCTTAACGAGACCGAACCAACCGCTATAGATTCTGAACCGCCCGCTAACGAGGTAGAAGAAATTGACGCGCCTGTCTCTGACCTTCTGGAGGACATGGAACAGGAAGCCGAAATACCTGAACTGGAAAATTTTTCTTCTGAAGAAAAACCATCGAGTGACGTGACTTCGCAAGAGGACTCTGAAGAAACTCCTGAAGATCCCCAGGAAATTACAGACTCTGCGGTCGTCGAACAACAGGACGATGAAAAAAGCGACGAAGACTCTGAGGCCAAAGCCTCCGAAGATCAGGAAGCTTTAAAGGAGACTGACGACAAAGAACCCGTAGCCGAACAAAAAGAAGACGAAAAAAGTGATGAAGACACTGAGGCCAAAGCCTCCGCAGATCAGGAAGCTTTAAAGGAGACCGACGACAAAGAACCCGTAGCCGAACAGAAAGACGATGAAAAAAGCGACGAAGACCTGTGGGCAGAAGCCTTCGCCGATCAGGAAGCTTTGAGCGAGGCCGACGACAAGGAACCCGCAGCCGAACAGAAAGATGATGAAAAAAGCGACGAAGATGGCGACTCAGAGGAAAAATCCGATGAAATGTCAAAGGCCGTTGCTCCAGACGAGGAAGAAGCCGAAGAAGAAACCCAGGAAGAACCCGATCAAGCCGAAACGGAAGCGACTATAGATGAGGCAGTGGACTCTGATGAAGACGCTGACCCTGTCGAGGAAGATGAGACCAATGAATTTGGTATATCTGAATCAGACTATGACGATGATGACGACTATGGAGAGGAAGAATCAGAATTTTCTCCCCCTGCAAAGAAAAAGTCTATCTTCTCGCTTCCTTCCACTCGAACGGGAAAACTTATTTTTGGAGGGAGTGTTCTGGCAGTCCTGTTGACGGGCGGAGGCGCTTATTTTGCGTTACAAACCCTTGCGCCCCCAGAACTCACGCAGATGGGAAAAAACACGTCTGAAGTTCCCGAAGGTCTGCAACCAAAAGATCTTAAGGAGAACCCGGCGTTCCAAAATCAAAACGTGTCGGCCCCGGCCGAGCAACCCAACCCCGCACTCAACGCCGCTCTTGGCGCAGGCGGTTCCACTTCTCTTGACGTGGGCACGAAAAACTCCAATTCCACCAATTCTTCTTCAGATGCAGAAAACGCAGGTGTCAGTAGCGGTCTTGTCGCCGCGCTCGCGCCAGGCAACCACGCGGTGCAATTAGCCACTATCATGCCTGTGGCCTACAATATTAACGACATCCGGGTATTGAGCTTCAACCTTGAGGCGGAAATGTCCGATGCTGAAAGTGCGCAAGTCATTCGGGAAGCCCTGCCCGTGTTTGAAAAAATCACCGTCACAACCGTTGAACAACTCATGGACAAGAAGTTCTTCAACGATATTCTTTACGTGAAGGAAAAGCTGAAAAAAAATCTTCAGAACAATTTCAACAAAACCCTGGAAGGCGGGGGCCGGGTAAAAAAAATCACCTTTAAGGAGTTTACTGTTCAATAACTCCTGCTACGTAGGGAAGGAAGCCCCTTACAGGGGAGGTAAGTTTAAAGCTAACGTTTTACCTTAGCTTCATGCCTCGTAGGGGTAGGAGAGGTACACGAGCCTGAGACTATAGGCAAGCTAGATTCTTGACCATCGCACATTAAGACTGGGTCCAGCCCCCAGGCTGGTCCACTTTAAACTCCATCAACATTTCTTTTATTTTCCCCAACAAAGGCTTAAGACCCTCCCCGGTAACAGAAGAAATGCCAAAAAAAACGGGGTTCAACTGAACCATGCGTTCTTTAAAAGCCGCAACTTTTTTTTGCGCCTCGGGGTCATCCACCTTGGTGGCGACAAGAATTTGCGGTTTGAGATAAAGTTCCGGGCTGAAACTTTTCAACTCGTTTTGAATGGCGTGATAGTCCGAGACCGGATCACGGGTGTTGATTTCGGAAAAGTCCAGCAGATGCACTAGAATACGGGACCGCTCAATATGCTTGAGAAATCGGATGCCCAGTCCTTTTCCCGTATGCGCCCCTTCAATCAATCCCGGAATATCCGCCGCCACAAAGGACTGATAATCGTCCACCTTGACCACTCCGAGCTGGGGAACCAGGGTGGTGAACGGATAATTGGCGATTTTTGGCCGAGCGTTTGAAATACGTGAAATCAGGGTGGATTTCCCGGCATTGGGGAACCCAATAATCGCTACATCGGCGAGAAGTTTCAGTTCCAGAAATAGGTTCCGTTTCCCCCCGGCCTCACCTGTTTGAAATTGTCTGGGCGCACGGTTGGCAGAAGATTTGAACCGCGTGTTTCCATTGCCACCTTTGCCGCCCTGGGTCACGACAAATTTTTGCTGGGGCTCTTTGAGATCAACCAGCAAGTCCCCTGTATCCGCATCCTTCACAAGGGTGCCGACAGGGAGTCTGATCAGCCAGGGTTTTCCGCTCCGCCCGGTTCTGTCTTTGCTTCGTCCTGCGCGACCGTCTTCTGCTTTGTATAATTTCTGGTAGCGTAAATCTATGAGAGTGGACAAGTTGGAGTCTGTCTCCAGAACGACATCACCTCCATTGCCGCCGTCCCCGCCATCGGGCCCGCCTAAGGGAATAAATTTTTCTCGCCGAAAACTACAGCATCCGTCTCCGCCTTTTCCGGCATGGATAGAGATGGTCACCTGATCTACAAACATGAGATTTTAGCCCGAAAAGGCATTTTGGGTTTCTGGAAATCGAAGGGAAGGCCAAAATAATGCGGAACAAAAAAACAGACCTTGATTGTTCACCAAGGCCTGCTCAAAAATACCGTTCCTCGAGGGAAAGCAATTTAACTAGCGGAATAGACGCTGATTTTTTTTCTTTTCCGGGTCAAGTGTTCAAACTTGACAACCCCTGGAACTTTAGAAAACAAGGTGTAGTCGCCACCAATGCCAACGTTGTCGCCAGGATGAAAAGAGGTTCCGCGTTGCCGGACCAATATCTCCCCTGCTTTCACCAGTTGCCCGCCATATCTTTTAACGCCCAGCCGCTTGCCAACGCTGTCTCGGCCATTTGTTGTGCTTCCCTGCCCTTTTTTATGTGCCATAAAGTTCCTTAATTTTTCGAAATATCGATAATTTTAAGCCGGGTGTACAATTGTCTGTGCCCGTTTTTCCGACGATATTTTTTGCGACGCTTTTTCTTGAAAATGATAATTTTTTTGCCTTTCAGTTGCTCCGTCACCTCGCAAGTCACGGTACACCCTTCAAGCAAAGGCGTGCCCGCCTTAATATCGTCGCCTTCGCCAATCATCAAAACTTTTTCAAGAGTGATGGTCTGGCCTTCTTCCTGGTCAATTTTTTCAACCTGGATCACATCCCCTTTGGCAACTGTATACTGTTTCCCGCCTGTTGAAACCACTGCAAACATGTTTTAATACTCCAAAAATCTTATCCGAATTTCACCATTTGTTTGGTCCAACCGGACCGAATGATGAAGGAGGGGTAACCGTTGAAAGCCCAGTATGTTAATTAATTTTTCCTGACTTGTCAAGGGTTTCGACCTTCTAACCCCCAAAACCCCTCACTGAAAGCCTAAACTTCACCCGAAAGCCTAAACTTCACCCTGTAAAAAACCACTCCAAGTTCCTATTCGCCGGGAATTGTTTGCCGTGGATATTGCATAGGCTCTTGATTTTATTATTCAAAATGATATAAGAATGAAGGCTTTCAATCAATCCGGCGGTAACTCAAGCAACTCATATGTCCCTTAAAGACAAGGAAAAGTGGAACCAGAAATATCAGACCGCCGAATACGCTTCCGGCAAAGTTCCATGCGAGTGGTTGGTAGAAAATGCCGATTTATTGACAGGAAAAGGCAAGGCTCTGGACATCGCCTGCGGGGAAGGCCGTAACGCGGTTCTTGCGGCCTCCATGGGGTACGAGGTGTTGGGAATCGACATTTCCGAGGCGGGAATCCAGAAGGCTCAGGCTCTGGCCAGGGGAAAAAAGTTGTCCATCGACACCCTGGTCACAGATTTGGACGATTTTGAGTTCACCCAAAATGGTTTCGATCTCGTCCTGTGTTTTAATTTTCTGGATCGCAGGCTGTTTCCAGGTATCTGCGAGACTCTCAAACCGGGGGGCCTTGTTTTCTATGAAACTTTTAATCTGGATCACCTGAAACACACTTCCTTCAAAAGGCAATGGGTTCTGGAATACAATGAATTGCTGAACCATTTTAAAAATTTTCGCGTTCTCAGATATCGGGAAGTGGACCGGGATCAAAAAGGTTTCGCCTCTATCGTCGCCCGTAAAATGGATGAATAAAATACAATGACCGATCGGCAACGACCTTCTTTTTATTTAAAGACTATTTGGGCGATGATTGCCATACTCCTGATTCCTGGTTTTTTTCAAGGATGCGCCACGACCAAAGAAAGAAAGCTGGAAAAGGAAGGCCTCACTTTGATCTACCGTAGCCAAGCGCAGGCGGGCCCGTCCATTCACAAGTTGCAACTGAACCACCCCATAAAAATTTCGGAAACTGATTTCAGAAACCACCTTTATTCGCTTCAATACGAGGAACTTTCCCTTCTAGGAAAAAAGAAATACACGATTTCCCTGACCGACCTGAAAGACACCACCCAAATCCTCACCAAAGCGGTCAATCACATGCCTCCCGATAACATTCTTGTGTTCGATTTGGAAACCTCCAGAGGAAGCACCATCGGCGAGATTTTCAGAACAGAAGATAACCTCAATTTTCGTTTCCACTCCATCAAGGGGGTCAAATTCTCCAGTGGAACATTTGGAAGAGGAGGCATTGGTTCCACTTGGCGAATGGTTCCGGTGAGTGGACAGCGCTATCGGGTGACCAAAAAATTACTGGGAACAAGCACTCAGGAAAACTGGATCGTCGCAAAAATGATCCTGCCAAAAAAATCCCGCAGGCTTTCTAAAGGACAAGACCCAAAAGTCTCAAAGATGCCAAATGACACAGCGCCAACCCCCTCGGCTCCTGCCACCCCATCTGCCAGAGACAATCAGGATCTGGAAAAAAAGTTACAGTTTCTGAAAAACCTCAGAGATAAGGACCTCATCGACGATGAGGAATATGAGATAAAGCGGAAAGAACTGCTCGACAGCTTTCTTTAGGTTTAAAC
>VAPL010263975.1_pt1 | contig 10223 bp, 19 predicted proteins | sample 3395061 | NCBI WGS metagenome assembly VAPL01 (sample SAMN08290444, study PRJNA428436) | hydrothermal vent metagenome | isolation source: Deep-sea hydrothermal vent chimney 2 | place: Pacific Ocean: Juan De Fuca Ridge | depth 2182 m m
AATTACTGCCTCGGCGTATGTGACTCTGCTTTTGCAGAGAAACTTGTTGCGGATAATCCAAACGATGTAGAGATACTGGATAAAACTACGGCTATAACAACGGGCAAAGAGTGGCGTCCACAGGTAGAAAAGATAACAGATGAAAAAGCCGTTATGAAGGTACTTGCCAAGAAAGTACTTGGTGGCAGATTGCTTCAATCCGATATGGATATAATTAACCCAGAACATAAAGCCCGTGGAATAGGAAAGTCACAATTATTCGATGACATGCTAAAGGATTATGGCGTTTAGAATTATCACAGGATGTCCTCGTAGTGGTACCGGCTTTATGGCGAGGCTTTTTACAGAAGCCGGCATTGCGTGTGGACATGAGCAAAAGCATGGTTTCGAGCACGGGTTTCGTGTAGACAACCCACAGGCAGAAAGTAGCTGGATGGCGGAAGCGGATACAGAAACGATACACATTGTCCGCAATCCGTTAGAGGTTGTCTCGTCTATGATTACACGACGCTTTTTGGAAGACGACATGCGTGGAAACGAATATACAAAGTTTGCTTTTGATAACGTACCCGAATTAAAAGGCTTGAGTGGGTTTAATAGATATATGTACTTTTGGATTGCATGGAACAGGCGGATTGAAAAACAAACAAAGAAACGATTTAGAATAGAGGATATAGACAATGACAAAGAGGGCTTTATAAAAGAATATTGCACGCCAAAAAACATATATAAAAATGAAAGGTACAACGCAAACGAAATACGGAAAATATTAAAATTAGAAGATATCCCAGACAGCAAGATAAAAGAAGAGTTTATCGAAATGGCAGAACGCTACGGATACGACATAAAAACAAAGAAGGTGTGGGTAGCGATATTAAACCAAGGATGGATACGCCCAGAGCTTTCTGCTTTGGTTTTGAAAATGTTTTCCAACAGCAAGTACCAGATAAAAATCGAATACCCAAACGCACAGCCTGTTTCGTGTAACCGCAATCAGATTTCCAAAAGGTTCCTAGAAAGCGGATACGACTATCTTTTAATGATAGACGCCGATACAGTGCCTACAAAGAACCCGCTAGATAACATAGAGCTTGATAAAGACATACTCACATGCCCGACGCCACAATGGCGTGACGGGGATATTTACTGGGTGGTAATGGATAGAGTAGAGGACGGATACAAACCGATACCGTCCTCTAGACGTGTGGGCGTGCAGGAGGTAGACGGAGTGGGTGGTGCATGTCTGCTTATAAAGCGTGCGGTACTTGAGGAAGTAAAAGAGCCTTTTGTCGACAAGTACAGGAACAATGCGCTTTACACACTTGGCGAAGACTTCAACTTCTGCGAGAAAGCAAAGCAAGCAGGCTTCAAGATATGGGCGAACTGGAATACCCCGTGTAACCATCATAAAGAGATTGGGATTATTAACGTATTGAACCTTTTGTAGTATGAGCTATCTATACAGTGCGGATTATATCACTGATACTATATATCAATATAGTGGATTTAATTCCACGATTATAAGTAGTATAACAAGCCCATCATTAAATATACGTGGACTTAACTATTATAATAATAATTTATATTCTGCAGATAATGGGACTAACAAACTATATAAACATAGTGGTTTTTCAACCACTATTCTTGACAGTTTTGCAACACCGTCTACAAACACTGCCGGTGTTGTAATAAATACTGGGACAGTTAATATTTATTCAAGTGATGCAAATACAAATAAATATTACGAATATTCTGGTTTTTCATCGACTGTTCTTGATAGTTTTGCAACACCATCTACTTGGGCAAGAGGGGCATCAACTGATGGAACCAATTTATTAAGTGCAGATAATGCTACTGACAAACTATATAAACATAGTGGTTTTTCAACCACTATTCTTGACAGTTTTACAAGTCCATCGACTAACCCGTTTGGAGTTACATGGGATGGCACAGATTTATATTCGACGCAAGTCAATGAGGATAAAATATATCATCACTCGGGCTTCTCTTCTACTATTCTTGATAGTTTTACGAGTGCTTCTACAGGACCTGTCGGACTTGCGTGGGAGTCCACCACATCGGCAATTATTTATAACTCGCCATTTTTCGGTATGGCTTTTTGATTATGACAATCAATAGTCAAGATAGAGAATACATACGGACAGAGATTATCAATATTGTAAATGATACTGTTGATATGAGTGAGATTAACTATTCGCTAAAGGAGATATACAAGACAATGGCGGAGACAAAAGAGCATATAGCACGTGTCGAGCCGTATCTTAATACGGCAAACGGTATCGGGTTTATTATGAAAATAACTGCAATGATAGGAGCCTTTATAGCCGGCATTATTGTAATTAAAAAATATATACTATTCAAATGAAACAAATACCATCACCAAACTTTTTCAAAGAACATGGCAAACGTACTGCGGTAGTTTTACATGTATCTGCAGGAACCCTCGCAAGCATGGACTCGTGGTTTTCTACTTCAAATTCGCAGGTGTCAGCTCACTACGGTATAGGAAAGAACGGAGAAGTACATCAGTACGTATCAGAAAAAAACAGCTCGTGGGCTGTTGGTGTCGTGAAGAAACCAACTTGGAAACTTTTACAAAAAGGTGTTAATCCAAATTATTATACAATCTCTATTGAACATGAGGGGTTTGCGGATACGGTGTGGACAGAGGCAATGAAGAAAGCAAGCGCAAAACTTATAAAGAAGATATGCAAGCGCAACAATATACCAATTACAAGGGAGAATATAATCGGGCATTATGAGATTGATAACCAGAAGCCCAACATCAAAAGTAAAGTGGATAACATGGTTGCCTCTCTTCAGCAAACTCCGCAAAAGAGATTATTAAAGGTTGCAGATATACTACCGCCTTTTATATACAAGCTGTGGATAACTTTATTGCGCATTTATCATAGTGTATAATAGAGAGTATGAACAACGAAACATTCAAAAGATATCTGTTGTCGTCATTGACAACGTTCATCACGACTGGTGTGGGAGCACTGGCTATGCAATTATCCGCAAACGCAATTCAGTGGACTGGAACATTCTGGCTCGCTGTGGGGGCTGTTGTGGTACGTGCAGGGTTTAAGGCTGTTATAGAAAACCTTGCACAAAAGCATTCCGACTTATAAAACGTATTGTACTAGCGGTTATGGTGGCATGGACTATGATATTCATGGCGCTTGTTCCTAACAATGCCTCCGGCGAGATAACAATAACCACAATACCCGAGAACCCTATCGTTATCTATACGGTAGATACTTCTTTCTACAAAGTAGCGCCTATACGCCAGTATATGGTGCAACAGGCGCATAAATATGGCGTAAACCCGGTACTTATAGATAAAGTTATTACATGCGAATCTAACTGGAAAAACGTACAGAGTAGGTTATACAATAAAGCCGACGGAGGTCGTGAGTTGTCTTTCGGAATTGCTCAGATAAGAATTAGTGTGCACCCGGATATATCTAAAAAAGACGCTCTCGATGAGCGTTTTGCTATTCATTATATGGTTACGAATATCGCTAAAGGAAACGGGCGTATGTGGACGTGTTATAGAAAAATAGCACCCGCTTGGGACGGTGCTATTCTTCTTCGGGCTTATTAGTTAGTCCTCCAAAATACAACAGTATCTCGGATTTATCTATATTATCTTACAAATTTTGATATGTCAAAGTTTGTGTATGGCGGGCATTTTCTTTTAACATATCTTTTCTTAGACAGAAGTTTTTTACGTTTCGTTTTGCAATCAAAGCATGTGACACTTTTTAGGTTTCTAGCGAGTACTATATCTTTTCCGCAGTATTGACAATGTAAAATCATATGGATTTGAGAATTTTGTTTTCTGTATCGCGTTGAGATATAAGCATATAATGTATATTATAACAAATTGCTACTTTAGTATCAATTTGTCGAAAAAAAGCTCCGGGGTTAGTGGAGCTTTTATACTTAAGTTCAATAGGGGTGGTAGTTTTTCGAGATAGACATTAAACACTTCTTGCAATAGCCTGCTGGGTGGACATGTTGTGGTTGTTGCCTCATGGCAAAACATTCGTAGAGCTTGCAATCTTTGCACTCGTTGGTTCCTATGTCCTCCGAGTAACAACCGATTTTAGCGCTACAGTTTTCACAAAGTACGATACGCGTAATTACACTCATCTTTTGTCCCTCCTTTTTTTGATTTTTATGTTTCCAGTTTTCTGGTAAAAATATTTGCATTCTTTCTTCTTATGTCCTTGAGAGCATTCCCATTGACACAATAGGCACAAGTCGTTATTCATTTAGCACCTCCCATGTAAAGGTTCTATTCTGTTTATATTGTAGCACATGTAACAAACTTGCTATCTGTTCCAATCCATTATGGTAGTAGCTTTCCAGTATATACACCATTTTACAGGGTGTTTAATCATAGTTATCCTTTAATAACTCCAAGAGGTGTCAATTCTACAATGATATCGATTAAATCTGATTGATTGTGCATAACAGTTTGTATATCTTTATATGCACCCGGTGCTTCATCTAAGTCTTTTATATTTCTTATTGAGTGTATTACATTACTATGATTTAACATTTCTATTTCAGATTCTAAATCTAATTCTCTTTGCGCTTGTTTTCTCCCCATTTTTCTACCTGCTCCATGTGAGCAACTTTCAAAACTTTCAGGATTTCCTTTTCCTTTCACAATATATGATTTCGTCCCCTGGCTTCCAGGTATTATCCCAACAGTTCCTTTTCTTGCCAATGTTGCTCCTTTCCTATGCACCCATACATTTTCCCCGAAATGGTTTTCTAAACTTGCATAGTTGTGGGAGATATTTATTTTTACTATTTCTTTGTAAGTCACAACACCAAATTCTTTTGTGAAGATATCTTTAATTCTACTCATCATCAACAATCTATTTGATAAAGCATAATCTACACAATAATTCATTTCTCTTATATAATCTTGCCCCTCTTCACTAGCTACTGGTAGAAATGCTAATTCCCATTCTTTAGGTACTTTACTGTGCCATTTTTCATTTAGTTCTATGGCTAGTTTGTTGTAATGATTAGCAACTGTGAAGCCGAGATTACGAGAACCAGAATGTATCATTATCCAAATATAATCATCAGAACCTTTTTGTATTTCAATGAAGTGATTTCCCCCTCCAAGAGTTCCGAGGGATTTTAAAGCATTGGTATATTGATTGTTAATCATCGGTGCTTCCTCTCCCATAAAATCCCAATCTCTTTCAGGCATCAATTGGTAATCTTGTTCCTCTTTATGCTTATTAAACCCAACAGGGATAACTTTTCTAATCTCTCCCATTATCTTTTTAAGAGTTTCAGTGTCAATGCTTGTCAAGTTTGTCTTTACAGAACACATACCGCAACCAATATCTACACCAACAGCATTTGGGATTATTACATCTTTAGTAGCAATTACTCCTCCAATAGGCATTCCATAGCCCAAATGTCCATCAGGCATTTGAGCTATATGATGAAATGCAAACGGTAACTTAGACAAGTTTTCAATTTGTTTTACCATACCTACATCAACACAATAGTCTTCTTTTGGTATCCAACTTTTAATTGGTAAATTATTCTCTTTTTTGTATATATACATATATTCTATAAACTATGACCAATAAAATCTCATATTCTTCCCGAGATATATCCACATTTCTTTCTCGTGGTCTTCTAAGCGATACTGGTTTGTAACTCTTATTTGTGGCGTTTTGCTTTTGTCCAACGCCTGTTGTAGTGCGGTGCGCTTGTCTATAAGGTAAATAGTCTCCAAAAAGATATCACCGCGACCGCATACGTCTTCAATGTTTAACTCGCATAGGTGTTTTAATTGCGGTAAGTAATTCTCCATGTACCCTCCAAAAGACCAGTATATAGTGTTGTCGTATCCTCTGAAAGCACGTTGCATTGCCCATTTGAAGCGGAGTAGTAGTTCGGGTATCATACCTTATGCAAATCAACGCCGGTAAAGGTTTCCACTGTTTGGTACAGACTTTTGCCGAGTTCGTTAGATAATTCAAGCATTCTCTCGTTTGATATCTTGTCTCTATGCTTTTTATTCGTTCGGGCTAATATCACCTCCGCGAATATAAGAGTTGCGTTTTGCACGTCCTCATCGGTATATTCTCTGTACTCACCGGCATTTTCTAAAAGATACATTGCTAGTGTCTCCATATCTGTACGGATTTTAGCTCTCTCCGGCTCAACTAAATTGTCGTAGTCCTCCGCAATCTTTTTATACTCTTGTTTGTTCATGGTTATGTTTGTTTAATCTGTATAAACTCCCTTTTGCGCTGGTTTGTTCGATTTCCAGTTTCGTAGTTTTCTTTTCAATAACATAATGCCCTCATCTTTCCCTCCCATACGCCCCATACGGCAGTTGCCTAGGATATTCGGTCTTTTCCTTTTGCGATATTTCGGCGTTACGCGTCTGCCTTTACGTGGTGGTTTCATATTATCTTTTATTTAATACTATCTTTACTTATTTCAAATTGTGTGACATCTGCAACGAAAACACACATTGACTCATTATTACCTCGCTTATAATATGTAATCGTTTCTATAGGTTTCGGTTGTCCCAATGCTTCTTCTTTTGTCCTTATCCCAATAGAAGTTTTTATAGGAATACGCCATTCTAGACGATTGCTTGGTATAGACATCTCACCAACAAAAAATAATTTATTTTTTGATATTAACCGTTGATAGAATTTGTATGTTTTCATATTATCTTTTCTATTCTCTTCATCGTATCCTTTTTTTTACAAGCTACATGCCAATAGCGTGTACCGTCGTAGCAATACGATTGCTTTATTGCTTTTTTGCATAGGGGACATTTCATGTTCATAATTTAATCGATTATTTTCAATATATCCTCCAACACTTCGGGTGTCTGGTCTTGGATTGATTTTGTTAGGTCGAAATCAGATGATGTTACAAGCATAGCCATTAGCTGTAGTGCCATTTCCGGACAATCTATATATGCTTTATGGTTTTTTATCATCAAAAGAATTTCATTGAGCGATACGGGGCGTCCGAGTAAAACTATCTCTTTCTCTGATACTTTTTTATTTGTAATTTGGTCTTCAAGATTGATTAAAATCTGGGGGTATTTACTCCCACGATAATCTTGATTTCCTCTAATTACGAAGCCTGTTTTGTATCTTCGCCACCTATTTCCACCCTCGGTATGGACATAAGACCATTCCACCTCACACCCAAACTCAAGTTCCGGCGGAAACATCTTATCCCGTATTTGTCTTATGTGTTCGTATGTTGTTTGTTTGTTCATATTATTGTTTTTTATTTAAGTTGATAAATTGCGGTTAGCGTTAATGATTATATGGATAGCAATTTCTACACCACCCAGCACTATTTTTCGTTATTGACTCATTACTTTCATCTACGTAAAAATAGATGTGTTTGGCACAAAATATCTCTCCGCATTTTAAACATTTGTTTTCTAATTTTCTTCTTAAAAGAGTTATATTACACTTTTTATCTTTACAGTCTGTCATATTTGTTCTTAATTATATAAGTTAATCTTCTACAATCACACCCAGCGCCTTAAAGAAGTCATCGACTTGAGACTTCAGTATTTTTGTGGTACCGCCTCTACCGTAAAACTTTGCGTTCATTAGGTTGGCTTCGCGTAGGTTGGCTCCACGCAAATCGGTTCCGTACAGACAGACTTCACTCATGTCGGTTTTGTACAAGTTGACGTCGCGCATGTCGGTTCCATTCATGTTGGCTTTGTACATGTCAACCCAGCGCATATCAGTTCCGCTCATGTTGGCGTTACTCATGTTGGTTTTGTACATCTCAACCCAGCGCATATCAGTTCCGCTCATGTTGGCTCCGCGCATGTCGACGTTACGCATGTTGGCTCCATACAAATTGGCTCCATGCATGTCAGTTTTGTATAGATTGCTTTCGCTCAGGTTGATTTCGCTCAGGTAGGCTCCACTCAGGTCGGTTGCGCTCAGCTTGTTTCTATTATCTTCGCAGGCTCCTTTTATAAAAGCGTTCTCGCTTGTAAACTTTACCTCTCCAGTATAACGGTCTTTTATTTTGATTTTGTTCATGGTTATTTAAGTATTTAACTTGTAATTTGTTTTTCGTGGTTTTGAGCCATTCGCTTTTTAAATTCAAAACAATCACATTCAAAGAATTCTCCTATGTCTCCATCTTTTAGAAATATAGGATTTTCCTTTTTGCAAAACCTACAAATATATTTTTTCATTGGACGATTAATTGCCATACTTATCCCGTATTTCCCTTATCTGCTCGTATGTTATTTGTTTGTTCATAATTAATCAACTAGCTTATAAGTATGCCCGTTCACTTCGATTGTCTTCTCTGGTGTTGGTGTAATGCCACCTAGTGCTACCGGGTCTTTGCCAAAGCAATTACGCATCTCCCAATCTTCGCGTTGCATAGTCTTGTAACAATTAAAAAAGGATTGATACGATACGTACTTGCCGATGAAATTGGCACATATTACATTTATACAATACAGGTCAAATAATTCGTCACCTTTTTGCATAGATAAGTCCCAACAAACTATATTTCTTATAGAACCTTTAATAGGCTCAAATTCTATACGCACATCATCTTCTATATACAAATCACTGTAATCGTTTGTGAGCTCGTCTAATTCCTCTTGTGTTTTGATTATTGTCATAAGCTGTTTTTTATTTATTACTTTATATATATATAATTTCCTATAAGCCCAGTATATTTCAACTATCAACACTATTAGAAGAACAATGTTTAATATTTTTTCCATAGGTTAATTTATTATTTCCTTATAAATTCCACTACAATAAGATTCCTCATCCCAAGAAGCCAATTTCAATATAGTACCGTCGGTGAATATAATCTCTATATTTTCATCATACGATATGCTACCATTGATAGTTATCTCGTCGGGAATATTTATCGTTTTTATGGTTTTACCTTCTAGCGTTTCAAGTTTGTTCATAATTAATCAAGTTAAGAGCAATCGCACTCTTTCTGCTTATAATTGTTTTCTTGCCGTCTACGATTATTTCTACATCTCTGCCTATTATTTCGTAGCCGTCTTTATCCCATCCATTTAGCTTTATTTTTGCACCCTCTTTTAGTTCTATTACCTCGTTAAGTGCCCGGCGTATTACTATGCAGTCATCTCCTGTATCAAGAGAAGTACTATAACCTGAAATAACAGTACACTGACTCCCTATTTCGAGAACACAATCCGAACCTATGTCTAGAGTGCACCTGTTGCCTGTCTTAATAACACAATCATTATATGTCTTGATAGTACAGCAAGAACCTGTATTAAGTACACATTCAGAGCTTACTTCGAAAAGACAACTAGACCCTGTTTTAAATATACAGTTATAACGTCCTTTAAATACGCAGTGAGAGCCAGCCATAAAAGTTACGCTATCTACATGAGTAAAGTCTAAAACTAAGTGACTTTCTGCACTGCTAAACACTTTTGCGTTCTCGTACCATTCGAACTTGTCAAGTGCTAGCGGTTTTCCGTCTTGTAATACTCTCTTTTGTACGTCTTTTTTGTTCATATCTCTTTTGTATTAAATACACAGTCAGAACCTGTTTTAAATACACAGCCTTCGCCTGTATTGAATACGCAATCAGATTTTGTATTGAATACGCAATCAGAGCATGTATTTAATATACAACTATAGCCTGTATTTAATGTACAGTGAGACCCTACATTAAATACACAATTAGAGCCTGTTTTGAAGATACAGTCAAGACATGCATCAAAAAAACAAGAAGAGCCTGTATTGAATGTACAATAAGAACCTGTGTCAAGTGTACAACTGAAACCTATTCTGAATACACAATCAGAACCTGTTTTGAATATACAGTAAGACCCTGTTTTGAATATACATTTAGAATCTGCTTTGAAGATACATCGCTCACCTGTTATAAAGGTTACGTTATCTACATAAGCAAAGTTTAAAACTAAACAATCTTCTGCACTGCTAAACACTTTCGCTTTTTCATCCCATTCGAACTTGTCAAGTGCTAGTGGTTCACCATATTGTGATACTCTCTTTTGTACGTCTTTTTTGTTCATAATTATTTATTCTCTAAATTATAATCTCCGTCGGTATCTAACGTACACGGGCAGGGAATATCTCCGTCCAAAATTACGTTATGATTACCGTCATCTACCCAGT
>VAPL010313825.1_pt1 | contig 10223 bp, 10 predicted proteins | sample 3395061 | NCBI WGS metagenome assembly VAPL01 (sample SAMN08290444, study PRJNA428436) | hydrothermal vent metagenome | isolation source: Deep-sea hydrothermal vent chimney 2 | place: Pacific Ocean: Juan De Fuca Ridge | depth 2182 m m
CAAGGTAAAAGGATAAATAAAGTCACGGAGGATACTCTCATGGCCCTTGTTGTAAATACAAATATTGCATCACTAAATGCCCAGCGCAACCTTTCTAAAAGCCAGCGTGGGCTCGATCAGGCAATGCAGCGACTCTCATCGGGCCTTCGCATTAACAGTGCAAAGGATGACGCGGCCGGACTGGCGATTTCCGATCGAATGACATCTCAAATCCGAGGGTTAAATCAAGCCGCTCGTAACGCTAATGACGGTATTTCTCTCTCCCAGACCGCAGAAGGTGCTCTAAGTGAGACTACCAACATGCTGCAACGGATGCGGGAACTTGCCGTACAGGCTGCAAATGACACCAACACCACTGAAGATCGCTCCTCACTTGATGCGGAGTTCCAGAGCCTCGTTGAAGAAATTAATCGAATTGCCGTATCCACGGCCTTTAACGGTAAAACCATGCTCACAGGGTCTTATGCCAACTCAGGCAGCGGCTTTACTTTTCATGTAGGAGCAAACGCCAACCAGGTTATCAGCATTACAATTGCCGGTGCATCCGCAGGTGCTCTGGGCACAACCGGATCGGTTGCCGGCCAGGATGTATTGACCAGATCGGCAGCGAACAGCGCAATCACCGTAATGGACGAGGCTATTTCAGATATAGACGTCATGCGTGGTGACCTGGGTGCCGCCCAAAACCGAATGGTATCAACGATTTCCAACCTGCAAAATGTAGCGGAAAATCTCTCGGCAGCACGTTCCCGAATCCTGGATGCCGATATTGCCCAGGAAACTTCCGAGATGACCAAAAACAATATTTTGCAACAGGCTGGAGTATCAATTCTATCCCAGGCCAACCAGACTCCGCAATTGGCGCTTACACTACTCCAGGGGTAGATAGCTGATGGCTGATGGCTGAAAAGTATTAAGCCGGTTGCTTCAATGCAACCGGCTTTTTTTATTATATGGCTCCGTATAAATCACCCCAGCGGAGGCAGGATTCCACAAAATCACCTACTGAGCTTCGTTAATATTCACTTTTTATGATAAATTTAAAACATGCTATTCCAGGTAGATACATCGTAAACAGGCATTAAAGCTTCTCTTTTTTTTTAAAAAAAAATTTCTACCTAAAGAAATCAACAGGTGATGACGAAGAGTAAAACAAGGAGAAAGTAATTTACCCCAACAATACAAATTCCAAGGAGGTGCCCTCGACAGTTATCTAGAAACGTAAAAAAAATTTTGTCTCGTAACAGAACACAAAGGGCAAGGATGCCCGAATCAACTATTTTCACGGAGGAAAAATCATGGCAGTTGTAATTAATACTAATGTTGCTTCACTCAACGCTCAACGCAATCTTAACAAATCTCAACTGGGTTTGAATAAATCCATGCAGCGCCTGTCTTCAGGTCTGCGTATTAACAGTGCCAAAGATGATGCTGCCGGCCTGGCCATCTCTGATCGAATGACTTCACAGATCCGTGGCCTGAATCAGGCTCAGCGTAATGCCCAGGATGGTATTTCCCTGGCCCAGACGGCTGAAGGTGCCCTGGTGGAAACCACTAACCTGCTTCAGCGGATGCGGGAACTTTCCGTCCAGTCTGCAAATGATACGAACTCCAGTACCGACCGGGCTTCATTGGACGCAGAATTTTCTCAATTACAAGCGGAAATACAGCGTATTGCCGACAACACGGAATTTAACGGTCGTACCCTGCTCAACGGTAGCGCCGCTGCCGGGCTGACATTTCATGTTGGCGCCAATGCCGGTGAAACAATCACCGTAAGTGTCAACAGTATGGGCTTGACTGGTCTAGGCGTTGACTCGGGTGATGCCGGCATCACAACACAGTCTGCAGCAGACGCAGCCATCTCAACCATTGATAGCTCTATTAGTCTGGTTGACACGGAACGTGGTAAACTTGGTGCAAACATGAACAGGCTGGAATCCACCATTGCCAACTTGAGCAATGTTTCCGAGAATCTGTCTGCTTCCAGATCACGTATTATGGACGCGGACATCGCCCAGGAGACTTCAGCTATGACCAAGAACAATATCCTGCAACAGGCAGGCATTTCCGTTCTTTCCCAGGCGAATCAAACCACTCAGTTGGCCTTGGGCCTGCTCCAGTAAACTGAAACTTCAGCCGGAGAGGGGGGACGCCCCTTCTCCGCTTTTTTATATTGCACTTAATCATACTCCATGGAGGGAATTATGAATATCCAGGCAATAACACCCGGGTTTACGGAAAATAGGTCGGCCTTGAGTTCGGCGGCGGACGCATTGAAAATGGACAGGGAAAAAACCACTAATGAAAAAGCACCAGAACTGTCTCAGGCAAAAGAACAACAGATTCAACCCGAAGAGCTCCTGCAGAATATAAAGGCATTGACAGATAACGGTTCTTACAGCGTAAGATTTGAAATGTATAAAGACACTAATGATCTTGTCATTAATCTGGTAGACAATCAGAGCGGTGAAACCATCCGCCAGATTCCACCAAAAGAAATTCTCGGAATGCGAGAAGCCCTGGCTGCACTTAGTGGAAACATAGTGGAAACTCAGAGTTGAATAGAGCACGCAGGAGATAATTATGGCAGCTATCACTTTTGGCGGACTCGCCAGCGGAATTGACAGTGAAGCAATCATCACCGAGTTGATGGCAATTGAGCGTCGCCCCATTGATCGTCTGGAAAATGATAAAAGTTATCTCAACACCAGATTGTCAGCCTTTTCAGATTTTGATGACAAGCTCAAAGGATTACTCTCCAGCTTTGAGGATATCGATACTTCCAAGGAATTCAGGTCCTATACTGCAACCGCTGCAAGTGAAGAATTCTTTACTGTTGATGCCGGGTCGACCTCAATGCCGGGTTCCTACGGCATTGAAGTCGTTAATCTAGCCCAGGTTCAAAAGGATGTCAGTGTTGGTTATGCCGATTCCACAGTCGGGAACTTTAGCGCCGGCACCATCGATATCAACGGAACTGCAATAACAGTTGATGCCGGAGACAGCCTCGGCGGTATTGTCGATAAAATTAATGCTGCCAACAGTGGAGACACACCAACTGGTGTTGCAGCAGCCTTGATCAATGACGGGACTGCCAATGGATACCGTATTGTCCTGACAGGCGAAGATGCTTCGACAAATTTTACCGCAACCGTCACCGGTGTATCCGACGGTACCACAGCATTAAGTTTTGTAAATACCCAGTCTGCTCAACAGGCTACAGTTAACATTGACGGCATAACAATTGTTAGTGATAATAATACATTAACCGATGCGATCCCTGGAATCACACTGAATCTGCTAAAACCAAATGCCGTTGGAGATACGACCCGCCTTGGAGTTGATGTTGACTCGGAAGGGATCAAGGGAAAAGTTGATGCCTTTGTTTCCGCCTATAATGATATTATATCCTTTATCTCTGACCAGGAAGACAGCAGCTGGAGCAGCGACAGTGGGTTACAGTCGACTAAACGAAGGCTACAGAGTTTTCTCACCTCTTCCATCGGCGGAACCGGCGCATATCAGCATCTGGTTGATATAGGAATTAAAACCAACAAGGATGACGGTACCATCAGTCTTGATAGCGATACATTTAACGATGCCTTGACGAACAATCTGGAAGACGTAGAAAAACTCTTTATTGGAGAAACCGGGGTAGAAGGAATAGCCACTAAGTTTAAAACCTACCTTGAAGGAAGTACAGACTCTGTAAACGGTATCTATGCATCCCGAAAGAGCAGCACCGATCGGAGCATCAAAAATATAGATAATAATATTGAATCCACTGAACGTCGCCTCGAAATGCGGGAACGCACAATGCGTGCCCAATATGAAGCATTGGAGCTCCTCATGAGTTCCATGAATTCAACCAGTTCTTACCTTGCTCAGCAGATGCCTATGCTCAACGATATGGTATCCGGAGGGTCTAACTAATGAATATGCACAGTAATGATTACCTGAAAAATCAGATAGCTACCGCATCCAAAGAACAACTCTTAATCATGTTTTATGACGGAGCAATCAGATTTACCGCTCAGGCTAGACATGCTGTTGACAATAATGACATTACCGGGCGGACGTATGGAATCAACAAAGCAAGTGCTATAATCTCCGAACTTGCGGCAACTCTTGATCATAAAATTGGTGGAAAAATTGCCGAAGATCTTGATGCTCTCTACGCCTACATGCTTACTGAACTTAATATGGCCAATATCAAAAACGACGGCAGTCGTCTTGAAGTTGTGGAGAACCTGTTGGTAGATCTGCGTACAACCTGGATTAAAGCGATTCAAATACAAAAACAGGAAGTCCACGGGGTACCGGTCAATGAACCACAACCTGCTCCCCGTTCCTTTTCCGTAGCCATGTGAACCCGATGCCGACACTCAAAGAACTCCATAAACAATCGATTCAACAGTACCAGACCTTTTACAGTCTGACTCTTGCCCTTGAAGATTCACTGAAGTCGATGGACACGGACAATATATTACGCCTGATCGGCGAACTTGATCATATTCGGGAAACCGTTCAAAAAACGGACGCCCGGCTCAATGAATTTTTCAAACAGATCCCCCAGAAGAAGCAGACAGCACTTAATGTTGACCGATTTAAACTTATACAGAAGGTTATGAATAAAACCTCAACACTCTCGCCAAAGGTTCGGGCAATGATGGCCATGCAGGCAGCAGAACTCTCCAAAATTAAACAAGGACGAAATACCCTCGGTGGGTATGCCAGACAGACATCAAAATCTGGACGTATTATCAATACCGCGAACTAAGAAAGCATCATTCCCTCACATAAAATCTCTTATCCACCCTTCTTTATTTCAAAAAATTCTTTTTTTCTTCTTTGTGTTATGGCAAACTACAGGGAAAAGGTACTCTGTCCATACCTTCTCAAATCTTTTACCATAGGATTGAACCTTGCCGACCCTTGACGAAATATTCACACAGATACAAACAGGTAAAGCCGTTCGTATTGCTCTGCCGATAACCGGCATCATGGAGAAAAAACGGCTAAGCTGTGTTTACCAGGAAGAAACACCCCCTGAATTCAACCTGTTATTCAACCATGGTGTTCTAGCGGCAGATGAAATTGATATGAATCGCAAGGCGGCAGTTCTTCTTGATATCAGTGGCCAAAGTATCTCACTGGCCGCCGACATCAGGCAGATCCTCAATAATCAAACCCTCCATCTTATCGCCCAGGAAGTTATCAGCCACGAACAGTTACGTGATTATTTTCGAGTAGATGTTTCCGCACCGTTGGTGGCCCGCCCAGCTTTACCGGAAAACAACCTGACCATGGAAGAGGAATGGAATTTAAGCGGTGAGACTGTTGATGTCAGCGGCAGCGGTCTGCTGGCACTCTTTCCAACACCAATCGACCAGGATAAGCCTGTTCGAGTCGATCTGATCTTGCCGACCGGAGACGCCCAACCACTTCAGACCATCGCCCATGTGGTCAGAAGCAGAAAGGTTGCAGACGACCAATATCAAGTTGCACTTCATTTCGATCAGATAAAACCGGAAGACAGGGACAGGATCATGGCCTGCTGCTTTGAAATTCAACGTAAACACCTCAGACTTAAAGTACAGGTTAAAAATCCGGAGTAGTGCCCCCCCGACAAACAATAAAACCATGCCCATACCGTGAACAGACCTCCCGTGTTGCGAGGTCTACCTCTGAAATTGCCCACCGATACTTTGTTGGCGGCATGCAATTGCAAGGCTCCTTTTTCATTCATGATGCCTGAGCTTTTCTCATCACAGCTGACCCGTTTTTTATCCGATATTCTTTTTTAAATCTCTTGGTTCCCGTATCGCCAGGCGCCTGGATGGCAGTGACCACCAACGAATATTTCAATCCTGCAGATTTAGGTAACGTCAACGTCGTATGAAAAAGGGAAAAAAAATCAAAAAAAACCGGTTGCTCACCCTGAATTGCCATGAAGCCTGGGTCTACCAGCTGAGTTATCTGCCCGCACAAATAGACATAATCGACGGCCTGCCTAACCGGTACACTGCGGCCTGGGATAAACGCATGCGGCCAGTACCGGCCAACGCCCGTTTAATCAGTTTTGATCAGGCCCTGTCAGAGGGTAAGAGATACGATTGTATCATCACCCACAACATAACCGACATGATGGATGTCAAAGGTATCCCCGGCCCGCGCATCCTTGTCCTCCACGGCACACTTGATGCCCGTATGAACAAAGAAACAGGCAAGGATCGAGATCAAATTCGTGCAGGTCTGGAGCAGTATCTTCATCTGGTTGGTGGCCATGTGGTAGCTGTTTCTGAATCCAAACGGAAATCCTGGGGACTGAAATCCGATGTAGTACTCAACGGGGTGAAAATTAATGATTATCCGGCATGGGAAGGAAACCTTCCTGTGGGCATCCGGGTAGCAAACCAGATTTCTCTGAAACAAAATGTACTCTTGTGGAAATTTCACGAAGAGGCCTTTAAAAATATCCCAATAAAGATTATGGGCTATAATCCAGACATGCCGGGTATTGAACCGGCTGCCGGTTGGAATGACCTTAAAAACAATTTAAAATCACATCGATTTTTCGTTCATACGGCTGATCCGGCATTGGAAGACGGGTTCAACATGGCCGTCTTTGAGGCAATGGCTGCAGGTTTACCAATTATCGGAAATCAACATCCGACCTCGCCAATCACCCATGGAGTTAACGGATATTTGGCTTCAAGCCCGCAAGAGTTAGCTAAATATGCACTTCGCTTGATCAATGACAGGCAATTGGCTATGAGAATGGGGTCTGCAGCTCGCGATCTGGCAAAAAAGAAATTTTCATCTCATCGCTTCGCAAGAAATTTTCAACGAGCCATAAAAACGGCAAAGAAAAAATATAAATCGAGATCAATTAAAGCCTAAAAAACCCTTATTGACAACGTATTGAAATGGATTAAAAAACCACCCTGGCAAACACTGTTTCCCCCGGCTCTATTTATCTCCAAGAATAATCCGTCACTGCGGAGTAGCCCTTCAACCATCTTCAATATCAACCCCGGCTTCTCTGAGTAAAGCCGTAGCCGTGCCCTGATGGTTACCCGGCACAACAACCTCATCAGGCTTGAGCGAGAGCAACCAGTTGCCGACCAGCAATCCTTTTTTCTTTTCCTCCTCCACATAGGGATTTTCCAGATACTCCCGTTGAATGACCTGTTGCCGTACAGTATCTACGGTTTCTACAAGAAACCAGGGCGATTTCACAAAATGGTTTGACGGCTCACCCTCAGGGCGTACTACCGGTGTAATTCGGCAAATTTTGTCGGGAGAGGAAAAATGAGGCCTAATCCGGGCCATCACGACCAGGGGAAACTTCCGGGTAATTAATGTCTCCAGTCGATCAGCAACATTATCGGCAACTTTATGTGATGGGGTACGCATGACCACATCCATGTCAACTATAAAACGACCGCCCGCAGTTCGACTGAGACACCGCTTAACCCGCGTAATTCTCGGGTGCTGTTCGACCATTGCTATAATTTTTCGTTCAGTCTCCCTGTCGATCGAGGCATCAAGTAAATCTTTAAGGGCGGTAACCAAAAGAGCGGCGCCTGCCCGAAAAACAAAGAGAGAAACAGCTGCCGCAGCCCAGCGGTCCACCGCAAAACCAAATTTAGTCGCAATAAGACTGATCAGGACAATACCGGTGGAGAGCGAATCGGCAAGATAATCACGGGCATCGGCCTGAAGTGCTGGTGAATTCAGACGGCGTCCCTCCTGCAACTGGTATATGCCAAAAAAAAATGAAATAACCAGGGACAGTGCTGCGACCGGAAGAGCTAAAGAAACATTCGGCAGTCGTTCAACACCAAAAAATGCCTGTCGGCCGATTTCATAAGCTGCAAAAATAACGGCAATCGACGTGACCAGGGTGGCAACAGTTTCCGCCTTATAGAGGCCGTATGGAAAAGATGGGTGCTCCCGGCCGGCAACATACAGACCGATATACGCTGCAAGCGAGGCCAACACGTCGGTTCCGGAATGAACGGCATCACCGATTAACGCCGTAGATCCGGAAATCGTGCCCGCCACCCCTTTGCCGGTCGCAAGAGCACAATTCAATGCTATTGAAACCATTGCCCGACGACTAGCCCGATGGAGATCTTGTTTTGCTTGTTCAAAGGCCATAAAAAAACCCGCTGTCATCCCACGGGAATACCATAGAACGTTTTTTCTGCAATGTACCTGTATCCTCCTGTTCCAACAAGGCAATTTATTAATTTACCAGGGACTCCATCCCAGAACCCTGCGCAGAGTAAATTTTCAAGACAACAGCAAGGCTGTTTAATACCTAATAAAAGGAACACCCCTTGTAAAAGTTATTGACAGTGATCATTGTTTGGTGTACCTAAACAATAACTTTTTTCCGAGGAATTACATGACTAAAAATCATCCCGACATAGCCTGTCACTGTCTGCAGGGCAGCGACAAACATTGTTTTTTAAGGGAAAAGGCCTGCCCCGTCAACGCACGGCCTCTGTCGGAAACCTGCTGTAATGGACGGGTGAAAGTCTGTAAAATCAGTGGTGACCGAAAAAATTGTGCCCGAATGGCAAATCTAGGCGTACTTCCAGGCACTGAAGTAGAACTCCTTTGCCCGCACCAGGGACGACAATGCATGATTAAGGTCAACGGTGGAACCATCAGTCTGGATTCCACAGCTGCCGCAAATATTTTTGTAACAGCAGTTTAGCAGGATTTATATTTTTTTACATCACGTTTTAGGGGCAACTAATCCTCTTGCAATGCCTTCAATTATGATGGACTAGTAAAAAGGCAAAAACGCTATATGCACTGTACGGAAATACAAGAAGTTATAACCTTTCCGCCGTCGGTTTCGTGGCTTCTCGGAGTCTCACGAGTTCGCTTACCGGGAGTCTTACCATACTCGCGATCTACGACACCGACAATTATACATTGAGAAACCATGCAGAATCTTATTGTACTCTTAACGGTTACTTTAGCCGTTCTCTATATCGGTCGACGACTTATCAAGACCTTTTCCGGTAACACGCCAACATGCGGATGCGGGTGTTCCGGTTGCAGCAGCGCCTCAACCTGTTCATCACCGAAAAAATCCTCGTCCTGAACAGAATATTCCCTGCAAAGAAATTCATATCATTTTCCATCATTCAACAAAGGCCCTGTAACAGAAGACAGCCTTGAAAAAACAAGGTTTTCGTTCAATAATACTGCATTGCCCTATGATAAGATCTGGTAAACGCAGGCCCAAACCATCCCCTCTGGCCGAAAACCTGTTTTTTAAGAAAAGAATTTAGAGTGTCCGAGAGAAGAATAATGAAAACAAGTGTAACCATTGCCCTTGCCGGCAACCCCAATGCGGGGAAGACTACCCTTTTCAATCGTTTGACTGGTGCCAGGCGGCATGTCGGCAACTATCCCGGTGTGACTGTAGAAAAAAAAGAAGGACTTTTCACCCACAACAATCAGGATATCCGGGTGACAGATTTGCCGGGCACCTACTCCCTTACGGCCTACTCGGTTGAGGAGCTGGTTGCCCGCGATTTCATCGTCAACGAACAGCCTGACGTTGTTGTAGACATTGTCGATGCTTCAAACCTTGAGCGAAATCTCTACCTGGGATGCCAGTTCCTTGAACTGGGCGTACCCATGGTTATTGCGCTCAATATGGTTGATGTTGCAGAGAGCCGAGGAATCGAAATCAATACGGAAAAGCTGGCCGCACTTCTCGGGGTTCCTGTTGTCCCCATTGTTGCCCGCTCCGGCAAAGGTATAGATGAGTTATTTGACGTTGTCCTTAAGACCGCCGAACAGGAAAAACCAACCCAGCCGGTCCTCCTTCGCTACGGCTCCGATCTTGACCAGACAATCAGAAAGATGCTCCCCCTTATCCAGGAGAACAGGCTACTCACCGAACTCTATCCAGCCCGCTGGGTCGCCTTGAAATTCCTGGAAGATGATGAACAGATTCTGGAAAAAGCCCGGCAGAAAAACGCTGAAGTTACCCAGCTTCTTCTGCAGCTTTGCGAGACAGTGACCGCACATCTGCAGCAGACTATGGACGTCTATCCCGAGGCGGTTATAGCCGACCACCGTTACGGCTATATCAAGTCCATCCTTCACCAGGGGGTCATTACGGAAAAGTTTGTCGGTGACCGGCTCTACACCTCGGATAAAATAGATAAAATTGTTACCCACCG
>VAPL010389330.1_pt1 | contig 10214 bp, 7 predicted proteins | sample 3395061 | NCBI WGS metagenome assembly VAPL01 (sample SAMN08290444, study PRJNA428436) | hydrothermal vent metagenome | isolation source: Deep-sea hydrothermal vent chimney 2 | place: Pacific Ocean: Juan De Fuca Ridge | depth 2182 m m
AGACCATGATCGAATACAGCGATGATATAGAGATGATCTTTGTCGAGCTGCCTAAGTTCACCCCCTCTTTTGATGAATTACAAGGGATTGATGAGCAATGGATCTATTTTGTAAAGCACGCCGGTGAAATGGATTTTATTCCTGACAGTTTCAAAGCCCCGCTAACCAGAGCCTTCTCACTAATTGATGAAAGCAGCATGAGCCTTGAAGAGCTCAATGCACAGCACAAACGAAAAGAGTTTATCTATATCCAAAAATCTTCACTGGAACTGGCGGAAGAGCAAGGTATAGAGAAAGGTAAAGAAGAAGGCAGACAAGAAGGGATAGAACAGGTGGCACGTAATTTACTGGCCTCTGGTATGACCGCAGAGCAGGTGGCAAAACTGACAGGGCTAACTGAAACCCAGGTAAATGCTATTTAAGTCAATTCATTTATTCCAGCTACAAGTTCGCCCGCTCTAAAATGAAAAACACACACATTAATATGGCTTCAGTTTTAAATCGATTATTCATGATTTTTCTTAGAACGAGCTCAGTCTCCGGATTAAACCCGATCAGGATTAACCCAGACAACAACCCGCTGCCCCAGCTTTAATATGCTTTCAGATGAAAGCTTATTCCAGTTTTTGATCTTGTTAATACTCACACTATAAGCCTTGGCCAAATCCCACAGGGTATCGCCTCGACTCACCACATGAACCACTTTGTGTTGTGCCTTCTGTTTTTTAGCCAATGCCATATTACCTTTCTGGCCAGTGCGCTTCGTTTGGGAAATCATGGGAACCATTAACATTTTCCCTGTACGAATTTGACTGCTTTTTAGACGGTTCACCTGACGCAACAATAAAGTACTCATTTTATATTTTTGAGCAATATGGCCCAAAGTTTCGCCTGAACGAATTTTATGCTGCGCCCAACGCACATGCTGCTCTTTAGGTATCGCTGCAAGCTTTTCTTTAAATTTTTCCATGTTATTCACTGGCAAAAGCAGATCATGCTCGCTATCGGGACTGGTCGCCCATCGTTTAAATGCCGGGTTTAAACGGCGAACTTGCTCAATCGGTATTTCGGAGAGTCTCGCCACCAATTCGAGATCAATTTGGTTTTTTATTGTTACGTGAGAGAAAAAGTGCTCATTATTTACATCTTTAAGTTTTATATTATATTGTTCAGGATTAAGAACAACCTCACTTAAAGCTAATAATTTAGGAATATAATTTTTTGTTTCAACGGGTAAATCAAGCGCCCAGAAATGCGTCTCTTTTCCTTCACGAATATTCTTTCTCAACGCTCTGCGTACATTGCCTTGGCCCGCATTGTACGCAGCCAGAGCCAACAACCAATCACCATCAAAAATGCCATGTAACTCTTGAAGATAAGTCAATGCCGCTTGTGTTGAAGCCTGAACATCACGCCGTTCGTCATACCACCAGTTCATTTCCAGACCATAATGGCGTGCTGTCGCGGGCATAAACTGCCACAGCCCAGCGGCAGAAAGATGGGAATTCGCTAAGGGCTTATAAGCGCTTTCGATCGCAGGAAGCAAGGCAATTTCAAGTGGCATTTTACGCTTTTCGATCTCATCAACAATATAATAAAGGTAAGGTTCCCCCTGCTTTACCAGACGACTCATATGCAGCGGTCGCTCTGTAAACCATTGAATCTTTTTTTGGATTGCAGGATTATCATAATCTGACAAAACAAACCCTGAACGCATCCGCTGCCACAGACTTGATAATGGTACCTTGGGAGATTCAATTGACCCTCTGATACCCTCTGCCACTACGGAAGCAACATGACCATCGTTTTGCTCCACAAGCAATTTTGCATCGCGCTGTTCAAGTGTTATGGGTATTTCACTCGGCCAAGAGTTAGAGGTGATTTTTGTTGAAGAGACCAACTCATGCTCAGATTCATCTAACAGATCGGATCTTTCAAGCACCGTCAGAGAATGTTGACTGCAACCCGTAATAGAACCAATCAAAATACTACTGAGTAAAATTTTTGAACGTAACATAATGCAAGCACTCCAGAACTACTGCTAATATTATTATTTTAAAACTATAACTATTGCGTATCCTTCCAGAACCTGAGCGCCACAAAAACCTCCTTGGCTGAATTTAAAGACTGACCTGTAAAAGCTTCTGCAGCCGCAATAACTTCAGGAATGTGGCAACGTAAAAATGGATTCGTTGCTTTTTCCAAAAGCAAGGTCGAAGGTACCGTTGATTGGCCTTCAAGCCTGACTAGCTGCGCACTCTTTATTCTAATTTGAATAGCGGTACTATGAGGTTCAACTTTTACCGCAAATTTCAAGTTTTGAAGCGTATATTCATGAGCGCAATAAATAAGGGTTGCATCAGGCAAAGCCGCTATTTTTTGCAATGAATAATAGAGTTGCTCCGAAGTACTATTGAACACTCTGCCGCACCCGGCACCAAACAATGTATCTCCACAAAATAGCTCACCATGGCCATAATAGGCAACATGCCCAGCCTTATGCCCAGGGACATCAAGCACCTTGAAACTATAACTATTGGGTAAGTGTATAACATCACCATCGGCAACAAAGTGACTCAGTTCAAAAATATTTTCGATTGCAGAGCCATAAACAGGGATATCATACAATGAACGCAGCCTGGAGATACCACCGACATGATCATGACAGCCATGCGTAATCAGTATTGCAACAGGTTTCAGTGAAAGTGACTTTAATTTTTCAATAACGGGGTCGGCTTCACCAGGGTCAACAATAACTACATTTTGGTCAGATTCCGAGTAACGAATCAACCAGATATAATTATCTGAAAATTGAGCATTGAGGTGCATAAATTCAACTACAGGAAATTAAATTCAAAGTTTACTGTGTTCTTGCCTGGATCTACAATTTCCAGACGTGCCTGAATAGAAGTATCGGGCGATGCGCCTGCCTCAATATTCTCTTTATCTGCTAAATAATCCAGCAAATATTCATTTGGATAAAATTGACGACTCATCACAGCCCGTTGCTCCATATCAAAAAGCACCAGTTCCAAAATGGGGTAAGGTTGCACAAAAGATGCTTTGTTAACATAAGATGCGCTAACGACCAGAGCATCTTTAATATTTCCATGCCCTTGCACACTGGTATGTACCAATTGAATTTTATCAATCGATTTTTTCAAAGGTATACGACACCCTAACACTGAACACATGGTTATCAGCGGCGCTCTTAATCCATCGTGTTCAGCCAATTGATTGCGGGCAAAATATATATATTGGAAAGCCAATAGTACAATCATTGAAAAAATAGTAATACTCCACCACACAGTATCTGCATTAGAGCTGGATGAAAGCTTTTCTACACTCTCTTCCTTATTCTGTTTTTCCAGTAATGGTTCTGAAATATCTGGCTCAGAAAGTGTATCTACATTTCCATATTCATTTATTTTCCCCAAAAAAGATTCCAAAATTTCCAGCTCGGAAATATTTTTTATATTTTCTTTTTCATTCCATCTGCCCAATAGTAACTCCGGAACTTCCTGTTTTTTAATGCTCTCTTCGGGTAATTGTTCGTTTTTTTCTATTTCAAGCTCAAGGGATTGCTCTGAAGTTTTACTATCTTCATTAAGAATACTTTTTACTTCATCATCAATACCCCACTCATTAGTCAAAAGGGCAACTTCAGATAATTGTTGATATTTTTCTATTTCAAGCTCAAGGAATTCCTCTGAAGTTTTATTTTCTTCATTAAGAATACTTTTTACTTCATCATCAATATCCCACTCATTAGCCAAGAGGGCAACTTCAGATAATTGTTGATATCTTTCTATTTCAAGCTCAAGGAATTCCTCTGAAGTTTTACTTTCTTCATTAAGAATGCTTTTTACTTCATCATCAATATTCCACTCCTTAACCAAGAGTGAATCTTCAGATAATTGTTGATATTTTTCTATTTCAAGTTTGGGGAGGTATTCTAAAGTTTTATTCTCTTCATTAAGAATGCTGTTTACTTCATCGTCAATATTCCATTCATTTTCATTTTTAATTGAAATATCAACCCACTCAGGTTCAGCGGTACCGGTTGAAACAATAAATTCATCGTTTAGAACATGGTCGATCGCTGGAAGAGCTATACCATTCAATTGTGGAGTTTTTTCATTCATTTCAGAAGTGGATGTAATTTCATCATAATACAGTGCATCAATAGCATTAAACTCTTTATTGCATTGACTACAGTTCATCACACCTAACGTGGCTCTCAACTGAACAATATCTACTTCAAAGCGAGAGTCGCAATATTGACATTGTGTAAACATGAATCACTCCAAAAACAACAACCATGCATTCTACTTGATAGCAATGTGCTACTCAATTCTCTAAACCTAGCTCTTTAATTTTTCGAGTTAAAGTATTACGACCCCAGCCCAATAATTTCGCCGCTTCCTGTCGGCGACCCCGAGTATATTGCAGTGTTGCCTCCAGCATAATGCGCTCCAGTGCCGGTATTGCCTCGTTAATCAAACCTGTTTGGCCCGATTTCAAACCCTGCTCAGCCCACACGCGCAACTCATTTTCCCACGACGGTTGTTGACCACAATCTATTTCACGAACTTCACGCAATTCAGCAGGAAGGTCTTCCAAATGAATCACTTCCCCTGGCGTCATCACAGTAAGCCAGCGACACGTATTTTCAAGCTGTCGAATATTGCCAGGCCAATTAAAATGACTTAAAAAACCCTCTACTTCCTTATCAAATATTTTGGTTTCAACACCAAGTTCAACTGCATTTTTTTTAAGAAAAAAACGCGCTAACTGAGGTATGTCTTCCTTGCGTTGGCGCAAATGCGGAATCTGAATACGAATCACATTCAAACGATGAAACAGATCTTCACGAAAGCGCCCATCTTTTACGCGTTGTTCCAGATTTTGGTGTGTTGCAGCAATAATACGTACATCAACTTTAACAGGTGTATGCCCTCCGACACGATAAAATTCGCCGTCCGCCAGCACACGCAACAGGCGCGTTTGCAACTCGGCAGGCATGTCACCAATTTCATCGAGAAACAGCGTTCCTCCATCGGCTTGTTCAAAACGCCCCTGACGTTGATTTTGCGCTCCGGTAAATGCTCCCCGTTCATGACCAAACAGTTCAGACTCTAATAAATCGCGTGGAATGGCAGCGGTATTCAATGCAATTAAAGGTTTTTTTGATCGTGGGCTGTGGCGATGTAGTGCACGAGCCACAAGCTCTTTACCCGTCCCTGAATCTCCTGTAATCAGAACCGTCACATGAGAACGCGCCAAACGACCGATTGCCCGAAAAACTTCCTGCATTGCGGGGGCTTCGCCAATGATTTCAGGCATTTCAGGACCAGGCTGATTTTTTTTGCCACTGCTTCTTTTGCGTCGCTGGTTAACCGCTCGACCAGCCAACTCAATCGCATCATCAATATCAAAGGGTTTGGGCAGATATTCGAAAGCACCTTTTTGATACGTTGATACGGCGCTATCCAGATCAGAGTGAGCGGTCATGATAATCACAGGCAGAGTAGAATACTGTTCTTTCACTTTATCCAATAACGTCAAACCATCCATTCCAGGCATTCGAATATCAGAAAAAACGACATCCGGTTGAGAGAGTTTCAGCTGCTCTAACAACGCCTCAGCACTTTCAAAGCAACGAACAGAAAAACCGGCTCCACCCAATGCACGCTCCAGCACCCAGCGAATGGAATCGTCATCATCGACCACCCAAACCCGGCTTTCTGCTTTAGCCATTCATATACTCCAAAGGTAACAATAGAGTAAAAACTGTTTCACCCGAAACGCTTACGCACTCAATCAAACCTCCATGCTGATTCACCAATGATTGTGCGATAGAAAGTCCAAGCCCGGTTCCATCGGCTCGACCAGTAATCATAGGGAAAAAAACTTTTTCCAGCATCTCCTGTGGAATGCCTGACCCATTATCAATAATATCAACTCTAAGCACCAGTTTATGCCGTTTATGACCAATATGAAACTGGCGACACGCACGAGTTTTTAAAATAATACGCCCGTTTCCTTGCAGGGCTTGCGCTGCATTGCGTACTACATTCAATAACGCCTGAATAAGCTGCTCTGGATCACAGGTTAAATCCGGAATGCTTGGGTCATAGTCCCGCTCAACATTGATCTCTTGAGAAAATTCAGGCTCCGCTTCAACCAGACGACTCACATGCTCTAAAAGTTCATGAATATTAACAGACTTTCTTGAGGGCAAAGTATTTGGGCCGAGCATACGATTCATTAAATTACGCAGCCGATCCGCTTCACTGATAATAATTTGGGTGTACTCTTTCAATGAAACATCATCGAGCTCTCTTTCGAGCAACTGGGCTGCACCACGCAACCCACCCAGTGGATTTTTAATTTCGTGTGCCAGCCCTCTCACCATATCCTGATTTGCTTGTTGCTGCGTGAGCAAGTTCGCCTCTTTCGTGACTCTTAAATGATGATCAATCTGCTGTAACTCCATTAACAGTGCGAGATGGCCATCAATTTTCCCCACAGGTGTGACGGTGCAATCAACCGTAATATTTTGCAAATCAAAACTGCAAAAAAGGACTTCTCGCTCACTAAAACGCTGACCACTGACGAGTGCGTGTTGCAATACATTCACCAAATCTGTCGCGTTAGGCAGCAGCTGTTCAAGCCGACACGCTTTGGCTTGCCTGATACTCACCCCCAACACCGCCTCAGCCGCCGAATTCATAAACACAATTTTAAGTTGTGAGTCGAACAATAGGATGGCTGTGCTCTGATACTCTACAATGGTGCGTTGAATATTTCCCAATTTTTAGAACCAAGCTAAATAAATTCAGCAAAAAACTCAGGCTGTGCGAGTGAGGCTTGATGAATCTCCGCATTATAATAACGTGTTGCAAAGGATTTGTTTTTTGCATTTTCTCGTCTAAATTCTGTCAATAATGAAGATGCCTTACTCGCTAATGTAGCGCTCCACCAACCGGAAGGATAAACGCACTGTGGAAAGTTCAGCGTATGGACTTTAGAAAAACCGCCCCCCCGCATCGCTTGATGCATGCCTACAATAATTTTTTGATGAAACAGAGGGGATTCACTCTGTTGAACAACAATACCATCCGCCGCCAAAACGCGAAAACAGTTTTTATAAAAAGATTCGGAAAACAGCCCTTCCGCAGGGCCGATGGGGTCTGTGCTATCAACAATCACAATATCGAAGCTCGCAGCGTTTGCACCTTTCATCCATTGAATGCCATCACCAAAGTAAAAATTGGCGCGTGGATCATTGTTAGACTCACACAGCTCAGGAAAATACTCTTCTGAAAGGCGTGTCACCTGTTCATCAATTTCAACTTGCCACGCTTCTTCAATGCCTGGATGTTTTAAAACTTCGCGTAATGTACCGCAATCCCCACCACCAACCACAAGCACTTTTTTCGGAGATGAATGAGTAAACAGTGCTGGATGAGATAGCATTTCGTGATAGATGAAATTATCGCGCGTCGTCAGCATGACAAAACCATCAATGACCATTAAATAACCGAAGTGCTCTGTATCGTATATCTCTATGTGTTGATAAGCTGTTTTTTCATCATGCACTTTTTGCCGAATCTTTATTGAAAATGCTGCCCCGTCGTCTTTAAATTCTTCGGTAAACCACTGTCCATCACGAGTGATCATGTTTATGTCCCTGATGTGAATGGTCACCCTTCGATGAAGGCATCATTTCACCTGTAGTGGCCATCGTTAAACGGCCATATTTTACACCACGAACCGTGGCCAACTGATCAGACAGTTCTTGCAACTGTTTCCCCTGACCTTTCACCACCAAGACTTCCAGACAATTATTATGATCCAGATGAACGTGTAAAACAGAAATAATTTCACCGACAAAAGAGTGTTGGATATGTGTCAAACTTGAAGAAAGATCTCGTGAGTGATGATCATATACGATCGTAATCGTACCGACCGTCTCTCGCTCCGTTCCCCACTCTTCTTGAACCATGCGCTCTCGAATCAGATCCCGAATGGCTTCAGAACGGTTACTATAGCCCCTTCGTTTAATAAGGTCATCAAAATACTCTAACAGATCGCCACTAATCGATACACCAAACCGAACCAGATCACTCATTTATATCACCTCCTACAACAATACACGCTCAATGCCACCTTGCTGCGTTTTATTCACAAAATCCTTTTGCCACGCCTCACCCAACAGAAACTTAGCCAATTCCACCACAATATAATCCGTCGTTACGCCCGTTTCATCACCGTATCGAGACAAACCCTGCTGACAAGCAGGACATGATGTCAACACTTTCACTTTACCTTTTTCAGCATGAGTTTTCCCTGTCAGCTCTTTAACTCCTTTTTGCAACTCTTCCTGTTTTCGAAAACGAACTTGCGTAGCAATATCAGGCCGTGCGATTGCGAAGGTACCGGCTTCACCACAACAACGATCCGTCAATGCGACAGATTGACCCATCAACGCACTGGCCACTTCCAGTGAATTATGCGTTTTCATGGGAGTATGACAAGGCTCATGATAGAGGTATTGCACCCCCGTCTCACCTTCGAACTTCACACCCTTTTCCATCAAAAACTCATGAATATCCAGCAAACGACACCCTGGGAATATCTTTTCAAACTCATATTTCAACAGTTGATCCATGCACGTACCGCATGAAACGATCACTGTTTTAATATCAAGATAATTCAATGTATTAGCAATGCGATGAAACAGTACTCGATTATCTGTGCTGATCTGCTGCCCTTTTTTTTCATCACCGGATGATGTTTGCGGATAACCACAACAGAGATATCCGGGTGGAATCACCGTCTGCACCCCCACGTCAAACAACATCGCCAACGTGGCCAATGCAACCTGACCAAACAGACGCTCGGAGCCGCAACCTGGAAAATAGAAAACAGATTCACTGTCCGTATTCGTTTTATTTGGGTCACGCAAAATCGGTACGACTTTATTGTCTTCCAGACCCAGCATTTCACGCGTTGTTTTTTTCGGCAACTGGCCTGGCAAGGGTTTTTTCACCAGATGAATGACTTGTCTTTTCAGAGACATGGGCTTTGTTGTCGATTCAGGCAAAACACCTCTTTGTTTTCCTTTGGGCCCAATAGCGTTATAACCCAAACGCTGCGCGGCATAACCACCTAAAATGGCTGTTTTATGCATAAACTTAACGGTGGCGGGCTTTGTTACATTCAAATAGGCCATCCCCAACTTGGCATTGAGGCTGGTTTTACGCTGTCCGTGTGCTTTCAAAATTTTACGCATACGAATCGTCACATCACCGAAGTCAATATCAACCGGGCAAGGTGGAAGGCAACGATGACAAACCGTGCAGTGATCCGCCAGATCGTTCATCTCTTCAAAATGCCGCTTGGAAACACCGCGCCGCGTCTGCTCTTCATAGAGAAACGCCTCAATAATCAGACCCGTTGCTAAAATTTTGTTGCGTGGAGAATAGAGAAGGTTGGCTCGCGGCACATGCGTAGTACATTCAGGTTTACATTTTCCACAGCGCAGACAATGACGAATATCATCATTTAACGCGCCTAATTCACTGGCTTCCATGATCAGCGCTTCTTGCTGCAGCAAACGTAATGAAGGCGTGTAGGCGTCATCTAATCCCGAACCTTTCATCAGTTTTCCGCGATTAAAAAAACCTTTTGGATCGACCTCTTTTTTATAATCCGCAAAAGCGTCCACAACACTTTCATCCAGATACTTCATTTTGGTCAAACCAATGCCGTGTTCACCGGAAATCACGCCGCCCAACGAAATTGCCAAGGCCATCACGCGATCAACGATCTGGTCGGCTTCGTGCATCATTTGGTAATTATCAGAATTGACCGGAATATTGGTATGCACATTACCGTCACCCGCGTGCATATGTGTTGCGACAAACAAGCGGCCTGAACGCCACTGTTTATGGATCGCATCCAGTTTGTCATGCACTGCTTCCAATGCATAACCGCTGAAAAACTCCTTCAATGGTTTCTCTACATCTTTACGATAAGAGATGCGAACGATGCGTTTTAACAAAAGTCTGATCAGGCGCTCTTCAGCGCCCGATTCAGCGTGTAACTTTTCATCCAGAAGTTCCGGAAAATCGACTGCAAGCCCATCAAAATTATTCAGCAGCCCTAACCAGCGCTGCTCTATTTTCAACAGATGTTGAAGTGCG
>VAPL010478030.1_pt1 | contig 10213 bp, 11 predicted proteins | sample 3395061 | NCBI WGS metagenome assembly VAPL01 (sample SAMN08290444, study PRJNA428436) | hydrothermal vent metagenome | isolation source: Deep-sea hydrothermal vent chimney 2 | place: Pacific Ocean: Juan De Fuca Ridge | depth 2182 m m
ATCCCCGGCCGAAGGCCGAGCTTCCGACATATGAGATCGCACTTTTCGGTCTGTGCCTGCTCGAGCGTGTCGGTGGGGGTCTCAAAGACCGCACACGAGTACGTCATGGATGGTCCGAGGATCATGCGGTAGAACTCGTTGGAGACGTCGTAGTGGTAGGAGATAGATGAGGCGTCACGACCCCGGCTGTGGAGTCGGCCGCGTCCACGATGCTCCTCCGGAGGAGGCGGAATGCGACGTAGGTTGCCAATGCCGACGACGCTGAGCAGGTCACGGACCTGTCTCGGTGTGAACTTCAACTCGGGAAGGAGATTTCTCAACTCGAGAAAGTCGTAGATGTCTCCGTCGATGTCGAGGTCACCCGAGACGTACGCCCGGGCCAAACCGAGCTCACCCGGAGCGGTGACGATCCGCACGAGTGCATCCCGTGAACGGATCACCACCGTCGTCGCCGCATCCTTGGGTCCAACGTCTGTGCCGTCGTACGCGATGAGGCGAACGGGGAGGTCCGTGCCGAGCCAATCAGAGATGAAAGATTCGAGAGTCATGGTCAGGCTCCTTCGTACAGGTATCTCCCCCCGGAGTACGTATCGTTACCTCGCTGGGAGATGCATGCGACAGTCATACACCTTCCCGTCGCCTGGAATGTCAAGGGAGTGGATTTCTCATCCATCGGTGCTCTCTCCTCGCCCCAGTCTCGCGGTGGTGTCAGAAGCGGGAGGGGTGACCCGCTGTGTGGAGATGGTCCGTTCTCATGCCGGCTGATACACCGACGTCGATGCCTGGAGCGATCGTCTGACATCGGTTCGGATTCGTACAGTCCTCGGGATCGAGACCCTCCGCCCGCTGCGTCAACGCGACGAGTTGGTCGCGTGTCCGGTGGAGGTTCTCGATATGACGGTCGAGATCTTCGATGTGGCGTGAGAGAAGATCGATGACGTGGAAGCACGTTCCCTCACCGTGACCGCGCAGGTCGAGAATCGACGCGATCTCTGTCAACGACAGCCCCGTTGCCTGTGCATCGCGGATGAACCGCAGCCGCTCGACGGCGAGCTCGTCGTAGTCGCGGTATCCGTTGGGAGCCCGCTCGGGCTCGGGGATGAGTCCGATCTCCTCGTAGTAGCGAATCGTCTTTGTTCCGACACCCGCCCGGCTTGCAATCTCTCCGATTTTCATGCCAGCAGTATACCGCAGAAAAATCCTTGACATTACATCCGGATGGAAGGTGTACGTTCTCCGCATGGCTACGAAATCAACAAGGAGGAGTGACGTGAAACGTGACCCCGATTCCGGCACACCAGCGCTCGACAGCGCGGCGACCGGTGAACAGACCAGAGGCACCGAGACGGTGCGCCTCGCACTCGAGGGCATGAGTTGCGCCTCGTGCGTGGCAACGATCGAGAGTGCGCTCAACGACGTGCCCGGCGTGCTCGACGCGAGAGTGAACTTCGCCTCGGAGGAGGCGACCGTGGAGCTGGCCGACAAGACGGTCCAGGTCGATCAACTCATCGATGCCGTCTCGAACGCCGGCTACCAGGCACGAGCAGCGAGTGACGACCCCGACGACGGAGATGCAGACCAGAAGGCCCACCAGCGGCTCTACCGGACGCTGCTCCGCAAGTTCTGGTTCGCCGCACTCGTGTCGATACCGATCATCTACTTCTCGTACCCCGAGATCTTCCCAGGCGTACCCGCCAAGGGATCTGCCGAGCTGAACCTCATCTGGGGAGCCATGGCGATCCTGACGTTGGCGGTCATGGCGTGGTCCGGCTCACAGTTCTTCACAGGGGCATGGTCCGCGGCCAAGCACCGCTCGGCGAACATGAACACACTGATCGCCGTCGGCATCTCGGCTGCGTGGCTCTACTCGACCGTGGCGCTGCTCTTCCCCGGCGTGTTCCCCGAAGAGCGGCTCAGAGACGTGTTCTACGACGTCGTCGCCGTCGTGACGGCGTTGGTCGTTCTCGGCGCTGCGATGGAGATCCGCGCCCGTGCGCGCACATCGGAAGCCCTCAAGAAACTGATCGGGTTACAGGCCAAGACGGCTCGTGTCATACGCGACGGAACGGAAGTCGAGATCCCGACGGGGGATGTGATGGAGGGCGACGTCGTCGTCGTCCGACCCGGGGAGAAAATCCCTGTGGATGGCATCGTCGTCTCAGGGGCATCGGCCGTCGACGAATCCATGGTGACGGGCGAGCCGATCCCGATAGAGAAGACCGAGGACTCGACGGTCATCGGATCGACGATCAACAAGACAGGTTCGTTCCGATTCCGCGCAACGCGGGTCGGACGCGACACGATGCTTGCGCAGATCATCCAGATGGTACGCGACGCTCAGGGATCGAAGGCACCGATACAACGTACCGTCGACATGGTGGCCGGCTACTTCGCTCCGGCAGTGATGATCATCGCGATCGTGACCTTCATGGCATGGTTCACGTTCGGTCCCGCTCCGTCACTCGTGTACGCGGTCATCACAGCAGTCACGGTTCTCGTGATCGCCTGCCCCTGTGCTCTCGGGCTGGCAACACCGACCTCGCTGATGGTCGGAATCGGGAAGGGGGCCGAGCACGGCATCCTCATCAAGTCCGGTGACGCACTCGAGACCGCCCACAAGATCGATACGGTCGTGCTCGACAAGACCGGAACGGTGACACAGGGCAAGCCCGTGCTCACCGACGTCGTCACGACGATCGGCTTCACCGAGGACGACGTTCTGTTCTTGGCCGCCGCCGCCGAGATCGGCTCCGAGCACCCGCTCGGGGAGGCGATCGTCACGGGAGCCCGAAACCGGGGTATCGAAACGAACGAGCCTGAGATCTTCGAAGCTGTACCGGGACATGGGATCACTGCCGTTGTTGACGGTCGACGTGTCGTTCTCGGCAACCTGGCCTTCATGGAGGATCAGGACGTCGAGGCACGAGCCGTTGAGGGAACCCTCGCACGACTCTCCGATGAAGGCAAGACAGCGATGGTCATCGGCGTCGACGGCGAACTCGCCGGAGTCGTGGCAGTCGCCGACACGGTCAAGGAGGACTCCGTCGCCGCGATCGAGCGTATGCACGAACTCGGACTCGAAGTCGTGATGCTCACAGGCGACAACCAACGCACTGCGGACGCGATCGGCAGGCAGGTCGGTATCGACCGGGTTCTCGCCGAGGTGCTCCCCCAGGACAAGGCGAACCAGATCAAACTCCTCCAAGCAGAAGGCAAGACCGTCGCTATGGTCGGTGACGGGATCAACGATGCTCCCGCACTCGCCCAGTCCGATGTGGGAATGGCGATGGGAACGGGGACGGACGTCGCCATCGAGTCTGGAGACATCACACTCGTGAAGGGCAGCCTCACCGGCATCGTCACTGCAATCGAACTGTCCAAGGCAACCATACGCAACGTCCGCCAGAACCTCGTTGGTGCGTTCGGGTACAACGCACTCGGTATCCCTATCGCTGCCGGCGTCCTGTATCCGTTCATCGGGTTGCTCTTGAGCCCGCTGCTGGCGGGTGCGGCGATGGCGTTCTCGTCGGTCACCGTTGTGACCAACGCGAACAGGCTTCGCCGCTGGAAGCCGACGACCATCGCCACCAGTCCGGGGACGAGCGTTGTCGACACGGACGCCACATCTGCAGGTCCCACACAATCAAAGGAAACGGAAGGAGCACGATCATGAGCGTGATCATCGTCAATCTCATTGGAGTCGCCCTCATCGCTCTCATCGTTTGGTACTTCTGGCTCTCCAAGCCGGAAGCAGCGAGAGCAACGACCACGACGAGCGGAGTCCAGGAGGTGTTCGTGGTCGTCAAGGGCGGCTACTCACCCGACACGATCCAGGTGGAAGCCGGCCAGCCGGTCCGCCTGATGTTCAACCGCCAGGAGTCCAGCCCGTGCTCGGACAAGGTCGTTCTCGACGCCTTCGGGGTGTCCGCCGATCTTCCCGAGGGCGAGACGGTACCGGTCGAGTTCACGCCCACGACGCCGGGTGACTACGAGTTCGCATGCCAGACGGGCATGCTTCGGGGGAAGGTCATCGTGACATGAACGGGTCGAACCCCCAAGCCGGGGGCGGTGCGCTCGACACGCACCGCCCCGCCGTGCTCGAAGCCGATCACATCACCAAGTCGTACCGACGAGGCTTGCGCCGGTCCGACACACAGGTTCTCACCGGCGCAAGCCTTGCGGTTCACGCCGGCGAGATCGTCGGCCTGGTCGGTGAGAACGGTGCGGGCAAGTCGACCTTGATGAAGATCCTGGTCGGGTCGCTAGCAAGCGACGGCGGCAGTGTCGACATACGCGGCTCGTTCGGATACTGCCCGCAGGAGCCCATCCTCTACGAGCGCCTCACCTGCGATGAACACTTCGAACTCTTCGGCGATGCCTACGGCATCGATCGCAGCACCATCGAGCGAAACCGCCGGGAACTGTACGACATCTTCAACTTCGCTCAGTACGCCGACACTCGCGTCGAGGAACTCTCCGGCGGCACCAAGGCCAAGCTCAATCTCGGACTGGCGTTGATCCATGACCCCGACATCCTCCTGCTCGACGAGCCCTACGCAGGTTTCGACTGGGACACCTATCTGCGCTTCTGGGAACTAACCGGCGAGCGGCGCAACGACGGTCGCGCCGTCCTCATCATCAGCCACTTCGTCGCCGATGAGGAACGCTTCGATCGGATCATCCATCTCCGCGACGGGGAAGCTGTCGAATGACCATCGTCCCGACGCATCTCACACGGCTGTACCTCGCCGAGTACTCGCGGCGCCCCGTGAACCTCGCCCTCCTCGTGCTCGTTCCGCTGATCTTCGTCGTGCTCGCCGCCGGACAGATCAGCGACTTCGCGAAGATCGTCGGGGCGACGGCCGACCCGGCTCAGCTCGCCGCACCTACTGCAGGCTGGGCGGCAGCGTTCCTTGCCGGTGTGGCCGGACTTTTCCATGTGCTCGGCTCACGCAACGCCGACCGTCGCCTCGCGATCGCCGGCATGTCTCCCCTCCAGATCACCGCTGCACGCCTCGGGTCCGGGATCTTCCTTGCCCTCCTTGCCGCAGGAGCCTCGGTCGGCGCGCTTGCCTTCCGCACAGGGATATCGGATCCCGCCAGAACGATCGCCGGGACCGTGATGTTCGCCGTCATCTACCTCGGACTCGGTGTGGCGATCGGTTCGATGACCAAGAGCGATGTGAACGGTTCGCTGCTCGTCATCTTCATCTGGATGCTCGACGTGTTCCTCGGCCCCGCGATGGCAGGCTCCGATATCTGGATCACGCGCCTGTTTCCCTCCCACTACGTCACCCTCGTCATGCTCGATACCTCATCGGGTCACAGCGGCCCGATCGGGGATCTCGGCTGGGCAGTGCTGTGGACGATAGGGTCCCTCGCCCTGGCGGCCACGGTCTTCACTACGGCCACCACGAAGCGCAGGAACAGGGGCAGGACCAACCCGCGGGTGACGAACTCGAGTACGAGCCGCGTTCGTTCCGGACTTCGATACGGCCTGATCGACTACCGCCGTAACGCCACGTTATGGGTCCTCCTCGTCGTCCTTCCCATCTTCTTCATCTCCCTCAGCTTCTACATCACTCCCGCCAGCCCTGCACCCGTCCAGCTCACCAATGCCGGCGTCACATCCATCGCGATCCTGTCGATGATCGATGTTCACGGCGCCATCATGGTGCCGATCACGGTCGCTTTCCTTGCGGGTCTCTCCGGGCTCTTCATCGTCCAGGGCTCCATCGAGGCAGATTCGCGTCTTGCGATCGCCGGTTTCCGACCCACTGAGATCCTCCTTGCGAGGCTCGGCACGATCGGTGTCGCCGTTGCGTTGGCGACGATCGTTTCCCTCGGCGTCACAGCGATCGACTTCACCCCGGAGTCGTGGGGCTGGTTCGCGGTCGGTACCGCCATCGTTGCAGCAACGTACGGATTGATCGGTGTCCTCGTTGGATCCATGTTCGGCCGACTCGGCGGGCTGTACCTCATGTTCCTCATCCCCTTCATCGACGTCGGTATCGCCCAGAACATCATGTTCTCAGCATCCCCGCCCGCGTGGGGAGTCGCACTACCCGCCCGCGGCGCTGTGCAGGTCCTCATCGACGGTGCCTTCACGTCCTCGTTCGACCAACTCGGCATGCTCGTTCTCTCCGTCGCATGGCTGGTCGGTCTGACAGCGGTGACGGCGGCGGTCTTCCACCGCATTGCAAGGCCCGAGCGAACCTGAGATTGATTAGTTAGTTCGGAAGTGTTTAATTATTGAACCGGTGCTACCATTCCGACTGTCAGCTGTTCCCCCGATGGCAGGCAGCCGAATGGGGAACGGAGAGCCTGCAAGCACAGGAGGTATCGATGACCGACCGCACCCGGTCCGACCGACGAACGGTCGAGGTCGTGCTCGTGACGGCTCCCCGATGCCACTTCTGCGACGACGCCACGAAGCTTCTCGATGACCTGTCGGACCGCTACCCGATCAGCGTTCGCAAGGTCGAACTCGAAAGCGACGAAGGAACGTCGATCGCTGCGCGTTTCCGAGTTCCCTTCCCACCGGTACTTCTGATCGATGGGGCCTACTTCGGCCATGGGCGCATCTCACGGCGCAAGCTAGTCAAGGCACTCGATGCTGCCGTTATTTTTTTTGCCTCTACACCCCACCCCCAGAGGGAGGGGAACTGACATGGAAGGCGTATTCCTCGGTGGCTCACTGCTCGCAGCGTTCCTCGCCGGATCGGTTGCGTTGTTCGCACCGTGCTGCATCGTCGTTCTCTTCCCTGCCTATCTTGCAGCCGCTGTGCGCAACAGCCGGTGGCGGCTCGTTCCCCTGACACTGATCTTCGCTTCAGGGATCGCGGTCGTCCTCATCCCGATCACTCTCGGTCTCGGGATCCTCACGCGTGGACTCCTGCGATATCACGGGGCCACATACATCATCGGCGGCGTACTCATGCTGGTCCTTGCAGGACTCGCCCTGTCGGGTCGGGGCTGGACGCTACCGATCATGCGTGGATCGCCCGATATCCAGAGAACAGACTCGGGCGGCGTCTTCGTGCTCGGCGTCTTCTCCGGGGCTGCGTCGGCGTGCTGTGCCCCCGTACTCGCCGGTGTCCTCACCCTGTCGGCCGTCGCTCCCACCCTGATCCAGGGCGTCGGCATCGGGCTCGCGTACGTCTTTGGCATGGTCTTCCCTCTGGTCGTGCTCGCGCTCGCTTGGGACCGCCTCGGCCCCAAGGGCCGCGACCAGCTCAGAGGCAAGGAACGTCAGCTTCGCCTGGCGGGACGCACAATGACCGTCACCACCTTGGACCTCGTCGCAGCCGCCATGTTCTCCGTGATGGGCGTCGCCCTCGTCGTGATCGGGATCACCGGCACGACACTCGCCCCAACCGCACAGGTCACCATCGGTATCTGGCTCCAGGATCGTCTCGTCCCATTCGTGGGATGGCTCGAACCGGTCCCCGACTGGGTCATCGGTGTGGTTCTCGTCGGCATGGCCGCCGCAGCGGTTGCCATATCCGGTCGGCGACGAAAGATCGAATCAGACAGCGAATCCTCTCCAGATGGGAGTTGCCATGACGAACAAGAAGAACCAACAGAAACGGTCGGCAAAGGCGACCACGACTGCCACTGAGGCCAAAGGACGACCATCGTGGTGGAGTTGGCTTGCGATAGCCCTCCCCGTCATCGCCCTCATCGGCGTGATGGTGCTCGGTGGCGGTGACGACACGACCGCAGACTCGGCCATCGGGGCGTCTGCCCCGGATTTCACGCTCCCTGCCACCGACGGCAGCACCCAGTCGCTCGATGCCATCCTTGCCAACGGTGACGCGCTGCTCTACTTCTCGATGGGCCCTGGATGCGACGGCTGTTTCCACCAGATCCCCGAGATCGAGGAGGCGCTCGCCACCAAAGGGATCACTCTCGTCCCGGTGATGGTCGATCCCGCCCCCCAGGTTGCCGCTGAGACACAGCGGTTCGGTATCACAACTCCGATCCTGATCGACATCGATCGTTCTGTGTCAGAGGCGTACGGGATGATCGGCATCTACGGGCACCAGGGCCGGCCGAGCCACAGCTTCGCACTCGTGAACCAGGACCGTGAGATCACCTGGGTGAAGCACTATGCCGAGATGTTCGTACCGCTCGACAGCCTGCTCACCGACATCGGGGACGCCACCTGATCTCAGAGCGCGACTCAGCGCTCACTCCGCAAGCGGTACGGATACGACGAACCGCGAGCCGGTTCCGGGGCCTTGTGAGAACGCGACGACATCGCCACCGTGGCGACGTACGAGGTTGCGTGCGACGGTAAGTCCCACACCGGTTCCACCGGGCAGGTTGGGATCGACCCGGTGGAACCGGTCGAAGACCCGCCCGAGATCGTCCCCGGTGAGCCCTTTCCCTGTATCTGACACGGTCACCGTGGCGCGGTTTCCGTCGCGCTCGGTGTGGACTCCAACGGACCCACCCTGGCCTGTGTACGTGATGGCGTTCCCGAGAATGTTCGTGAAGACCTGTGTGAGGCGATCTCTGTCACCGAGCACGATGAGCGCATCACCGTCGTCGATCGTCAGGGTGATGTCCTTCTCCAGGAACAACGGCCTCAACGCCTCGGCAGCATCCTTCGCGATCTGTGCGAGATCGATTCGGTCCGCTGCGAGCTCGAGTGCTCCCTCCTCGGCACGCGACAGTGTGCTGAGGTCGGATGCGAGCCGTTTGAGTCTCGCAGCTTCTCTGGCAGTGGCACCGAACACCTCGTCGGTCGGTTCGAACACACCGTCGAGGAGGCCCTCCATGTACCCCTCGATGGTTGCGAGGGGGGTCCTCAACTCGTGGGCGACCTCGTTGATGAGTTGCAGTCGCCGCTCCTCCGTCGAAGCGAGCGACGCCGCAAGCGTGTTGATGTCCTGGGCGAGCGTGGCCAGCTCGACCTCATCGGGCACAGGGACACGTTCGTCGTACTCACCACGAGCAAGTTTGCGGGCAGCATCGCTCATGCGCTCGATCGGTTGAGCGATCCTTCTGGATGCGTAGACGCTCGCGATGACGGCAGTCACGGCACTGATCAACAGTGCAATGAACAGGGCCGACCGGAACGAGTCGAGCAACGACGACTGGAGCTCGATCATCACGGAGTCCCCGGTGCCTCCCATCATCGAGTCCCCCATCATCCCGTCGACGTGGTCGACGAAGAACCGCTGAGTGAGCGGACCGGCGATGAGCACGATCGCCACCACGCCGACGAACACAGCTGCGAGGTGTGACACGATGAGGCGCCCGCGCAGTGTCGAGAGGAAGCGCATCAGAGCGGCCCGGCGATGAACTTGTACCCAACGCCCCGGACGGTTGCGATGTAACGCTGGTTGTTCGGGTCGTCGCGGAGGGCCTTGCGCAGATTCGAGATGTGTACGTCTACGACCCGGTCGACGCCGACGAAGTCCCATCCCCACACGCGTTCCATCAGAAGTTCGCGCGTCATGACGCGACCGGGAGCCGACGCGAGTGTATGGAGAAGGTCGAACTCGAGCGTTGTGACTTCGACCGGTTCCCCATCGACAAGTACCTCGCGGCGAGCAACGTCGATCGTGAGGCCGTCGAAGCGAAGTGGACGATCATCGTCCTCGGCCTCGGCACGGCCACGGCGCAGGACCGCCTTGATCCTCGCAACGAGCTCGCGGGGACTGAACGGCTTCGTCACGTAGTCATCGGCTCCAACCGTCAGCCCTACGACCCTGTCGATCTCCTCTGCCCTGGCCGTGAGCATGATCACTGGAACTGCGGACGACGTGCGCAGTTCCCTCAGAACTTCGAAGCCGTCCATCTCGGGCATGCCGACGTCGAGGAGCACGAGGTCGGGGTCTTCACGACGTGCAAGATCGAGTGCGGACGCGCCGTCGGTTGCTTCGATGACATCGAAGCCCTCGGCGCTGAGGTACTTGACCAACATGTCTCGTAGCTCACGTTCGTCATCGGCCAGGAGGATCCGGGGTTGTGGCATCGTCTCCCTCACAGAAGTCGGTTCGACACAAGGTAGCGAGGACCGCCCGGTCCCCGCTACCTCGATCGTCTTCGCTCAGGCGTTGAGTCCGCTCCGGAACCCGCTGGTTTCAGATTGGTCCATGAATCCGCCCGTATCGGTGCCTCCCATGTGGGATCCGCCCATACCGGATCCGCCCATGAAGTCCTCGACGTTACCCATGTCGAAGCCCTCCATACCGGACCC
>VAPL010034479.1_pt1 | contig 10212 bp, 11 predicted proteins | sample 3395061 | NCBI WGS metagenome assembly VAPL01 (sample SAMN08290444, study PRJNA428436) | hydrothermal vent metagenome | isolation source: Deep-sea hydrothermal vent chimney 2 | place: Pacific Ocean: Juan De Fuca Ridge | depth 2182 m m
CTAAATGAACGAGGTAAGCGTAGACTCCGAGCTGGAGCACTGCTGAACAGTTACGCTCTGGGGTTATTGTTATTTTAGGCATCACGCTGAATAGTTACCATTTTAGAACATCTCTATGCGCCGCAGATGACGGCCACCGGCAAACTCAGTCTCCACCCAGGCCTTGACAATCTCCATTACCACTCCGCCGCCCAGAACCCGGGCCCCGAGGCATAATACATTGGCATTATTGTGTTCCCGGCTCTTGCGGGCCGTGAAGGTCTCATGGCAGAGTGCGGCCCTGATTCCCTGATGGCGGTTCGCCGCCATGGACATACCAATACCGGTGCCGCAGATAAGAATGCCGGCCTCGGTTTTATCGGTTAATACCGCCTCACAAACGGCCTCGGCAAAACGTGGATAATCTACCGCCTCGTGGGAATTACAGCCCAGATCAAGAACCTCATGCCCGGCCTGACGCAGAAAATCTGCTACCTCTTCCTTTAAATCAAATCCACCGTGATCACAGCCAATTGCCAGTTTCACCCCTCGGCCTCATATCTTTTCATAATTAGAACCGCGTTAGTGCCGCCAAAACCAAAGGAGTTTGACATGGCAGCCCGTATCTTCATCGAGCGGGCCTCACCGGGAATATAATCAAGATCACATTGCGGATCGGGATTTTCCAGATTAATGGTGGGCGGCGCGATTTGATAATGGAGAGCCAGGGCGGTAAATACCGCCTCAATGCCGCCGGCCCCGCCCAGCAGATGGCCGGTCATGGATTTAGTGGAGCTCACCGCAATATCTGCCGCCCGCCGGCCAAATACCGTTTTAATTGCCTTGGTCTCCCCCATATCATTGAGCTGGGTTGAAGTACCATGGGCATTGACATAATCAATATCAGCCGGAGTAAAGCCGGAGTTCTTGAGAGCCATACGCATACAGCGTACCGCACCCTCACCGTCCTCTGGCGGTGCCGCCATATGATAACCATCACCACTCATCCCGCAGCCCATGACCTCGGCATATATCTTTGCCCCTCTGGCTCTGGCATGCTCCAAAGACTCAAGGAGCAGAATACCTGCCCCCTCGCCAATGACAAAACCGTCCCGCTCCCGGTCAAAGGGACGGGAGGCCCTCTCGGGCTCATCATTACGCCTTGACAGAGCCTTCATGGAGTTAAAACCACCCACCGCCATGGGGCAGATAACCGATTCGCTGCCCCCGGTAACGGCCGCGTCACAATCGCCCCTCTGGATGGCATAATAGGCCTCGCCAACTGCATGGGTACCGGCGGCACAGGCCGTACTCAACGACAGGTTCGGCCCCTTCAGCTTAAAGATAACTGAGATCTGCCCCGCCCCCATATTGGGAATAACCATGGGAATAAAGAAGGGCGTAATCCGCTTGGCACCACGTTCCAGATATACCTGATGATATTTCTCAATGGTGGGCAGACCGCCCATACCGCAGCCGGTAATGGAGCCAATTCGAGTGGCATTATCGGCAGTAACCACTAATTGAGCATCATCTAAGGCCATCCGGGCTCCAGCCACGGCATATTGCACAAAAAGCTCAAGATGGCGGGCCGTTTTTTTATCCATAAAGTCTTCCGGATGAAATTCCTTGACCTCAGCGGCAATTCTAACCTCCATTTGTGAGGCATCAAAACGGCTGATGGGGCCAATACCACTGACCCCGGCACAAAGATTTTTCCAAGTCTTATCCACCCCGATCCCCAGGGGTGTAACCAGACCCAGACCGGTTATCACAACTCTATTTTTCACGCGGCGTTCTCCAGATTAAAGGGCTGTTTTAACCCTGTACCTTTTGAATATGATCAATAGCATCCTGAACCGTGAGAATTTTCTCGGCAATCTCATCAGAGATCTCGGTATCAAAGGCCTCTTCCATTGCCATAATCAGCTCCACCAGATCCAGGGAATCGGCCCCGAGATCATCAACAAAAGAGGCGGCAGGAACAACCTTAGCCTTATCGACACTCAACTGCTCAGTAATGATATCTATGAGTTGATCTTCTACAGACATATCTTTCTCCTTTTTTTATACTTTATTTTTATAGTGTCAGTCCGGGTATACAGCCTGTAATTTCAACAACCCTATATACCTAATTCTAAATGATGCGTAAAACGCAGACCAAATTTTTAAATTGTCCAGCGGTACAACAAAGATCGTATGCGAAAGTGGTGGTAAATCAGAACTAAGGGGACTGATTTTATTTTTCACAGCTTCCGATTCGGGGACAGAATAATTTTCGCAAACTTTCCGCGAAAAAATTTCAGCCCCCTTGGCGCAGGGGAAAAATTTAATCTGTCTCCCGGCATAAAACCACCAACCATCCTTAATGCAAAACTCTAACCGGTACCATTAGTTTCGCATACGATTTTTGTCGTACCGCTGGAGAAGTTACATAAATCGTCTATAACTCCTTAATATAACTGAATAGTTACACCGAAATCACATATACAACCCGCCATTAACATGGATTACCTGACCAGTTATATAACTCGCTAAATCAGAGGCCAAATAGGCCACCGCTCCAGCCACATCATCTGGTGTACCAAGAGTTTTAAGCGGAATTTCAGCTATAATCTTAGCGCTGACCTCTGCGGGCAGACCGCTGGTCATCTCCGTCTCAATATAACCCGGTGCCACACCGTTAACGGTTATCCCCCTCGGAGCCAATTCCCGGGCGGCCGATTTAGTCAGACCCAGCAGGCCAGCCTTGGCCGCGGCGTAATTAACCTGCCCGGCATTACCGGCAAAACCGATAACCGAGGTAATATTAATAATCCGGCCCCAACGCTGCTTCATCATCGCCCTGGATACGGCCTTAAGACAATTAAAGGAGCCCTTGAGATTGGTGTTTAAGACCGCGTCCCAAGCCTCCTCCTTCATCTTCACAAGTAAACCGTCTCTGGTAATCCCTGCATTATTAACCAGAATATCTAAACGAGCGTGACGGGCAAGAATATCCTTCACCGCCGCCTGCACTTCTCCGGCCTGAGCGACGTCAAAACGTAAGGTCTCAGCCTTTCCCCCCTGTTCCCGGATAAAGTCTGCGGTCTCATCGGCCGCCTGCGACCGGTTAACGTAATTAATTACCACTTCGGCCCCGAGAGAGGCAAGTAAAATACTCACGGCCCGGCCAATACCACGCCCGCCGCCGGTTACCAGAGCGATTTTATCAGTTAAGTTCATCATTCAAAATACCGAAAACGTTCATTTAGCCCCTTTCAGCTCATCAATAAGAAGGGGTAGAATTTCAAAGAGATCACCCACTATCCCATAGGTGGCGACATTAAAGATGGGGGCAGCGGAATCCTTGTTAATGGCAATAATTGTCTCTGAGGACTGCATGCCAACAACATGCTGAATGGCACCGGAGATTCCACAGCAAATATATATCTTAGGGGCAACAGTCTTGCCAGTCTGCCCCACCTGATAGGGATACTCTATCCAGCCGGCATCCACTGCCGCCCTGGAGGCAGCAACCGAGCCGCCCAGAACCTCCGCCAGCTCACCCAGCAAGGCAAAGCCCTTGGCACTCTCCAGACCACGGCCACCGGCGACCACAATATCGGCCTCCGAGAGTCTGACCTTATCGGGCGCGGCTGTCACAGAACTTAATACTCTTACCCTGGAGGTCAAATTAAATTGTTCAGCATTCAGGTTCTCCACCACCCCCTGGCGATGGGGATCAGCGGGCAGAGCCTTCATAACCATTGGCCGAACCGTGGCCATCTGCGGCCGGGTATCGGGACAAACTATGGTGGCCATAATATTACCACCAAAAGCCGGCCTGGTCTGTAGCAAACTGCCGTCTTCATCAATAGCCAGCTCGGTACAGTCAGCGGTGAGTCCCGCCCCCACGATGGTGGCGACCTGAGGAATAAAGGAACGGCCGACAGCCGTGGCCCCGGCCAGGACTATCTCCGGCCGCCGTTGCTCAATCAGGCTGGAAAGGACATTGGCGTAAGGCTCATCAACAAAATTTTCCAGGGCCGGATTGTCAATCTGCAAAACCTCATCGCAGCCCCGGGCAATCAACTCCCCGGCAATATTTTTTAGCTGGCAGCCAAGCAATACGGCAGTAAGCTTGACCCCTCGTTCATCGGCAAGACCTCGGCCAGCGCCAAGAAGCTCCAGCACCACCGGCGCTATTTTCCCCTGCCGAAATTCCGCGTATACCCATACCCCGCTATAGGCGGCGAGATCAGTCTTGGGAGCGGCCTCCCCTTCCTCAATAAACAGGGCTCCAACCTCGCAAAGATCAACACAATTACCACAGAGTGTACATTTATCATTGACCTGAGCCAAGCCATCAACGACAGTTATAGCCCCAAAGGCACAGTTTTCTTCACAAACACCGCAGCCAATACATAATTTTTTATCAATATTCAACATGAGGACATCACCTTAAATAATGGCCTCTAATCTTGCGGCCAGCTCTTTTACCTGCTCAATCACCGTTCCCTCAAGCATGGCTCTCTTCCCCCTGGCATCCGGCGCGAAAACCCGGGCTACCTTCGTAGGTGAACCAGCAAGGCCGAGAAAAGAAACATCCGCCCCTATATCAGCGGCGCTAAAGGTTTTAATCACCGCTTTTTTAGCCTTCATTTTGCCCTTTAAGGACGGAATACGGGGTTCATTTATCTCTCGCACCACAGTCAACAGGGCCGGCAGGGTGATTTCCAGCTCGTCATAGCCGTCATCCATCATCCGCCGGGCCAGCAGACAATCATCCCGCACCTCATGAATTTTGCTGATACAGGAGGCATAGGCCAGATCAAGACGACGGGCCAACCCCGGCCCGACCTGGGCGGTATCACCGTCAATAGCCTGTTTACCGCAAATAATCAGATCGGCAGCCCCCAGGGTAAGAACGGCCCTTGCCAGGGTATAGGTGGTGGCAAGGGTATCGGCTCCGGCAAAGGCCCGGTCGGAAATCAGCACCCCCTGGTCAGCCCCGCAGGCGACGGCCTGCCTCAACATCTCAGCGGCCTGGGGCGGCCCCATACTGAGGGCGGTAACCGTACCGCCATATTGGGCCGATAGACGTACCCCCTCTTCCAGGGCATGGCGGTCATAGGGGTTCATAATGCTCTCCACCCCCTCCCGGCTCATGGTATTGGTCTTGGGATCAAGACGGACATTCCTGGTGTCAGGAACCTGTTTCAGACAGACAATAATGTTCATTTATTATATTCCTTATTCAACTCCTGGCCTATCACATTACGCTGGATCTGATTTGTCCCCTCATATATCTGAAGAATTTTGGCATCCCGCATCATCTTTTCCACGGGGTAATCACGCATATAACCGTAACCGCCTAACACCTGTACAGCATTGGTTGTAACCTTCATGGCCATATCAGTGGCAAAGACCTTGCACATGGAAGAGGCCTTGGACATCTGTTTGGGATGAGCGTCAATATGTTTGGCAGCGGCATAAACCAGAGCCCTGGCCGCCTCAGTCTCAATGGCCATATCGGCCAGCAGATGTTGAACCGCCTGAAAAGAGATAATCGGTTTACCGAACTGAATCCGCTGTTTGGCATAAACCACTGCTTCATCAAGGGCACCCTGGGCCAATCCAACCCCGAGAATGGCAATCCCCGGCCGGGAATGGTCAAGGGTCTTCATGACCGTAATAAAGCCAGCACCCCGGCGCCCGATCATCCGGTTCACGGGAATACGGCAGTCCTTAAAGATCAATTCCCTGGTGGAAGAGGCCCGAATACCGAGTTTTTTTTCTTTGTGACCATAGGAAAAGCCGGGGTCAGTATCCTCCACCACAAACATGGTGGCCCCCCGCGCCCCCTTGTGGGGATCGGTAATGGCAATTACCGAATAGATATTGGCCTCGCCACCATTGGTAATCCATTGTTTAGTGCCATTTAAGACCCATTCATCACCGTCAAGCACCGCTGTGGCCTGAATTCCGGAGGCATCGCTGCCGGCATTGGCCTCAGTCAGGGCAAAGGCTGAGTATTTTTTACCACTGGCAATTAAAGGCAAATAGCGATTTTTCAACTCTTTACTGCCGGAGAGAATAATGGGATAGGCCCCCAGACCGTTGGCCGCAAAACTGGTGGCAATCCCCACACAGCCGCGGGCAAGTTGTTCAAGGGCCAGAACCATGTCAAAGCAGCCGCCGCCATAACCGCCATACTCCTCGTCTATATAAAGACCGGCCAGGTCGGCTTGTCCGATCTGGCGCAGAATTTCACGGGGGAATTCCTCTTTTTCATCCAGTTCGGCGCGGCAGGGAATTATTTTTTCATCGGTTATCTGTTGGGCTACTTCAACAATCATTTGTTGATCTTCTGTCAAAAAATAGTCCACATTTATCTCCGAATTGTTTGTTTGAAAGTCACCAGCCAAGGTGTTGGCTTAGACACAACTTTCATGTTTCGTTGTGCCCGGGCAGCCGGGCATGGTTATTATAAACTGTATTATAACTATTCAGCGAAATGCCCGAAATTAGCAATAACCACTGAATGTAACTGTTAAGAAGTGCCTCAGATTCGGAGTCTGCGCTTACCTGTTCATTTTTAACTTTGAGGCATACTCTGGTATACGAGAAGGCAAAAATGGGCAAAGATGATGTGCTGGAGAACTCTCTTACCAGCGTATAATGGCCGAACCCCAGGTAAAACCGCCGCCAAAGGCGCATAACAGAAGAATATCCCCTGACTTCAGCAACCCCTCCCGATTAGCCTCATCCAGAGCTATGGGAATGCTTGCCGCGGAGGTATTACCATATTTATTCATGTTAACATAGGCCTTTTCGGCTGGAATGGCCAAATGTTCCAGCAGGCTGTTGATAATCCGCCGATTGGCCTGATGGGGAATTATCAATTTAATCTCATCCTTGCTGATCCCGGTCTGCTCAAGGACTTCATTGACACTGCCGGTCATAGCCCGCACCGCATACTTAAAGACATCCCGGCCGCTCATTTTTATAAATGCCCCCTCGTTCCGGGCATTGGCCAGTTCGGGATTCATGCCTCTCGCTGAATCCATATATAATAACTTATAAAGATTGCCGTCGGCATGCAGCTTACTGGCCAACATGCCGCTACCCGGTGCCGCACCGCTGACCACACAGGCCCCGGCCCCGTCACCAAAGAGGACACAGGTATTACGATCCTGCCAGTCAACCCGGGAAGACAGAGTCTCTGCCCCGATGAGCATAATCTTCATCTCCGGCCGCCGACAGAGGTAGCTGTCCGCCATGTCAAGGCCATAAAGAAAGCCGCAGCAAGCGGCATTCAGATCATAGGCAAAGGCGTTTTTAGCCCCCAATTCCTTCTGCACCAGGCAGGCACAGGATGGCATGGACATTTCACTGGAGATGGTGCCGACCAGAATAAGATCCAGATCCAACGGTGTCAATCCAGCCATTTCCAAGGCCCTGGCAGCCGCCTGCGCCGCCAGTTTAGAGGTTTCTTCTCCAGCCCCGGATATATGCCTGTTTTTGATTCCGGTTCGGGTGGAAATCCACTCATCACTGGTGTCCACCATGGTTTCCAGCTCGGCGTTGGTCAGTATTCTAACTGGCAGAGCCGAGCCTGTTCCAAGGATAAATGATTTCATTTTGTCAGTGGGCAACGGCGGTATCCATTACAGGCAGGGCGTTGGCCAGGAGTTCAAGAATATGATCGTTCACCCTTTTTTCCGCGAGTTCTGCCGCAATCCGCACCGCATTTTTAATCGCCCGGGCATGGGAGCGGCCGTGACATATAATGCCTATGCCCTGCAAGCCGAGAAGAGGCGCTCCACCATACTCAGCGTAGTCAGTTCTCTTTTTGAGATTAACGTACGAACTTCGGCTCAAGAGATACCCCACCTTTGATGTCAAACTCTTATCGAATTCTTCCCGCAGCATAGCAACCATGGCCTCGGCCAGTCCCTCACTTAATTTCAGGCAGACATTGCCGACAAAGCCGTCACAGACAATGACATCCACATCCCCCTGAAAGGTATCACGTCCCTCAACGTTGCCTATATAATTCAACCGACTTTTGGATAATAAATCATGGGCACCCTTGACCAGGGCATTCCCCTTGCCCCGTTCTTCCCCTATGCTCAAAAGGCCGACACGGGGCTTATCAATTCCAAACAATAATTTGGAGAAGGCAGCGGCCATGGCGCCAAACTGCAGGAGATGGAGGGGACGACAATCGACATTTGCTCCCACATCCATCATCACCAAGGGCTTCTTCATGGTGGGAAAAATCCCGGCGATACCGGGCCGTGATATACCAGGCAGCCGCCCCACTGTTTTCACGGCCGCCGCCATGGTTGCCCCGGAATTACCAGCGCTGACTACGGCATCAACCCGGCCTTTTTTAAGAAGTCCAAAGGCCGCCATAATTGAAGAATCCTTTTTATGGCGAACCGCCTCGAGAGGGGCCTCACCCATCTCCACGACTTGAGTGGTATGCACTATATCAATCCGCGAAAAAGCCGATTTAACCTCAACCACCGGAGAGGAGTCGTTATCAGATGAATCAGGCTGGCAGGATGACAGCTCCCGTTCGTGCTTTTCAAGAGCCTTGCGAAGAATAGTCTCATCCCCCAGTAAGGTCACCTGAAGTCCCAGTTCACAAACCGCCTGAACAGCACCGGCAACCATTTCGCCAGAGCCGAGATCCCCGCCCATGCCATCAAGAGCTACACGCACGCCATCCCCCTGAAATTAAGACAGCTGCTTGTTGACATAGACCGGCCTCCGCACTTAATCTGCTTCGTCGTCAAACTGGATAATCTTTTTACCGTTGTAGGTACCACAGCCAGCACAAAGCCGATGAGGCTGCTTGGGCTCCCCACACTCAGGGCAGGCGGATATGCTAGCGGGCCGCAGGGCATCATGAGAACGTCTTAGTCTGGTTTTTGAATGAGATTGCCGATGTTTAGGTAAAGCCATATTCGTACCTCTTGATAATTTAATAAATTTAGTTGAAGGCGGAAATGCGAAAACAAGTATTTATTTATATGAAAGTCACCTACCAAGGGTGTTGGCCTTGCAACTACTTTCATGTTTCGTTGTGCCCGGGTGATCTGGCATTGCTGTTACTTGCATAGCCGACCAACAGAAACGGATAGTATAGTTATCCGGCTTTAAAAACCGGCTCACTAAGCGTGTCCTTTTAATGCTCTAAGTTCTGTTGGTGAAAAATTGTTGAGTATAAGAAATTACACCGTAATGTCAAGGAATTTCAACAAGCGGAAAAAGGACTGAGACATAGTTACACATGACAAGCCGCATTATCTGTTTTTAAAAAGCTGCCAGTAATCTTAATGTCTCATTAGCCCCGGACAGCAGGGCCTGTAATCAGGGATGGGGTTAAAACTATGAGTTGGCCTGCCGGTCATCGACCCGCCTCAGGATCTTTAATTTGGCTTTCAGACGTTTAATTAAACCGCTCATTTGTTCATTCAATAAAATCTGAGCGAATTGACGCCGATACTGCTTAACAATACTCACTCCCTCAATAACAACATCATATACCCGCCAGATACCGTTAGTATTTCTCATTTTATAATTAATGGACATGGTATCATTGTTGTTCTCATACTTACTGTAAACAAGGGCCAGATTCTTACGCTTCAGCTGTTTAATAAAGGTCATCCGGCCGGCAGTATAGGAGTCAACCCGCCGCACATAGGTATTTTTGAGAAGATCAGAGAATAAACGCACAAAAGTGGCACGCTCCTTAGGATCAACTGTCCTCCAGGCCGGGCCGAGAGCAAGACGGCCCATTAGTTGAAAATCAAAACGATAGTCAATCAGTTCATAAAGCTTTTGCTGTCTCAGCCCCTGCTGCGTTTTTAGAACCGGATCTTTGAGCAGGGCCAAAGCCTTGTTAACCGTATTTTCAATCTGGTTTAAGGGCTCATCCACCTTAAGGGCCAGAGCCTTGCCTCCCCAGGGCATAACGACCGCGCATAACACAGCCAGAAGCATAAATGACTTTGTTTTATTTAAACCAGCGTTTTTCTTAAGCCTAAGCATCATTAATATTTTTTTTAAAGATTAATAATTAGTAACAATTCAAACAACTATTCAGTCGAACAACCGAACAATCCCGGCCTCTATTTTAAAAGTGGTGGCAAATCAGGACAAAAGGAACTGATTTTATTTTTCGTAGCTTCGATTCGGGGACAGAATAATTTTCGCAAACAGACGCGAAAAAAATTC
>VAPL010378839.1_pt1 | contig 10211 bp, 9 predicted proteins | sample 3395061 | NCBI WGS metagenome assembly VAPL01 (sample SAMN08290444, study PRJNA428436) | hydrothermal vent metagenome | isolation source: Deep-sea hydrothermal vent chimney 2 | place: Pacific Ocean: Juan De Fuca Ridge | depth 2182 m m
ATAAAGCTCATCTCTGGCCGGGGCATAAATAACTCCGGCAATTGCTTCCCCGTCTTTAACAATTGCCAGCGAAATGCTCCACCCGTCATCGCCACGAATAAACCCTCTGGTGCCATCGATTGGATCAACAATAAATATGGTTTGTTTGTTAAGGCGTACCAGATCATCAGTGGTTTCTTCGCTCAACCAGCCATAATCAGGGCGCGCGGCCAAAAGGGTCTGCTTAAGAAATTCATCAACCAAAAAGTCCGCTTCGGTAACGGGGGAAGAATTTTTTTTGGCCCAGGTTTTAATATCCCGCCTGAAATAGCCCATGGCGATAATTCCGGCAGCAATTGCCGCTGAGCGCAATAGTTCAATATCGGACTGGACCTCGTTGGGAATTGTTGTTTCCTGCGCTTATTTGATTTGTCGGCGGTTGTTATACTTGCTTGCCATGTTCCTACGTTGGGCAATGGTTTCATGCAAGCATTTGCATGGGGCTTTCCCATCGGCTTTTAAGTGATCTGGCTTTTTGATCGGGGTTAATTGCTTGTTACTGGCGGTCATACACCGCTAACCCTTTTCAAAACAACAAAATTTTAACCCCGTTTCTTAAACCGATCTGAGTACCGCCCCGCTAGATTGGGGTCATAAGAAGAGCCCGATAATAACGAGGCTCTCGTAGTTAACAGTGAGGCATATTATGAATTTTGGTGATGGAGATCATGGCGCAAACGTCGTTATGTTCGGTAAAAAATCTTACCCTGACAGCGTTGGCTTGGCGGCGGTAAACGACAATTTTTCAATATCAGACCAGTTAAGCCAACCGGCAAAAACCATTACATTGCGCAATAAACTTGATGAAAACGGCAATGTTATAAAGGTAAAAGTCCCGGTTAGTGAATATTTTGGTGTAGCTGTTGCGACCAAAATTGATGAGGATGGAATTTTGACATCTTCAATTGAACTGGTGCACGAAGATGCTGACTTCAATTATCAGGTTTATGAAGAAAGCGGCAACGCTCAAATTATTGCCGAATGGCAAAATTGGGGTCGCCAGTTGCGACTTCCTTTGTTTATTCGCTCTGGCGATGGTGAACTTGTGGCCTATAGCCAACAGGTTGATGGTGTGTTGCTTGGCAATTCCAGCCAACGCCGCAAAACAGCTTCTGAGGCTGGCCGCCGTCCGCGCTTTTTGAATTTGCGTAAATAGCTCTAAAAGCTGTACTCAAGCCATAATGCCAGCGTTAAGGCCAGTCCGGTAAAATGGTTGGCCTTGAAGCGCACCAGACAATTGGCGGCATCATCTATCTTTAGCGTCAATATCTGCCAGCCCAGAATAAGGGCGGGTAAAATCATTGCGCCCTGAAATATTATTCCAGCCCCGGCAGCCATTCCAGCCCACATCCACAGGACAATGGCCGCCATATAAAACAGCGCAATCATTAATCGGGCATGTTTATTGAATAGGCGGGCGGTGGATTTAACTCCGATTATCGCATCATCTTCAATGTCCTGAAGTGCATAAATTGTGTCATATCCGATTGTCCATGCAATTGCGCCAGCGTATAGTAACAGGGGGGGCAAAAACAATTGCCCGAACTGGGACGACCAGCCCATCAGTGCACCCCACGAAAATGCCAATCCCAAAAACAATTGCGGCCACCACGTAACGCGTTTCATAAACGGATAAATGGCAACCAATGCCAAAGAGGCGATGCCCAGCCAAATGGTATAGGTGTTAAATTGCAGCAAAACCCAAAGCCCGGTCAGGCTTTGCAAAACCAAAAATATTATCGCTTGAGTTCTTGAAACCTGACCGCTGGGTAAAGGGCGGGAGCGGGTTCTCTCGACTTTCTGGTCGATTTTATAATCAACAATATCATTAAATGTGCATCCAGCTCCGCGCATGGTAACTGCCCCGATAAAGAATAGCAGCACCGCATAATAATCAAATCCGGTCGGCGGACGGGCAACAGCTGATAGGGCAACAGACATGGCGCAGGGCCAGAATAACAGCCAAAAGCCAATGGGCCGATCAAGTCGGGCCAGCCTTAAATATGGGCGAGTTACAACAGGAGCCAGATTATCAACCCAGTTGAATTTTTGCGCGTCTGAAACCCGACCCGATTTATCATTGTCTTGATGCTGTGATTTTTGGCTCACCTGTTTTGCTTTCCTTTTATTTCGATCATCGTTTAGTCTCAAAGATCAAATGATATCAACCCGATTCATAAAGCAAAATATCGACAATTGGAAACCTGTTTGCATGTCAATCCCGACTTCACAAATTCAAAACGATTTGCGTGTCAATAAACGCCTGCAACGCCTGCTTGTGGATTTTTCCCTTTCTGAAGGCTTAATGGTGGAGCTGGATAAAGCTCAATCATCCTATCTGGTAAAAATTCTTAGAAAAAAAATTGGCGATCAGGTGATTTTATTTAATGGTCGCGATGGGGCATGGCTGGCACAGATTGATATGGCGGATCGTAAATTGACCCGTTTGCAATGTGTGTGCTGTATTCGCGAACAGCCACAAATTTTTGACCTTTGGTATGGATTTGCGCCCTTAAAATCTGCACGGCTTGACTATATGGTGCAAAAAGCCACTGAAATGGGTGCATCGATCATGCAGCCGATAATAACCAGTTTTACCCAAAAATCCCGACTGAATTATTCGCGAATGCGCTCCAATGTCATTGAGGCTGCAGAGCAATGCGAGATTTTGAATGTTCCCCAAATCTTAGAGGAAACCTCCTTTGAAGATCTGTTTGCGAATTGGGAAAACCTTCATGGGGACAGGATTCTTATATTTGCCGATGAAGCGGCTCAAAATAGGTCTCCACTTGTACAGATGCAAAAACTTGATGCAAAAAAATTAGGGTTGCTGATTGGACCCGAGGGTGGTTTTTCAAAAGAAGAGCGTGAATTATTAGGTTCCTTGGATTTTGTGCTGCCAATTTCTCTTGGCCCGCGGATTTTGCGCGCTGATACCGCTGCCGTTGCTGCCCTTGCATTAATTCAATCAACAATTGGTGATCGTTAATCCATCGTTATATTACGATAAAGATTGCAATGTCAGCAAACCTGATTATGCTCGCAAAAAAAATCGCAGCGTTTTTAATTGAGCTTGGCGCTGGGACTATTATAGCAAAAATACAACTCGTAATCTGTTGCATATATATTGAAAGAAACATTGGCCGTGGCACAAAATTCCTCCGCTCCTATCGAGGGCAAATCGGACCTGATCGAAACTTTATCAAGGGGCAACAAGCCTCGCTCCCAATGGCGCATTGGTACAGAGCACGAAAAATTCGTCTATTTTCTTTCCGATAATTCACAGGTTCCCTACGGGGGCAAAAATGGCATCAAAGCATTGCTGGAGGCAACGCAACAACGTTTTGGTTTGCTGCCATTGATGGATGATGGCAACCTGATTGGGTTGATCGACCCCGATAAAGGCGGTGCTATTTCTCTTGAACCGGGCGGGCAGTTTGAATTATCCGGTGCGCCTCTGGAAACGGTTCATCAGACCTGCGCCGAGAGCGCTGATCATCTTCGACTTCTAAATGAAATTGCCGAGCCAATGGGTATTGGTTTTTTGGGAATGGGGGTAATTCCCACATGGAAGTTGGATGAAATAAGCCCGATGCCTAAAGCCCGTTATGGTATAATGGCCCCCTATATGGAAAAAGTTGGAACGCTTGGCACCTCAATGATGTTTCGCTCGTGCACGGTTCAGGTAAATCTGGATTTTGAGAGCGAAGCGGATATGGTCAAAAAACTTCGGGTGTCTTTGGCTTTGCAACCTATTGCTACGGCCATGTTTGCCAACTCTCCATTTCTAGAAGGCAAACCAAATGGATTTTCTTCATTTCGTTCCTATATCTGGCAGCACACCGATAATGATCGCACGGGCATGCTGCCCTTTGCGTTTGAGGATGGTATGGGGTTTGAGCGTTACGTGGATTATGCTTTGGATGTCCCCATGTATTTTGTGCTTCGTGATGGTAAATATATCAATTGCGCCGGTGAAAGTTTTAGGGAGTTTTTAAAAGGAAACCTGCCGCAATTACCGGGAGAAAAGCCCCTGATTGCAGATTGGGAAGACCATATTTCAACAATTTTTCCTGAAGTTCGCCTAAAGCAGTTTTTGGAAATGCGCGGTGCCGATTGTGGTTCATGGGCCGATATTTGTGCATTGCCAGCTCTGTGGGTTGGCTTGTTATATGATCAGAATTCTTTGGATGCGGCTTGGGACCTGGTAAAAGACTGGAGCGAAGAAGAGCGCCAATATCTTCGTGACGAAGTGCCAAAAACTGCAATTCATACCAAATTCCGCAACAAAACGGTAAATGATGTGGCCAAAACGGTGCTAAAAATCAGCGATGCCGGGCTAAAGGCACGTGCGCAATTAAATTGGGAACAGCTAGACGAAAGTGGATTTTTGGCCCCATTGCACAAAATTGTTGCTAATAATTCCACCTCTTCCGATCGCCTGCTTAAATTATATGAAGGCGAATGGGGCAACAACCTTTGCCGATTGTTTGAAGATCAAAGGATCAGCTCTTGAAAAGAGGGAGGTTTTTTACTGTAAACCTTGCAAATAGATAATCTGATCCGGGGCATCAGGATCATTTGGATCCAATTCAAGCACTGCTGCATATCGGCAATGGCGTTTTTTATTTTTTATTCCGCAGCCTGTTGGTTTAGTGGCTCCGGCCTATCGATATTTCCCAGACTTTCAACAATATGCTCGCGTAAGGCATCATAAATCCCCCCATAGGCATGGCTGGCCCGCATAACCGCGATCTGAGCATCCTGCATACGCGGAAAACCCTCTTTTTCTCCAAGGATTTCCAAGCCCGGCTGCATGGCGCTTTGGGGCAATACTCCTACCGCCAGATCTGAAAGCACAGCACTGATAATTGCAGTTGCATTTGCTGAAGTATAGGCGATACGAAAATTCTTGTTGCTCCTGTTCAGTCCTTCAATGGCCTCGGACCTCCAGCGGCAACAAATATCGCTCATAGCCATGGGCACCGGATCACGATTTGCAGCAGAGCCGTTTTTTAGTCCAACCCAGTGAATTTTTTCGGTCCTGAAAACTTCACCAAACTCGTGCTGGGTGCCTTGAGTAAAAACCACAAGGTCAAAATCTCCAGAATGCATTCCAGACAGCAATTCCTCTGAGGCCATGCATTTTACATCAACTGCAATTTTTGGGTGGGTTTTTTGAAATTGCGAAAGGATCACCGGTAGCAAACGAACCGCATAATCATCCGGCACACCAAATCTGATGCGTCCGGTCAAATCCGCTCCATTAAACAGATCAACAATCTGAGCATTTGTTCGCAGCATTTTGCGAGCCAGCACATATAGTTCCTGACCATGGGCGGTTAATGTGACGGTGCGCCCTTCACGAGAAAACAATATTTGTCCCAAACGTTCCTCAAGGCGTTTTATCTGCATGGAAACCGCTGACTGGGTTTTGTTAACCCGGCGGGCGGCTTTAGTGAAACTTGCGCAATCAGCAATTACGCAAAAACTTTGAATTTGATCAAGATCGAGAGGTGTTGCCATGATTTTACTATCACTAAAATGAATGAGTTGCATGAAATCTATTTGTTAGACAAATGAATTGCAAGCCCCTAATTATCTCGTCATCGACTTACAATTCAGTAGTTGAAACTTGGGGTCCTAACCCTAAACAGGGAGAACATTTATGAACATTCTAGCATCAGTAAACCGCTATTTTGCCAACAGGGCATCAGTTAAAACCTTATCGCAAATGGATCCCTGTCAACTGGATGATCTGGGCCTGAGTCAGGGAGATATATTTGATTCCCGGTATATGGAAGGCACAACTAGAGTAGAGTTTTTGATCAGCCGCAAGAACCTGCGCCGTAAAAATCTTTGCCTTTAAATTAGATTGCCGCCTGACATATTCATGACCAGGTCGGGTATTTGCGTTGTTATGAATTAAACGCAGATGCCCGGTTTTTCAGGCGGCAACACCGGCTTTGATTCTGATATCATGAGACTTTATCAGCCTGAATGCGGCATAGATTGCAATCAGTGCAAACGGAATACTGCCCGCAACGATGCCATAGGCAATGCCGGTTAGATCTCCCCACATGGCCCCAAGAGCAATAAATGGCAGCACGCCGATTGTTTGCCGTAGCCAGTTGAAACCAGTTGCCCACAAGGGTTTGCCAAGATTATTGAATGCAGCATTGGTTACGAATAAAAGCCCGTTGAACAGAAACGCTCCAGCGGCAATTCTGCAAAACAGATCAATCATCAATGCCATGTCTCCGGTTGCCAAAAATGCCGAAATTATAGCATTGCGAGCAAAAAACAGCACTGTCCAGGCTAGCAGTACATAGGTAATACTAAATATTATTCCATCCAGTAGCGTCTGTCTGGTACGGGCCATCAAACCAGCCCCGAAATTTTGTCCGATTATTGGGCCAACAGCACCAGAAAGGGCGAATATCACCCCGAATGCCAGCGGAATAAGGCGATCAACCACGGCCTGACCAGCAAGCGCAACATCACCATATTCAGCAATTTTCTGGGCGATAAAAAACGCACCGATCGGTGCTGCCAAATTGGTGAAAATCGCCGGAACCCCAAATTTGGCCATTTCCAGAACATCGGCACCAATTTGTCTTATGTTCGGAAATTTCACCATATCAGCGGCGACCAAAACCAGATAAAGCCCATAAACCGTAAAACTAATTCTGGCGATAAGGGTGACTATGGCCGCTCCGGTAACTTCCAGGCCCAAGACAAATATAAAAATCGGATCGAGCGCTGCGGTAAGTATGCCCCCGGCCAAAGTTATATACATGGATTCTTTGGCAGCCCCCCAGGCTCTTAAAATCCCGATACAAATCATGCCAACGCTCATAAACGGCATGCCCGGCAATATAATCAGCAGATATCGCTGCGCATGGGAAAGTGCTGTCCCCTCAGCCCCCAACATATTTAAGAACCAATCAACCAGAAGCAGCGATATTGCTGCAAAAATCGTTCCCATTATTGCTGTGCCCACTAGTGCCGATCCGGCAAAGCGTTTTGCGATTTCTTCTTTTCCCTCGCCGATGGCGCGGGCGATCAGAACGGATGATCCGATCATCATTCCAACGGAAACCGCAATCAAAAATCCAATAACGTAGCCGGCGCGACCAACAGCGGCTGTCTGTGCCGGGTCGTTGAGCTGGGAAATATAAAAAAGCGTGATTATATCGACAAAAAACAGAGCCATCATGCCAATGGCCGCAGTTGAAGTCATAATGACCACATGACGCATAGTTGAGCCGTGCGTAAATACGGCATTACGGCCGCCAGTTTGCTTTGTCATGAATAACTCCAAAAGGGATGCAACCCGCAAACCTATAGTCTTGGCTCAACCGGCAATCAAGTGAGTTAAATTTGAGAATTGGGTCTTTTAGGTAGTGCCTTGTGAGCGCTCTGCTATGGAAGCGCTGCAAATCCTTCTTTAAATCCATTTAAGGAAACGGGAATGCCAATTCCCTCTTCTGGAGTTTTGAACACCACAAAAATTGCATCCTGTCCGGTCGAGAATAACTCAATAAGCCCATCATCCATAATGACTTCCGCGATACAACCGTTGGGAAGGCATCTGACAAACGCCACTCGGCCCATATCCTGACCATCCACATTTAATCCAAGACCATTTGGCAGCAATACACCCAAAGGCACCAGAACTCTAAGCAATCTGGCCTGTTGATCGGCAGTTTTAAGAATGATGACGCTAAGCCCTACATTGGGCTGGTTCTCAGCGGTGATATTTTGAATAATCGCGCATTGCTCGGAACTGGCACCCGGAGGGGTGTCGCAACTCATTTGCCAGTCTCCGTGCTGAGACCTCACCACTCCCTGCGCCTGAGTTGCCATGGTGCCCAATATCAGGCCAACGGTAATGATTACGCACTTTAGTGCTAGGCGGAATATTGAATTTTTCAATTTTCTTGGATCTCCCAAAGACGGCATTTGTTAAGAACGGCATTTGTTGAAGTTGTTAACATTATAGCAGTGACGTTAAAAGTTAGATTTTGCAAAAGCTTTTCTTTGTGATTGCTTCAACTTGTTGGTGGTGCATAAGTGGTTGATTATCTCCAACATTTTTGAATGTTTCAATTGCTAGCAATGATTATCAAGGGTTAGCAAAGCTTTGTGATTATGTTTTTGCCCCGTGCCTTTATGCAATTTTTTGATTCTGAAGGCATTGCACACTCAAAACTGCGGCAAGCTTGAGGCAAAGTCCAAAAAAACTCACCATTGTTTATGGTCGGGTGATTTTGCCGCACCCAAAAAGAAATGCAAATATTTGCTTAAAAGCCAACTTTATGATCTAGGTACTGCTATCTGTTTTAAGTTTTGCGCGCTGAGTCGGCGTGTGAGATGTTAGGTGCTTTCTCGTTGCGGTTTTTTATTGTGACAGACGAGATTAGCATACACGTGAAATCGGGACATCCAAAGGGGGATTCTGTGCAAACTATATCAACTCGCATCAAATGCTATTGCGAAAAACCTACACAATTGATCCAAAAACCTACACAATTGATCCAAAAACTTACACAATTGATCCAAAAACTTACACAATTGATCATAGGCGCATTTGCCTTTGCGATAATTATTTTGCCCCAGTCTGTATTAGCTCAGGCCGGGCAGGATACTTTAGGATATGCGGTGCCCGGTCAGTTGGGGCTGATGGAATCCGTGACCACAATCATGGATAGTATCAGGGTTTTTCATGACGGCCTGTTAATGCCCATCATCACCGGCATCGTTATATTTGTAACGGCTATTTTGGCGTATATTTTGTTGCGCTTTAATGAAAAGGCCAACCCGGTCCCCTCCAAAACCACTCACCATGTGGGGCTTGAGGTTGTTTGGACTGTGGTTCCAATCGTTATTCTCGTCGTTATCGCTGTGCCTTCATTTGGTGTTTTGGCGGATCAGGTAACCATTCCTGACGGGGAGCGCAAATATCTTGGTTCCAATATTTTCAGTATGGGGGATGTTGAGGTTCCAGCTCCCGGCCTGACCGTAAAGGTAACTGGTGTGCAGTGGGCATGGCAGTATGATTATGTGGATTTTGAGGGGGCCGACTATTCTTCTTATATGCTCAATGAAGCAGAGCGCGCGGAAATGAAACCAAATGAGCCGCGTCTGCTGGCTACAGATTTTGATCTGGTTATCCCCGTTGATACTACTGTTAGGGTTCAGGTTACTTCCGCAGTTGTTATCCACGCATTTACGGTGCCATCGTTTGGTATTAAAATTGATGCGGTTCCGGGACGTTTGAACGAAACATGGTTTAACGTCCGTAAAACCGGCATGTATTATGGACAATGCTCGGAATTGTGTGGTCGGGACCATGCATTTATGCCGATTTCGGTTCGGGTGGTTTCAAAAGAAGAATTTGCTGCGTGGATTGCAGCAGTTGAGGCTGATGGTGTGGAAAGCGCACTTTCTGTTCTCACTCCGATCACTTAAGGGGCGGCACTGGCAATCCACTAACAACTAACAACTACAAAGAATTTTATTTAAAGGGACGCAATTATGGCCGATGCAACTGCTAAACACGTTGATGCGCACGGGCATCCAACCGGATGGCGCCGATACGTTTATTCCACCAATCACAAAGACATCGGGACGATGTATTTGATCTTCGCAATTGTTGGCGGGATTGTTGGTGGTATTTTATCCGGGTTTATGCGCTGGGAGCTTGCCGAGCCGGGGATTCAGATTTTCCGTGGTCTTGCAGCAATGGTCTATGGTTATGAAGGCGATGCAGCGCTTGATGGCGGCAAGCAGATGTTTAACGTCTTTACCACGGCGCACGGTTTGATCATGGTGTTTTTCATGGTTATGCCGGCGCTTATTGGTGGATTTGGCAACTGGTTTGTGCCCATTATGATCGGCGCGCCGGATATGGCGTTCCCTCGTATGAACAATATATCATTTTGGCTACTGCCCGCCGCATTCGTCCTGTTGCTTTTGTCTCTGTTTTTTGAAGGCCCTCCGGGACTTTATGGTGCAGGTGTTGGTTGGACGGTTTATGCGCCGCTTTCAACAACTGCCAATCCGGGCCCTGCGGTTGATTTCGCAATTCTCTCGCTTCACCTTGCTGGTGCTTCCTCCATTCTTGGGGCTATCAACTTTATCACTACAATTTTCAATATGCGCGCACC
>VAPL010160280.1_pt1 | contig 10210 bp, 9 predicted proteins | sample 3395061 | NCBI WGS metagenome assembly VAPL01 (sample SAMN08290444, study PRJNA428436) | hydrothermal vent metagenome | isolation source: Deep-sea hydrothermal vent chimney 2 | place: Pacific Ocean: Juan De Fuca Ridge | depth 2182 m m
CCTCGAACAAATGGAAAACCCCCAGAGCGATGAGCCGATGAAAATGGGCGAACGCCCCCGGGTGCGCACCACCGATGATTACATAAGCGCCGAAAAAGATCTCGGCGACAGCGACGACGAAGCCCGATTAAGCGCAGAAGATTTTCTCAGCGACAAAGACTGAGGGTGCAAGCGTTGAAAAAGCTAGATACGTAACGCCAAAGCATGTCGCTTTAATTTGAAATCACCCACCACCCCGTTTCGTCATCCCCGGGCTTGTCCCGGGGATGACGAAACATGGGAGTTTGGTTGAACGCGTAGATCACTCCCACTCAATCGTTCCCGGTGGCTTTGATGTTACATCATAAACAACCCGGTTAATGCCTTGTACTTCGTTGATAATTCTTGTTGCGGCACGGCCAAGAAATTCCATCGGGAACGGGAAAAAGTCTGCCGTCATACCATCTGTTGAGGTAACAGCACGCAAGGCGCAGACGTACTCATAGGTGCGGCCATCGCCCATGACGCCGACGGTTTGCACCGGCAACAGCACAGCGAAAGCCTGCCAGATATCATCATACAATCCGGCTTTGCGAATTTCATCGAGGTAGACCGCATCGGCCTCGCGCAGGATTTTGAGTTTTTCGCGACTAAGGCCACCGGGGATACGGATGGCGAGACCGGGGCCGGGAAACGGATGGCGGGCAATGAAGCTTTCGGGTAGCCCGAGTTCGCGACCCAGAACCCTGACTTCGTCTTTGAACAACTCGCGCAAAGGCTCAACCAGTTGCATATTCATGCGCTCAGGAAGGCCGCCGACGTTGTGATGGGATTTGATGGTAACACTGGGACCACCGGTGAACGACACGCTTTCGATGACATCAGGATAGAGCGTTCCCTGGGCGAGAAAATCAGCGCCGCCGAGCTTCTTGGCTTCCGCATCAAACACATCGATAAACAGCCCACCGATAATCTTGCGCTTTTTCTCCGGATCAGCTTCGCCTTCAAGAGCGGAGACAAACATCTCCTCGGCATCCACATGCACCAGCGGAATATTGTAATGGTTGGTGAACATATCCACCACTTCTTCGGCTTCATTGAGCCGCAACAAGCCATGATCGACAAAGATGCAGGTCAGCTGGTCGCCAATGGCTTCATGAATAAGCACAGCTGCCACCGAAGAATCAACGCCGCCTGATAGTCCGCAAATTACGCGCGATTTGCCAACCTGGGCACGAATACGCGCAATCGCTTCCTGCCGGAATGCCCCCATGGTCCAGTCAGCCGAACAGCCGACAATATTGTGGGTGAAGTTGCGCAGCAGATCAGCGCCGCGCGGCGTGTGCACCACTTCGGGGTGAAACAACAGTCCGTAATATTTGCGGCTCTCATCGGCAATCGCTGCATAAGGAGCGTTTTCACTGACCCCCACTGTGCGGAAACCTTCGGGAATACGCTTTATTTTGTCACCATGGCTCATCCACACATGATCGCTTGAACCCTTTTTCCAAATGTCTGAAAAAATGGGACAATCATCAATAATATCGATTTCGGCGCGGCCAAATTCTCGCCCCTTGGAGCCTTCAATTTCACCACCCAGTTGCTCGCACATGGTTTGTACGCCGTAGCAGATACCAAGTATGGGAACGCCACTGTCGAAAATTTCCTGCGGTGCGCGTGGTGTGTCTTCATCAAGCACGCTTGCCGGTCCACCCGACAGGATAACCCCGCGCGGGTTGATGTCGGCAAACGCTTTGGCAGCATTCTGGAAGGGAACGATTTCCGAATAAATTCCTGATTCACGCACCCGCCGGGCAATCAGCTGGGTAACTTGAGAACCGAAATCAATAATAAGTATTTTGTCTGTCATGGGCTCCGAATAATCTAATTGGCTGATCTATGCAACACAGCGGCGAAAAAACCATCGGTGCCAGAAGTTGCGGGTGAAAGCTTGAGATATTTTTGCCCCTTGATCCACGGCGCTTCCGCATCAAAGGCACCTGATTGCGCTATTACTTCGCAAGCCGGTTGCACGGTATAACCATCATGATGCGCCAAAAACCAGTCGATCTGGCGCTCGTTTTCCTCAACCAGCAGGGAACAGGTCACATAGACCAACTTACCGCCGGGCTTGACCACCTTATCCGCCATGGCCAAAACTTCACGTTGTTGCCTGGTTCTGATCTGCAACTGTTTGCCGGTAAGACGCCATTTTGCATCCGGCTTTCGCCGCCACGCACCGGTGCCGGAACATGGCGCATCAATAAAGACCACATCCATTCGCGCTTTCAACGCATCAAGCGCGCTGGGTTCTGTATCCAGCACCTGCACGTTTCTCGCACCGGCGCGCCGCAATCTCTCAAATATCGGCCGCAAGCGGTGGGGGTCTATATCATAAGCGTAAATCTGGCCCTTGTTGGCCATGGCAGCGGCAAAGCCCAGCGTTTTGCCGCCGGCCCCGGCGCAAAGATCACAGACCTGCATGCCCGGCTCAATGCCGGCCAGAAGACCGACCAGTTGCGAGCCCTCATCCTGCACCTCAAACCAGCCTTTGCCGTGGCCGGCCTCAATCTCGACGTTAGGGCTGCGGGCAGCTTTTTCAGATGGCTGGATGCGGATACCGATGGGGGAATGCGGTGTTGCCTCAGCACCGAATTTTTCCAGCGATTTAAGAACTTTACCGCGCGTGGCCTTGAGCGTATTGACCCGCAAATCAATCGGTGCACGGTTGGCCAGTGCTGCCGTCATTTCCACAAGTTGTGAGCCAAAAGCGTGGGTGAAAGAAACATGAAGCCATTCAGGATAATTGCCACGAACCCAAGTAGGAGCTTCATGCAGAGACAAAAACGCTAACCGAAGGCTTTCTTCGCTGCTCAAAGCTGGTGGGGAAAACTTCGACTGTTTACACAGGTTCTCGCAATTTTCACCCCAGACAAAGCTCAGCACACCAAGCCCGAGCGAGCGTGCATCATCATCGCCCATGGCCCAGGCCAGACTGTTTTTGTTGCGCAAGGCATCGAAAACAATATTGCCGATGGCAGCGCGATCACTGGACCCGGCAAAGCGGTGTTTACGGCCCCAGTCACGCAAGGTCTTTGCGGCGGGGCGATGATGGGTGGCAATTTCTTCGAGAACCTCTATGGCTGCGGCCAAACGTCCAGCTGTCTGCATCAATCAGCCTCCTGCTGTCAAAAGTGTGAACCCGAGATAACCCCACATCGCCGCCAGCACGGCAAAACCGGCGACAAAGGCAATGAAGCGCTGTTGCACATTATTTGCTGTTACATAAATCCAGGAATAGACCAGGCGCGTGGCTACAAACCCCCAGGCCAGGACAATCATACCCACGTCAACCGCATCATTCAGTTGAGCATAAATGGTGACAGTATAAAACAGCACAGGCAGTTGAAACTGGTTGTTGAAGGTGTTGGCAAAGCGGGTGGCGCGCTCGGGCCAGGCATTTTGACCCATTGCGACATCTTTAACTTCGACCTCGCCATGCCTGATCGAGGCTAGGCGCACTCTGCCGGTGGCATAGAGCAGAACAAAAGTCAGAGCTACCTGGGCAAAAACCGGGTAGAAGATCAAAATATTATACATCGGCGCTCAACTGCGACTGCGATAATTGGGGCTTTCGCGAGTTATAGTCACATCGTGAGTGTGGCTTTCGTGCAAGGCGGCGGCTGAAATTCGCACAAACTCGGTTTTTGTCTGAAATTCCGCCAGATTGGCGCAACCGGTATAGCCCATGGCGGCGCGAAGGCCCCCGACGAGTTGATGCAGAATACTGGCAACCGAGCCTTTATACGGCACCTGGCCTTCAATGCCTTCCGGCACCAGTTTAAGCGCATCCTTGATGTCTTGCTGAAAATATCTGTCGGCTGAACCGCGCGCCATGGCACCAACCGAGCCCATACCGCGATAGGCCTTGTAAGAGCGCCCCTGATACAAGAATACCTCGCCGGGACTTTCATCGGTTCCCGCCAGCAACGTGCCAATCATGGTGCACGAGGCACCGGCGGCAAGCGCTTTGGCAATATCGCCGGAATATTTGATACCGCCATCGGCAATCGTTGGAATGTTCTGTTCCATCGCTGCTTCTGCCGCTTCCATTATCGCTGTTAATTGCGGCACACCGACACCGGCGACAATGCGCGTGGTGCAGATTGAGCCGGGTCCAATACCGATTTTAACACCATCGGCACCGGCATCAATAAGAGCCTTTGTGCCATCACCGGTAGCGACATTTCCCGCTACCACCTGCACTGAGTTACTCAGTTTCTTGATGCGGTTGACCACGTCAAGCACATGGATGGAATGCCCGTGGGCGGTATCCACAACCACCAGATCGACGCCGGCATCAATCAGTCTTTCGGCACGCTCAAGCCCAGCATCGCCAACGGAAGTTGCCGCGGCCACCCGCAATCTGCCTTGTTTATCCTTGCACGCATTGGGATGAAGTTTGGCCTTGTCCATATCCTTGACGGTCATAAGCCCGATGCAGGAATAATTGTCATCAACCACAATCAGTTTTTCAATTCGGTGTTGATGAAACAATCGCTTGGCTTCACCGGTGTCGACATTCTCTTTCACCGTGACAACATTTTCAGTCATGAAAGACGATACCGGCACGTCAACGTCTGTGGCAAATCTCACGTCCCTGTTGGTCAAAATGCCAACCAGCCGCCCGGTCGCATCACTTTCAGAAGTCTTGACGACCACGGGAATTCCAGAAATCCTATGTGTTTCCATAAGATCAAGCGCGTCAGCAAGTTTTGCATCAGGCGCAATCGTCAGGGGATTGACCACCATCCCGCTTTCAAACTTTTTCACCCTGAGCACGTGTTCTGCCTGCACCTGCGGCGTCAGGTTTCGGTGCAACACCCCCATACCGCCAGCCTGAGCCATGGCTATCGCCAGCGCGCTTTCGGTTACCGTATCCATGGCTGAGGAAAGGATGGGAATATTCAGGGTAATTTCCTGAGTCAATTGCGTCGCTGTATTGACTTGATTGGGCAAAACCTCTGATGGTCCTGGCCGCAACAGCACATCATCGAAGGTCAGGCTTTCGGGAATTTCGGTAATTCGAGGCGCTTTGGCCATAATGCCAACTCCTTAAGGTCACCCGGCCATTAGCCGGTTTAAGGTAAGAGTGAGTGGCGGTTTCGATCTGCTTTTTTGTTACAATGCAGCGAGTCGCCCGGTTGGCACCTGTTTCTACACCCCGAAGGGCCAAGTGTCCAACTCAGAATTACAGTTATAAAGTGACTTTAATTCAGGCAACCCGGTCTTTGGGTTCACGACTGGCAAAGACTGCATCGAGATTGTCGATTGCGCGAAAGCCCATAGCGATACGTGTATCCTTGGTGGCAGAGCCGATATGCGGCAGCATAAACACATTGTCGAGCGCGGCCAACGCAGGGTTTCCACCGGGTTCATCGCGATAAACATCTAATCCCGCAGCAAACAATTTCCCTGACTTCAACGCCGCAACCAATGCCCCTTCATCCACCAGAGCGCCGCGCGCTGTATTGACAAAAATCGCACTGTCCGGCAGCAGATTAAATTTTTCCACTGTCATAAACCCGGAAGTTTCCGGCGTTACCGGGCAATGCAGCGAGAGTACATCAGCGTGGGCGAGTAGCTCGTCAACGCTATCATGAAAGATAGCGCCCTTTTCTTCGCTCTCATCGAGGCGTCGGCGATTGTGATAATGCACCTCCATGCCAAAGCCACGTGCACGTTCCGCCGTCACCTGTCCAACCCGGCCCATGCCGATGATACCGAAGCGTTTACCCGTCACCTGCACACCCACCATAAACGCCGGGCTCCAGAAATCCCAGGCCCCCGCCCGCATCATGCGATCGCCCTCACTACCCCGCCGTGCTGCCGCCAACATGCACAACATGGCAATTTCGGCAGTGGCATCGGACAGCACATCAGGCGTGTTGGTAACGATGATGCCTTTGTTTTTGGCCGCATCAAGATCAACATGATCAACACCAACAGAATGATTGGCGATAACTTTAAGCCTTGCCGGTAAAGCGGCGATAACGTCGCTGGAAAAGACTTCCGAATGGCACGGCAGAACGCCATCGACATTCTGACATTTCTCAATCAGCTCGGATTTTGAAAACACATGATCATCCGCGTTAAAAATCGGCTCATAATCATTGCTCAAACGTTGCTGGACCTCATCACTGAGGCGACGGGTAACCAGAATGACCGGTTTTTTTGACATATTTTATTCCTGGGTGAGTTTTAACACTGCAACTTTTGAATTATGTTCTATCATACCGGCAACTTTTAACAGCCCCGGCGCAATTTTTTCTGCCTGATAAAAAAGAGAACAATAATGGACAAGATAATCCTGCACGCTTATCCCCCCTCACCTGTTTCGGAAAAAGTCAGAGTTGGCTTTGGCATCAAGCAACTGGACTGGCATGCCGTCACCGTACCGCGCATTCCCCCCAAACCGCTTCTTATGCCACTCACCGCTGGCTACCGGCGCGCACCGGTGATGCAGATTGGTGCGGATATCTATTGTGACAGCCAGTGCATCCTGCACGAATTGCAACGCCGCTTCCCCGAGCCGACCTTTTTCCCCGGCGGTGCTGATGGTATGGCCTGGGGCATTTCGCGCTGGTGCGATGGTGAATTGTTTAATCTCGTTGTCAGGTTAGTGATGGGGGCCATCGCCAATGACTTGCCAGAGGACTTTGCCAAAGACCGGGCCAGATTATACCTCGGTCCTGACCAGACCTTTGATCAGTTAAGCAACGATTTGCCTCACTTAATTAGCCAAATACGCGCGCAATTCGGCTGGATTGACCAGCGCCTGGCCACCGGTCGCGCCTTCATGCTGGGAGACAATCCCGGATTGCCCGATACCATGACCTACTATCTCGTCTGGTTTTTGCGTGGCCGCTGGGCAGGCGGTCCCGATTTCCTCAAGCAGTTTCCCGACCTTGAAGCCTGGGAGCAACGGATGAAAGACATCGGCCACGGCAACGAAACTGAAATGCAGGCTGAACAAGCACTCGAAATCGCCAAAGCCGCCACGCACACAACGCCACAACACGTCGCCCCCGATGATCCACTTGGCCTGAAGATTGGCGCGAAAATTTCGATTACCCAGGATCTCGATGGTGGTGATCCCCAAGTGACCGGCACCTTGCAATTTGCCGACAGGGAAACAGTCGCCATTTGTCACGAAAACGATCAGGTCGGCACCATCTGCATCCACTTTCCTCGGGTGGGATATCGAATATCGACAGGTTAGAAGATTTTCGGAGCAATCAGCAGCGCTGACCACAAGATCAGGCTGGCCACATACCAGTTACGCCGCTGTGGCCAGCGCAGATTGTGACTGTTTTGTTTGATAGCAATGACAATAATATCAATGACAAAACCAATTGCCGCCGCACCAACGACCACACTTGTCCAGCTCGAAACTTCCAGATACCACGCCAGCAAACTCAATAATACAAACGCCGTGAAGCCGACAAAACGGAACGGCCTGCCAACATAAATATAACCGGCACCGGTGGGAAAAAGCATCAACAACGCCACCCACCAGCGGCGCCTGTCCTTGCTGAAATTTATGGGCAGGGCTGAATCGCTCATGTCGTTTTCTCCATAAGCCACAATTCTCAGAGCAAAACCTTAAATTTCAATCAATTGGCTTATCCATTCAAATTGATGCAAATTTGTAATAATTTTCCGATTAAATTCTATCGAATTTTCAACCAGAATTTTAATGCCCTGACTGTATTAGCAAAATCAAATCTTGCAAAAAACAAGGCATACCAAAATTGTCGATCATGCAATATCAAAGTCTCCCGTTGAATTCGATACTCAAATTCCTGCCCTTTGCCTTTACTTTCCTGTTGATGTTCCTGGGGGTGGGTGCTGCCGCATCGGCAGAAAACCGCCTGGCCCTTGTCATCGGCAACTCGGGCTATAAAAACTCACCACTCGTCAACCCGACCAATGATGCAACCTTGATGACGGGCACGTTAAAAGCCGCCGGTTTTAGTGTCACCCGCCTGATTGACGCCGATCAGAAAACCATGAAACGCGCCTTGTTGAATTTTAGCCGGCGTTTACGCGAAACCGGCGCTGTCGGCCTGTTTTATTATGCTGGCCATGCAGTCCAGGTGCGCAATAAAAACTATCTCATACCCCTTGACGCCAACATCCGCGACGAAAGCGAGTTGGATATGGAAGCCATTGACGTTACCGCGTTTCTGGCCACCATGGAGCGTTCTTCAAATGCTTTCAACATCGTCATCCTTGATGCCTGCCGCAACAATCCGTTTAGAGGAGCTTTCCGTGAGCCATTGGATGGTCTGGCCAAAGTGGAGGCACCACGTGGCTCTTTTGTTGCTTATTCAACTTCTCCCGGCAAGGTTGCTTACGATGGCACAAAAGGAAATTCACCGTATACCCTGGCCCTTGCCAAAGCCATATCGAAACCCGGCCTCACCATCGAACAGGTGTTCAAGCAAACCCGGCGCGATGTGCTGACAGCCACCGGTGAAAAACAGATACCCTGGGAAAATTCGTCGCTCACCCGGGAATTTTACTTCATGGACAAGAACAGACAGATTGCCGGCAAACCATCGAAGTCACTTCCAGCCGTTGGATCAACCTTCGAGCTGGCCTACTGGAATTCAATCAAGGACAGCAAAAACCGTACCCTTTTCAGATCCTACCTGATCAAATATCCCGATGGATCCTTTTCACCAATCGCCGCTGAAAAGGTCAGGAGCCTGACACCAAATTAGACCACGTGATCGCCCGTCCCGGGTCGCCGGTGATTGGGGCGGAATTTTGGTTCAATTTCCCTCCCCAAAGCATCGTGTTATCGTTATGCTGCAATCTTTCAGTTGTAATACTTTGCGAAATCAACCGAACAATTCATCTGGTTTCGCCCTGTAATCATATGGAGCAGCTATGTTGTTTTCTTTAGATGAGCTGGATGAGGCCTGTTCGATTGTATATGCGAACCTGCCACCCACGCCACAAATCCACTGGCCACTCCTGAGTGCACGTGTCGGTACCGAAGTCTGGGTCAAGCATGAAAACCACACACCCATCGGCTCCTTCAAGGTGCGGGGCGGCTGTGTTTTTCTCAAACACTTCAAGCAGCAAAACCCTGAAGCCAACGGCCTTATAACGGCAACGCGGGGCAATCATGGCCAAAGCATCGCCCGCGCCGCCGCCGCAGCTGGCGTGCCAGTGACCATTCTGGTGCCCGTTGGCAACAGTGTTGAAAAAAACAAGGCGATGGAAGCTTTTGGCGGCAAACTGATTATCCATGGCGAAGATTTTGATGGTGCCGCCGAAGAAGCCCGGCGATTGGCCGGAGTTGAAAACCTGTCCATGGTGCCGTCATTTCACAAATCTCTGGTCATGGGAGTTGCCACCTACGCGCGCGAATTGCTGGAAAACATTGCTGATCTTGATACAGTCTACGTCCCCATCGGTCAGGGTTCAGGCATCAGCGGTCTGATCACCACGCGCGATCTGCTCGGGCTTAAAACCAAAATCGTCGGCGTGGTCTCTCAAAATGCCGACGCCTATGCGCTGTCTTTCGAGCACGGTCAAATCCACACCACCGATACCGCCGCAACCTTTGCCGATGGCATGGCCTGCAAGGTACCCCAGGAACCGGCGATGGAAGTGATCTGGAAAGGCTGTGAACGCATGGTTCGCGTCAGCGAAGAAGAAATTCGCGACGCTGTAATCTCGCTATATTGTGACACCCACAATATAGCTGAAGGTGCTGGTGCTGCAGCGTTTGCCGGCTTGATGAAGGAACGCGAAAAAATGGCAGGTAAACGCGTTGGCGTCATTCTAAGTGGCGGCAATATTGATCTCGAGTTGTTCCAAAAAATTACAACTGATTCTGGGTCAATTTAAGAAGGGAAGTATTGAAATGGCCGAAGCCCTGAATTCATCGCAGCGCCGACGAAACCTCAAAAATGATGCCGCCATATCGAACGCTTCCAGACCCGCTCCTTCGACAGCGATAGCAGGAAACACAGTCAAACTTATACCTGTCGATCCTGACGCCCACTGCGCGATGCTCTATGCCCTCACCCATGATTGCGACGGTGCGGATACCTTGTGGGATTACATGGGGTATGGCCCCTTTTCCAACGTTGATGAGATGGCACGCTGGATGGCAACGTGTTCGGTCCCGGGCAGTGCCGTGTTTTATACA
>VAPL010408360.1_pt1 | contig 10210 bp, 10 predicted proteins | sample 3395061 | NCBI WGS metagenome assembly VAPL01 (sample SAMN08290444, study PRJNA428436) | hydrothermal vent metagenome | isolation source: Deep-sea hydrothermal vent chimney 2 | place: Pacific Ocean: Juan De Fuca Ridge | depth 2182 m m
ACTGCCCTAAGCGGAGAGGCTTGACCTATACCTCGTATGACATGACACTAACCCCATGTCTATTCATCCGCTGTTACGTACCATCATTATTGTTTTACTCATTGCCTTAAGCGGCTGTGCCGTTAACCCCGTGACCGGTGAATCTGATTTTGTATTGATGTCAGAAGATGAAGAAATTGCTATTGGCCGCCAGAATCACTCCAAAATTATTCAGCGTTATGGTTTATACGATGCGCCGCCGCTACAGGAATATGTACAAAAAGTGGGTGAACGCGTTGCGGCAAACAGCCATCGTCGCAATTTGATTTTTCGTTTTACCGTCTTGGATACCGATGACATCAATGCCTTCGCCCTGCCCGGTGGCTATATCTACATAACGCGTGGCTTACTCGCCTATCTTTCCGATGAAGCCGAATTGGCGGCAGTATTAGGACATGAAATTGGGCACGTCACGGCACGCCATGCCGTACGTCAGCAAAGTGCTGCTGCAGCGACAGGTTTTTTTGCGGCAATACTCGCCTCTCAAGCTAACTTTTATGGCGCAGGAAATTTACTCAACTCAATAGGTGTGGCACTTATTCGTGGTTATGGTCGTGAAAATGAATTGGAATCTGATCGACTCGGTGCTGAGTACTTAGCTAAAAGCGGTTACGATCCCATGGCAATGATTGAAGTCATTCGGGTGCTTAAGAATCAAGAAATTTATGATACCGCACTGGCAAAAAAAGAAGATCGTGAACCCAATGCCTATCATGGTGTCTTCGCAACACACCCCGATAATGACCAGCGACTACAACAAGTCGTTAAACGTGCAGAGAAATTAAAAAAGTCGTCTACCGATAATCATAATCAGGTTGCCTTCCTGCGTAATATTGAAGATCTGGTTTTTGGTGACAGTGAAAAACAAGGCATTGTTCGAGGTAACAAATTCTATCATCGCGAACTCAATATTCGCCTTGAATTACCTCGCGGATGGCGGATTGAAAATCAGGCTAACCGCATCGTTGCGATTGCACCCGAAAATAAAGGGCTACTGCAAATCACTGCCGTTGATATCAATAAGCGCATTAGCCCCAAACAATTTCTCAAACAGCGGCTAAAACTAGATAAAATACAAAATGGTGAAACCATAAAAACCAATCAACTCGAAGGTTACACCGCCATTTCTTCGGTCTCACGTACGATCTATGGCACACGGCAGGTTCGTTTTGTAGTGATTTATAAAAATAATACTGCTTGGGTGTTTCAAGGACTGGCTAAAGATGAAAAAACACCCTACCGATTTGATGAAGAAATCATTAACACCGCCAAAAGTTTCCGCACCCTCACCGAAACTGAACGCGACCAAGCCAAACCTCGGCGGCTACATATTATTTCAGCTAAGCCCGATACTCGTTTTGCCGATTTAGCCACGCAATCACAACTTGGTCCTAATGCCGAAGCACAACTACGTTTATTGAATAAACATTACCCTGAAGGTGAACCGACACCTGGCGAGGCGCTAAAAATTATTCGTTAACCGCCACAAATTCAAGAAACCCGTGTAGAATAGCGCACTGACTAAAACGAGCCACCACCATGACTGACGATCTAAAAAAAGCCGCCTTGCGATACCACGCAGAACCAAAACCCGGAAAAATTGCCATTGAAGTCACTAAAGCCTGTGTCACGCAACAAGACCTGTCACTTGCTTACACACCTGGTGTCGCCGAACCTTGTCGTGAAATCGAAGCAAACAAAGAAGCTGCCTACCAATACACTTCGAAAGGTAATTTAGTTGCCGTCATCACCGATGGCACCGCCGTCTTGGGTCTTGGCAATATCGGTGCACTTGCAGGAAAACCTGTCATGGAAGGTAAAGCGGTATTATTTAAACGCTTTGCCGATATTGATTGTTTTGATATTGAAGTGGATGCCGATGAGCCCGACGACTTTGTGGATACCGTTGCACGCATTGCCTCCGGCTTTGGTGGTATTAACCTCGAAGACATTGCCGCGCCACATTGTTTTGATATTGAAAAACGTCTTATTGAAAAATTGGATATTCCTGTTTTCCACGATGACCAACATGGCACCGCAATTATTATTACTGCCGGTCTAAAAAATGCACTCGAGCTACAAGGTAAAAACTTTTCTGATATTCATGTGGTTTGTTTAGGTGCAGGCGCTGCGGGGATTGCATCGATGAATATGCTCATGGCAATGGGCACACCCAAAGAAAACATTATGCTTTGTGATCGCAAAGGTGTGGTGCACAGTGGCCGTGACAATCTCAATGAGCAAAAACAATTATTTGCCAGCGCGCACACACAGCGCACACTTGAAGAAGCCATGCAAGGTGCCGATGTTTGTATTGGTGTCTCTGGCCCTAACTTAATCAGCGCAGACATGGTCAAAAGTATGGCGGATAAACCAGTCGTGTTTGCACTATCCAATCCTGATCCGGAAATTAGTCCCGCCACCGCACTGGCTACACGTGATGATTTAATCATGGGCACTGGCCGTTCAGATTACCCCAATCAAGTTAACAATGTATTAGGCTTTCCATTCATTTTCCGTGGAGCCTTAGATGTGCGTGCCAGCGAAATTAATGAAGCAATGAAAGTTGCAGCAGTCAATGCTTTAGCTAAACTAGCTAAAGAACCTGTGCCCCAAGAAGTCAATGATGCTTATGGTGGTGAACAATTTGAATTTGGTGCGCAATACATTATTCCCAAACCACTCGATCCAAGACTAAAAGATTTTGTTTCAGCCGCTGTTGCTTATGCCGCCGTAAAAACCGGCGTTGCTAAAAACCCTTACCCAGAACATTATCCTAAGCAATAATAAATAATACGTGTCATCATGTATACAAACACGCCATCATTATTACAAGCATTACTACTCAGTGTTATTTTATCCTCAACACTAACACCGACTAGCCACGCCAGTGATGCGATCACTCCTATTACCAATATCAATCAACAACAAGACATTGTTGATCTTGGCCTAAAAGGCAAACAACTCGGCCAAGTTAAAACCACTTACCGTATTCCACTAATGCTACAACAAGCACCCATTAAAGCCAGTATTGAAATGTCATTTGTTGTCATCTCCACAGGCATATGCCCCACAAGTTACTTCCCAACCGAAATCTTTTTAAATAATGAAAGTATTGCCGAAATTGATTTTCGCGAACTCGATGAAGGCTCTAAGCAATCACTCAAGATTGAACTTCCTGTGCAACACCAACGTCAAGGGAAGAATGAAATAAAGATCATTACAGGTGACTGCAATGAAGGACTTGATAGCTTGCGGTTTAACGATGTATCGCTGCGTATTGAAAAATCGTCCTGATATAGCAAAAATTTGCTAGCGACTAGCGACTAATTCCTACATTGCTCATCTTGTCTGACTTACAGACAATCCTTCAATACTTTATTATCATTACAGAATAACCAATCAGGAGAGACACGGATGGTCCGACTGTTATTCATTGCTTGTAGCTTCGTGCTGCCTATACAACTTCATGCCAATAACATTTATCACTCAAATGATGAATATGGTCGATCTGTCTTCAGTGACAAACCAGCCGCTAATAGGTCAAATAAAGTCATCAATATTGAAATTAAAAATGCTTACGATTGGCACAACCCAAAATTAAAGTTACGCACATCAAAGCCGTTTAAGAAAAAGAAGAAATCTCGAAAAAAGAAAAAGGCTTATACCTTTGCTCAACTCCAAAGCAAATGCAGCAAAGCTAGATATCGTTATCAAAATTATCGTGGTGCCCGCAGCAATAGTGATTGGGGAAGTTATAAAGCCAAGATTAACAGCTATGCTGAGAAACGTGATTATTGGTGTAGCCGTGTGTTAAAGCGAAAATAAATTATAATTGAGCTAGCAAGTCTACTGTTTCTAACTTTTTAATATCATCCCTCAGTATTGGCTTTCCGTCGATAGGTGATAAAGGTGCCTGACGCTGCCCTGAGATAGGAAATAAAATAATATTAACAGGCACATCACCCGCAATAAAGCTATAGGATGGATAAAGCTCGTACTGATCTTTATTTATTTTCAAACGTTTTTCACTTTGTTCATAAGGAATAGTATGTTCATCTAAAAAACTTCCAAATGAATCCGGCGTATCTGTAAATAAATGTAAATTAACATCTGAGTATTCAGTTGCTGAACCTCGTTGCAATGAACCGACCAATCTAGGCTCAAAGGTTTTCAACAAATGCATTGCCTTAATAGCAGTTTGACGTAATTCTATTAAACGCTGCGGTTGTGAATCAGAATGGAATAGCCTCTGATGTTCAAGCAATGCCCGCTCAACATCAACGTTACTGGGCATTATATGTTTATCTGTTACACCTAAACTATTGGCCGCTTTTTGTTTAGCCCTTAAAAAATCTTTAATGCCGTGCTCTGAAATTAAACGCGCTGCTTCCTGAGAAATACGTTGTCTCATGTTTGCATCAATACGATGTGATCTACGAGCCATGTCTTATACCTGAAAATGTTCTTTAAAAAATTTGCTCAGACTCTTCTTCTACAATCACAGCTTGGTTCTTTTCATCTACTATTTTAATACGAGCTGTTTGCTTGGGTATATTATCTGTACGAAAAATTTCAAATATTGCATTGGTTTGTCCCTGTGCCGCTAATAAACCCGTTTTAGGATCAATCTTAACCGTTACAATTCCTTGCGGGACTTCTTTGATCTTTTCCGGAACACCCTTCATAGCTTTTTCCATAAAATAAATCCACATAGGTAACGCGGCTGATGAACCTGTTTCTCTTGAACCAAGAGGTTTATTATTATCAAATCCTACCCATACTGTTGTGACTAGTGTGCTGCTATAACCGGAGAACCAAGCATCTTTTTGATCATTAGTCGTGCCTGTTTTGCCTGCCAAATCTTTACGCCCAATTCGTAAGGCTCTTCGACCCGTTCCTGAACGAATAACATCTGAAAGAATGCTATTCATAATATAATTATTTTGTTCTGTCATAATTCGCGTAGCAATTTTTATTGGTGCGACAACTTCTTTAATTTCTACACCTGTCGAAATCTCTGATTCAGGTTTGTTTTCTATATCCACTTGTTGTTCCGAATCTTCGGCCAACTCTTTTTGTAACGCTTGCTGTAATTCAAGTTCAAGTTGTTTTTCACATTCACGACACACTTGGACGGGATCGCTTTTAAAAATTATATTACCCTCATCATCTTCAATACGATCAATAAAATAGGGCATAACACGATAACCACCATTAGCAATCCCAGCGTAACCAGTGACTAATTCCAATGGCGTTACTGATAAACTACCTAAGGCTAAAGACAAATCTCTTGGCAAACGTGATGCCTCAAAACCAAATTGGCTTGCATATTTAATCGCTGTTTTAATTCCTATCGCGCGAAGTAAACGAATTGAAATTAAGTTACGTGACTTCATTAAACCAATACGTAACCGCGTCGGGCCAAAAAACTTTCCACTGTAATTTTCTGGCCGCCAAGTATTTTCAAGACCCGAATCGTCAAAAACGACTGGCGCATCATTCACCAGACTTGCTGCGGTAAAACCATTTTCGAGTGCAGCTGAATAAATGAACGGTTTAAAGTTTGAACCCGGCTGACGTTTTGCTTGAACAACACGATTAAATTTACTGTAATAAAAATCAAAGCCACCGACCAATGCTTTTATCGCTGCATCATTCGGTTCTAAACTAACAATTGCACCCTTCACTAATGGGATCTGACCTAATTTGATTTTCCCATCATCTGTTTTATGCACGCGAACGATGTCACCTTGTTGCACAATATCAGCCGCAAACTTAGGTGCTGGTCCACGTGTATTCTCATCTTTATACTGCCTTGCCCATTTTAAGCCTTGCCAATCAATTCTTAGTAATTCACCACCTCTTAGCAACACAGTCAGGGCTTTTTCTTCCAGATAAACAACCACAGCAGGCAGTAAACCACCCACAACAGGAATTTCTGCCAATCTTTGTTTAAGAGCGTAAGTTAATTCTTCCGGTAAATTCTCTATAACCACTGGCTCAAGCACATCGGTCTTAGGTCTATTTAAAGACGGAGCTTCTATCGTAGGCAATGCCGCAATTAATGCCTGATCCAGCTTTATGTTCGACTCAGCGCCACGGTAACCATGTCGATATTCATAGTCCATCATAGCTCGGCGCAATGCACTATTAGCAAAACGCTGTAATCGTGTATCGATAGTCGTATAAACGCGGTATCCCTGCGTATAAGCATCTTGCCCAAACCGCCCAACCATGTCTGCTCGTACCATTTCTGCGACATAGGGGGCTCTTAGCTCAATACTTAAACCATGCCATTTTGCATCATCAATAGTCGCTGTTGCCTGCTCATAAGCGACTTTCTCAATATATCCGAGGTCAAACATCCTACCCAAGACATAATTTCGTCTCGTCATTGCTTTGCGTTTGTTCCGGATAGGGTTATTGGTTGAGGGCGCTTTAGGTAAACCGGCTATCATTGCTAACTGATCTAAACGTAAGTCATTGATACTTTTACCATAATAGACCTGAGCAGCCGCTGAAACACCATAAGAACGATTCCCGAGATATATCTTATTAAGATAAAGCTCGAGTATTTCTTCCTTAGTGATCTCGCGTTCTATTTTTAGTGCTAAGAATATCTCACTGATCTTCCTTAGGTAGGTCTTTTCTCGAGATAAAAAGAAATTTCGCGCAACTTGCATGGTGATTGTTGAGCCCCCCTGCCCTTTGCGACCCGTCTTGGCAAGGTGCACGACTGCACGTAAAAGTCCTTGATAATCGACACCTGGATGCTCATAAAAACGGTTATCTTCTGCCGCAAGCACCGCTTTTAGTAGTAAATCTGGTGCATCTTCATATTTTAGCGGTGAACGCTTTTTTTCACCAAACTCGGCAATTAACGCCCCATCTCGCGAAAGTATCCGCAATGGCGTCTGAAGCTGAACATCTTTTAAAACATCGGTTGAAGGCAAACTAGGTGCTAAATAGACATAGGCACCGGCCAACAAAACCACGCCAAGAGTGAAGCCTGAAAATAGCCAAATGACGCTAAGGCGAAGGAATTTAAAGAGAAATTTCATGAATACTCTATAACCAGTTGATTCTCGGTATGTGAACCACATCAAAGTGTTTTACGATTTATTCAATTATAAAGGACATGTGACACCATGCGATAGTTCAAATTATAGATAATTAACATTGATAAATACTTGACTCTGGTATTTAATGTAGTTAAATATAAAACACTCGTAACTAACGGGATGATAAAAGGAAAATACTAAGGTGGCCTTCTCAAGTTTGTTCTCTAAAAAGCAGCCCCCCGTACTGGGGCTCGATATCAGCTCCACAGCGGTGAAATTGCTCGAGCTGAGTCATTCAGGTGGTCGTTACCGCGTAGAGAGCTACGCTGTTGAGCCATTACCCTTAAATTCTGTCGTTGAGAAAAATATCAGCGACATTGAAGCCGTTGGTGAAGCAATTCGTCGTGCTGTTAAGCGATCTGGCTCAAAAACTAAAAATGCGGCGGTTGCAGTAGCCGGTTCTGCTGTTATCACTAAGGTAATTTCAATGCCTGCCTCACTCAGTGACGAAGAAATGGAAAGTCAGATTGAATTAGAGGCTGATCAATACATTCCTTATCCTCTTGAAGAAGTGAATATTGATTTTGAAATCATTGGTAGCTCTGGCAGAGATGATGATCGCGTTGATGTGTTACTTGCCGCTTCACGAAGTGAAAATGTTGACGTCCGCGTCGCTGCTTGTGAAATTGGTGGCCTAAAATCATCGGTTATCGATGTTGAAGCTTACGTAATGGAAAATGCGTTTGAATTACTCACTAATCAAATCCCTGATGGGGGTGTAGATAAAACGGTTGCCATTGTTGATATTGGCGCAACCATGACCACACTAAGCGTGTTACACGATAAAAAAATTATCTACACACGTGAACAAGTATTTGGTGGTAAACAACTGACTGAAGAAATTCAACGTCGCTATGGCTTATCATATGAAGAAGCGGGTATGGCTAAACGCCAAGGTGGTTTGCCTGATAACTACGTACCTGAAGTATTAGAACCATTTAAAGAGGCGATGGCACAACAAGTCAGTCGTTCTTTACAGTTCTTCTTCTCATCAAGTCAATACAATAATGTTGATCACATATTGTTAGCCGGTGGTAGTGCTTCTATTGCGGGTGTCGATGAATTGATTGAATCTAAACTGGGCACTAACACCAGTATTGCAAACCCATTCACCAACATGTCGTTATCATCTAGAGTAAAAGCACAAACGCTTAGCAATGATGCACCTGCGTTGATGATTTCATGTGGCTTGGCATTAAGGAGCTTTGACTAATGGCAAGGATTAACCTGCTGCCTTGGCGCGAGGAACAGCGCAAGGAGAGGATGAAACAGTTCCAGACCATCGCAGGATTAGCTGCGTTTCTTATGGTTGCTATTATTATACTTGTTCACATACGTGTCGGCGGTATTGTTGAAAACCAAATGTCGCGTAATAATTACCTACAAAAAGAAATTAAAACACTTGAAAAGCAAATTGCTGAAATTAAAGAATTAGAAAAAGAAAAATCTAATCTACTTGCCCGCATGAATATTATTCAGCAATTACAAAGTTCAAGACCTCAGGTAGTACATGTCTTTGACCAAATAGTGAGTACTATTCCTGCTGGTGTTTACCTTACCAGTATAAAAAACATTGGTCCGAATATTACCTTTGATGGCTTTGCTCAATCTAATGCGCGTGTTTCTTCTTACATGCGCAACATAAATGATGCTGATTGGTTAACCAGCCCCCGCCTTGATGTCATTAAGACCCTTAATGAAAAAGGCCAGCGCATTAGTCAATTCACCTTAGTCGTTAAGCAAACTACGCCTGCTGCAAAAAAAGCTGCTGCTGAACAGGAGGCCGATCAATGAATATTTCAGAACTCAATGAACTAGATTTTCAGGACATGGGCAACTGGCCACTACCAGCCAAAGCATTAGGTGTTGCAGTAATGTGTGTGGTGATTTTATTCGCTGGCTACTGGTTTGATACCAAAGACCAACTTGCAGAACTAGAACGCGCTGAACTACAAGAAAATAAATTAAAAGCGCAATTTAAAAGTAATGCAAAAAAAGCCGCCAATATTGTGCTCTACAAACAACAAATGGTTGATATGAAACAGTCGTTTGGTGCTATGTTAAAACAACTGCCAAGTGAAACAGAAGTCGCTGAATTATTGGTTGATGTTTCGCAAACAGGGCTTGCAAGTGGTTTGGAATTTGACTTATTCAAAGTTGATAGCGAAGTGCCTTTAGAATTTTATGCAGAATTACCTATACGCATTCGCGTTACCGGTAATTACCATGAGTTTGGCAGTTTTGTGAGTGGCGTCGCAGCATTACCTCGTATTGTTACCTTGCATGACTTCTCGATTTCTCGTGCTAAAGAGGGTAATCAACTCGTCATGGAAGCGACCGCAAAAACCTATCGATATATAGACGAAGATATTGTCGATCCAACAACCGCAACGACAGGAGGTGCTAGAAAATGAATAAGCACCTTACAACAATACGTTTATCGAGTGTCGTTGCACTTAGTTTAATATTAACGGCTTGTGGCAATACAACCCATCAAGATTTAGTTGATTTCACCACTAAAGCGAAAACAGATGCACAAAGAGTTTCCAGTATTGATGCACTACCGGATATTCAGCCTTATGAAACATACCTCTATAAGGCAGATGACCGTCGTGACCCATTTACCAATACGGTTGCAACCGATGATGCAACGATAGCCACCACCGATGACAGCATCAAACCACCCACCAATCATCGCAAAGAAGCGCTTGAGGCTTTCCCGCTTGATTCACTTCGCATGATAGGCACATTGCAGCGTGGTGACACACTGTGGGCCATTGTAAAAATTCAAAATAATCCGGATGGTGGCATTCACCGCATCGTTACCGGAAATTACCTTGGTCAGAATTATGGCCATGTTATTAGCGTCTCAGAAGAACAAATTAATCTCATCGAAGTTATACCAAATGGACTTGGAGGCTGGCGTGAACGCGAAGCTTCCATTGCCCTGAGTGAAGAGTAAGGGGAAATACAATGAGTGGAAACACTACAAACACACGTTCGCCAGCAATGTGCGATAATAATAATATAAAACGCATAACAACATG
>VAPL010442422.1_pt1 | contig 10210 bp, 4 predicted proteins | sample 3395061 | NCBI WGS metagenome assembly VAPL01 (sample SAMN08290444, study PRJNA428436) | hydrothermal vent metagenome | isolation source: Deep-sea hydrothermal vent chimney 2 | place: Pacific Ocean: Juan De Fuca Ridge | depth 2182 m m
ATTTCTTTTAATCTGGATGAATATTATCCTATGGAGAAACTAAACATGCAGAGTTATCATTATTTTATGCATGTCCACCTTTTTAATCATATTGATATTTTACCTGAAAATATTCATATTCCTGATGGTACGGTCAGTAATGAGGATTTGTATCAGTATTGTATTGATTATGAATTGAAAATTAAACATGCTGGGGGATTGGATTTACAGTTACTCGGGATTGGTAGAACTGGGCATGTTGGGTTTAATGAACCTGGGTCTCATCTTAATTCGGGTACGAGAAGTATTACGCTAGATCATATTACCAGAGTGGATGCTGCTCCTGCTTTTTTGGGTATTGACAATGTGCCTAGAAAAGCCATTACCATGGGGATTGGTACGATTAGAAAGGCCAAAAGAATTATTTTATTGGCTTGGGGTATTAATAAGGCGGGTATTATAAGGGAAACTATCGAAGGTGCCGTTTCTTCTGATGTACCGGCTACGTATTTACAGCTTCATGATAATACTTCTTTTGTATTGGATAATGGTGCTGCTACTGAATTGACCAGAGTGAAAACGCCTTGGTTGGTATCGTCTTGTGTTTGGTCTGAGGTATTAAAGAGAAAAGCGGTGATTTGGTTGAGTGGGCTTCTTAATAAATCAATTCTTAAACTTACGGATAAGGATTATAATAATAATGGAATGTCTAGTTTACTTATTGAGGAACGGACTGCTTATGATTTGAATATTAAAATGTTTAATGTTTTACAGCATTCTATTACGGGATGGCCTGGTGGAAAACCGAATGCGGATGATACGAAAAGGCCTGAACGTGCGAATCCTGCTAAAAAACGTGTCATCATTTTTAGCCCACACCCTGATGATGATGTGATTTCTATGGGCGGTACTTTTGATAGATTGGTTGAACAGGGACATGAAGTACATATTGTCTATCAAACTTCTGGTAATATTGCAGTCTCTGATGATGAGGCTTTAAAATTTGCTGAAGTCAGTAAAAAATTAAATGACTCTAAAGATATTAATACTATTATTGATAACATTCAAGGGAAGGAAAAAAATAGTGTAGATTCTGACGAGGTAAGAAAGTTGAAAGGTTTGATTAGAAGGAGTGAATCTGTTGCAGCTACACGCTATTTAGGTCTTCTTGATGAAAATGTCCATTTTTTAGACCTCCCTTTTTATGAAACGGGTACGATTAAAAAAAATAAATTGTCTGATGATGATATTCTGTTAATGTGTTCTGTCATAGAAAGTATTAAACCGCATCAAATTTATGCTGCTGGTGACCTAGCGGATCCGCATGGTACGCATGAGGTCTGTTTGAATGCGCTTTTTAGTGCGTTAGAAAGGCTTAAATCGAAATCTTTTATGGACGATTGTTGGGTGTGGCTCTACCGTGGGGCTTGGCATGAATGGGAAACCTACGAAATTGATATGGCTGTTCCTATGAGTCCGGATCAGGTACTCAAAAAAAGGCATGCTATTTTTTATCATCAATCGCAAAAGGATGGGGTCATGTTTCAAGGGGATGACTCTCGTGAGTTTTGGGTGAGAGTCGAAGATAGAAATAGACTCACTGCTAAAAAATATAATGACCTCGGGCTTGCTGACTATGCAGCTATTGAAGCGTTTAAAAGGTATTACTTTTAGGACTGTACTAAATAAAATGAAAAAGTTCATCTTTATTTTAATACTAACTATTTTAAACAGTTGTACCCCTAAAGAAAGTCAAATAGAACATAACACTTCTATTAATATTCGAGGCACTTGGAAAATGGTATATGCAGAAACCATAGAAAATGATTCGTTAAGAATAAAAAATTTAACAAAAACAACTTTTATAAAAATTATAAACAACAGCCATTTTGCTTTTTTTAATCAAGAATTTACTGGGAATGAAAATTTTTATAGTGGTGCTGGAACATACACCTTAAAAGAGACAATATATATTGAAACATTAAATTTCACTTCAGTTGAGTCAATTAAAAATCATCAATTTCCTTTTAAAGTTACAATCAAAGGAGACACATTAATTCAATCTGGTTTAGAAGAAATAAAAGCTGAGGGCATTAAACGAAAAATTGTAGAAAAGTATATTAGAATTAAATAATACCAGTTACAAATTTTAGAAGAAGAATGAAAAAATTAATTGCACTTATATTATTTATAGTTGGTAGCCAACATTCATTTTCTCAAAACAATTTATTCGAGAGTTACAATTTAATGCCTTGGCCTAAAGAAATTTCAAAGAACAATCAGAAATTTATTATTAATGAGAAATTTTCAATAGCTGTAAATGATATTGAAAATAAAAGAATAGCTGAAGCAACTACCAGTTTTTTAAGAAGACTATCCGGTAGAACCGGTATTTTTATCGACAATGGATTTGCTGTAGAAGTATCAAAAAATAACTATTCTTCATTAGTTATAAATTTCGAAAGACAAGGAAAACTAAAACTTAATGAAGATGAATCCTACATTTTAAAAGTAACCAATAATCAAGTTTCTTTAAATGCCGTTACTGACATTGGAGTTATAAGAGGGCTAGAAACATTATTACAACTTCTTGAATTCAATGAAACTCAATATTTTTTCTCAGGTGCCCTTATTAAGGATAGTCCAAGGTTTCCTTGGAGAGGACTTATGATAGATGTAGCCAGACATTTTCAACCCATAGCTGTTCTTAAAAGAAATTTGGATGCCATGGCATCGGTAAAATTAAATGTATTTCATTGGCATTTAACAGATGACCAAGGTTTTAGAGTAGAATCAAAAGTATATCCAAAATTACACCAATTGGCTTCTGATGGCCAATACTATAACCAAGAACAAATTAAAGATATCGTTGCGTATGCACAATTGAGAGGAATTAGAGTTATTCCTGAATTTGATGTACCCGGACATGCCTCGGCAATTTTAACAGCATACCCTGAGATTGGTAGTAAAGATACAATTTCAACTATTGAACGTTATGCCGGTGTTTTTGACCCTACATTAGACCCAACAAATGACAAAACCTATGAGTTTTTAGACAACCTATTTAAAGAAATCACACCATTATTTCCAGATGATTATTTTCATATTGGAGGTGATGAAAATGAAGGAAAACATTGGAATTCAAATCCTAAAATTCAAGAATTCAAAAAAGCACATGCTTTAAAAACTAATCATGATTTACAAACCTATTTTAATATCAAACTTGAAAAAATTTTAAAAAAATACCATAAACACTTAATGGGTTGGGATGAAATAATGACTCCAAATATGCCTATAACAGCAGTTATTCATTCATGGAGAGGTGAAAATGAAGGTTTATCAAAAGGAGGTTCACTTATAGAAGCCGCAAAGAAAGGTTATAAAACAGTGTTGTCAAATGGATATTATATAGATAGGATGCAATCTGTAACCAATCATTATTTAATCGACCCTATTGGCGATGTAAAATTAACAGAAGCCGAAAAATCTAGAGTCCTTGGTGGTGAAGCTACTATGTGGAGTGAGCTTGTGACTCCCTTAACCATAGATTCCAGAATTTGGCCTAGAACCGCTGCTATAGCAGAACGTTTTTGGTCTGCAAAAGAAGTGAATGATGTTGATAATATGTATAAAAGGTTAGAAACTATCAGTTATAAATTGGAAGAGTTGGGAATAACACATATTAAAAATAGAGATGTTATTCTGCGAAACATATCCAATAATCAAGATATTAGTTCATTACTGGCATTACAACAAATATGTGAACCATTAAAAATATACACTAGGAATAAAGGCGGGACGGAATACAAATCTTACTCCCCTTTTACACTATTTGCTGATGCCTGTACAGCAGATGCACCAGATGCTATTAAATTTAACAAAATTGTATCCAATTTTCTTAAAGACTCAACTATTGATAACAAAGAAGACATACTATATTATCTTAATAAATGGATTTCCAATTATGAAAAATTTGAAAAATTAAATAGTAGCCCTATACTTAAAAAAATAAATATTCCCTATAAAAATTTAGCTTCACTTTCTGATATACTTAAAAATATACTAATAACTAAAACTTCCAATTCAAAACAATGCCAAAAAATTAATACCTTACTAAAAAAACTGCAAGTGCCATTTGTAGATGTTGAATTAATTATTTATAATGACTTAAAGAAACTCTCAGAGCAATTAATTAAATAACTTTTAACTTATCATGAAAACGAAATTTCTCTTGTTCTTAATAGTTCTTCAAGCAACTACAATGGTTGCCCAACACACTATTATTCCTACTCCTGTAAGTTATATTGCAACCAATGAAACTTTTACTTTTGATAACGAATTACACCTTGAATTAGATACAAAAGACACTCAAGCAAAACAATATATCCATCAATTTCGTGATTTTATGTCTGATATGGGAATTTTACTTGCTGAGCAATCAACTTCGCAGCAATCAATTCGTATTTCACTCAATAAAAATTCTGATTTAGAACTTGGTAGTGAAGGTTATACACTTGACATACTAAAAAACAACATCAATCTTTCCGCAAATAAAGCTGCAGGTATTTTTAACGGTTTACAGACGTTGAAACAACTATTTCTATTAAAAAATCATGAAGAAAAAAGTGCTATAAAAATAGCAGGTTGCAACATAAAAGATTACCCCAGATTTAAATGGAGAGGTTTAATGTTAGATGTAAGTCGTCATTTCTTCACTGTAGATGAAGTCAAAGCCTATATTGATAAAATGTCTGAATACAAATTCAATATATTTCATTGGCATTTAACCGACGATCAAGGTTGGAGAATTGAAATAAAGGCACTTCCTAAACTAACTGAAGTTGGTGCATGGAGAGTTGAAAGACATGGTCGTTTTGGCAAAAGCAGAACAACTCCAAAACCAACTGAAAAAACCACATATGGAGGCTTCTATTCACAAGAACAAATTAAAGATATTGTTCAATATGCTACCGAAAGAAATATAACTATAGTTCCTGAAATTGATATTCCAGGGCACAGCATGGCAGCATTAGCAGCATATCCAGAACTCTCAACAAAAAAAGAGCCAAAATATGTTGCTCCCGGCACTAAATTTTCAGAATGGTATGGCAATGGAAAATTTAAAATGCTTATTGAAAATACTTTGAATCCTACTGATGAAAAAGTATATGATTTTATAGACAAAGTGTTTACAGAAGTAGCTGAACTCTTTCCAGGAAAATATATCCATATGGGAGGTGATGAAGCATATCATGGCTATTGGGAAGAAGACAAGTCTGTTCAAAAATTCATGAAAGAGAACAAGATAAGAGACAGTCATGAATTGCAAAGTTATTTTGTAAAAAGAGTAGAAAAAATCATCAATAGCAAAGGTAAAAAAATGATAGGTTGGGATGAGATTCTAGATGGCGGACTTGCAGAAGGTGCTGCGGTCATGAGTTGGAGAGGTATGAAAGGTGGTATTGCTGCCGCTAAAATGGGTCATGAAGTGGTAATGTCTCCAACAACTTTTGCTTATTTAGACTATTCACAAGGTGATCATACAGTCGAAAATAAGATATATGCCAATTTGAGCCTTGAAAAAACCTATACATTTGAACCTATACCTGACGGTGTCGATTCAAAATATGTTTTAGGCGGACAAGGTAATCTATGGACAGAAGTTATTCCAACATTGCCTTATGCTTTCTATATGACATACCCAAGAGCATTTGCATTGTCAGAGACGCTGTGGAGTCCGAAAGAAAAGAAAGACTGGGATAGTTTTATAAATAGAACTGAAACCCATTTTAATAAATTTGACACTTCCAATATTAATATTTCTAAAGCTGTTTACGACCCAATTATAACTGTTTCAATAGATGATAATAAACTAATTTGTGAGTTACAAAATTCAATTCCAAATACAGAAATTTACTATACTATTGACAATACATATCCCGTTCAATTTGGTCAAAAATATACGGGTCCTTTTGAAATCCCTGAAGGTAATCTTAGTTTGAGAACACAAACATTTAGAAATAACAAACCTATAGGTAGAGAATTGTTAATCCATCGAAGCAATCTTGAAAAAAGAGTATCTAAATAAATCAGAAAAAAATGACAAGAGGAGTTACAATTAAAGAAATAGCAAAAGTTTCAGGATACTAAATGAATAACTATGATAAAAATAATGGGAATTCGTCATATTCTTTTTTTAATATCTAATATTCTGTTTGCTGTTTTAATCTTTAATTCTTGTTCAGAACCTTCTAAAAAAGTACAACATAAAAAAAGCGCTGTATTATTCACTTCACTGGATAATAGTCATACCAATATCCATTTTACAAATAAAGTCACCGAAAACCTATACTTTAATTTTTTAAATTATCCTTATATCTATAATGGTGGTGGTCTTGCCGTAGGTGACATTAACAATGATGGATTGGAGGATCTCTATTTCACTTCAAATCAAAATTCAAATAAACTTTATTTAAATCAAGGTGATTTCAAGTTTAAAGACATCACAATAACTGCCAATGTAACTGATGATAAAGGCTGGTCTACTGGTGTTACCATGATTGATGTAAATAATGATGGCTGGCTGGATATGTATGTGTGTAAATCTGGCTCATTAGATAATCATGAACTCAGAAAGAACAAATTATTTATCAATCAAAAGGACAATACTTTTAAAGAAAGTGCTGCACAATATGGTTTGGATTTTTATGGTTTTTCCATTCAGTCCTATTTTTTTGATATGGATAATGATGGAGATTTAGATATGTATTTAGTAAATCATAGGATTGATTTTAGGAATAATATCACCTTAGATTTGGCAAGAGATAAACAAATAGAAGACTATGGCTCAGACCAATTATTTAGAAATGATAATGGCAAATATACAAATGTTACTGATGCTGCTGGTGTTGCCAATAAGGCTTGGGGTCTAAGTGCATCCATTGGAGATTTCAACAACGATGGTTGGTTAGACGTTTATGTTGCGAATGACTTTTTCCATCCAGATTATTTATATATCAACAATAAAAATGGAACATTTACTGACCAAGCCCAAACCCGTTTCAAACATATTTCTAACAATAGTATGGGCTCTGACTTTGCCGATATTAATAATGATTTACAATCTGATTTAATCGTATTAGATATGATGGCAGAAGATCATATTAGAGGTAAAAAAAATATGGCGGCTATGAATACAAATAGCTTTAATATGATGGTAAACGCAGGGTATCATCATCAATACATGTCAAATGTTTTACAATTAAATAGAGGTGACGGTACCTATAGCGAAATCGGACAGTTGGCTGGAATTGCCAAAACAGATTGGTCTTGGGCGCCTTTAATTGCCGATTTTGACAATGATGGTTTTAAAGATATTTTTATTACCAATGGCATTGATCATGACCTTTCTAATCAAGATTTTAGAGATCAGATGCGTCAAAATATTATGGATCGAAAAAAAGTAAGTTTAGAAGATGCTATTGCTTTGATGCCATCAGAAAAGCTACAAAATTATTTCTACAAAAATAATGGAGATTTAACCTTTAAAAAAGTATCAACTCTTTGGGGAATTACTCAAAAAATAAACTCAAATGGTACCGTATATTCTGATTTAGATAATGATGGAGATTTAGATTTAATTGTAAATAATCAATCAGATATAGCAACTATTTACAAAAATAATTCAACCAATAATACTATCAATTTTGTATTAAAAGGTAATAAACAAAACAGAAACGGTATAGGCACCAAAATCTATGTTTATTCAGATAGTCTGCAACAATTTAAAGAGCACTTTATAAGTCGAGGCTATCAATCATCCACAACTCATAAAGTACATTTTGGAATTGGAAATCGTAAAACGATTGACAGTATACAGGTTATTTGGTTTGATGGATTGAAACAAGTTATAAAAAATAAAGAAGCCAATCAAACCATTACACTTGATTATAAGAATGCTCAACAGAGTGAGCGAATTAATCTTGCTCAGAATTCACTATTTGAAGTAGTTAATCCTAAAAAAATAGGTGTAAATTATATTCATAAAGAGAATGCCTTTAATGATTTAGATGTGCAATTATTATTACCACAAAAACAATCAGAAATCACTAGTGCATTAGCAGTTGCAGATGTTAATAAAGATGGATTAGAAGATTTCTTTGTGGGAAATGCAAAAGGGTCTGCTGCAAATCTATACATTCAAAAAAATGATGGAACATTTTACAAAAGCAGTCAAGCTCTTTTTGATACAGAAAAAGAGTTTGAAGATACCGATGCTCATTTCTTTGACGCAGACAATGATGGCGATGTAGATTTATATGTTACTTCCGGCGGTTATGAACTCAAAGAAAACAGTTTGTTTTTACAAGATAGAATCTATATAAATAACGGAAAAGGGGATTTTAAAAAGTCGAATAGACTTCCTAAAATGTTAAGTTATACTAAAGGAATCACTTCTGCAGATTTTGATAAGGATGGAGATTTAGACTTATTTGTTGGAAGCAGAGTAATTTCAGGAAAATATCCGCTATCAAACCCTTCTTATTTATTAGAAAATAAAAATGGAAAATTTGTAAATGTAACTCAAGAAAAATTACCTGATTTTTCAGCAATAAAAATGGCAAACGATGCTGTATTTTCTGACTTTGATAATGACGGTGATGCTGACTTATTGGTAGTTGGAGAATGGATGCCAATTATTATTTTTGAAAACAATAATGGGGAATTTACCCAGAAGAAACTTCCTGTTTTAGAAAAATCAAACGGTTGGCAACAAAATATTACAGAAATAGATATTAATAATGATGGCTATAAAGATTATATTATTGGCAATTGGGGTGAAAACAATAAATTCCATCCAACTAAAGAAAAACCATTGCATATTTATGCAGACTATTTTGATGATAACACTTCTTTTGATATTGCATTGAGTAAAATTTCAAAAGGAAAACTAGTCCCAATTAGAGGAAGAGAATGTTCTACACAACAAACACCATTTTTAAAAGAAAAAATCACAAAATACAGTCAGTTTGCCAATGCTTCTATGGATGAAATTTATGGTGAAGAAAAACTAAAAAATGCTACACACTATACAGCATATAATTTTAGTTCTATTCTTTTAAAAAATAAAGGAAATGGTCAGTTTGACATAAAGATATTACCCAAACATTCACAATTCAGCCCTACATTGAGTTATGAAACCCACGATATAAATAATGATGGCTTTTTGGATATTTTTGGTGTAGGGAACGTATATGATGCTGAAGTAGAAACGATTCGTTATGATGCCTCCAAAGGATATATATTACTTGGTAATAAAACAGGCAATTATCAAGTTAATAATGACATTAGCTATTTTAATGATAATGAGGCAAAAGCCATTAAGAAGATTACAATTAATAACAAATTACATTTTATTATATTGAATAAGGATAGTGAGCTTGGAATTTTAAAGCTTAAGAATTAACAAAGTTAATTTGAGTTTATTCGCTTTTGTAAACCTATCTGTTGCTAGTAAGGTGGCAAAAAATGCTATTCGCTACAGGTGGGGGGTATGATTTTTTATTTCTTTTAAAAATTTCCAATTTAATACGGATTAATATCATTAATCCAGAGAATACCCGCTACTGCAAACAGAAAATTATATCGCACTTTTCATGATATTTTTGATTTTCTTTAAACCCTTGAAAATTAACTTTTATATTTAGAGGATTAACCCTGCCTGCCGGCAGGTGCGTTCATCCAGATTTACTTTCTTCTGTAAACTTGCCTGCGGCTGGTAGGTACAGTACAATCCCTATAAAAAGCTATGCTTTTTCTGAATTTTAATCTATGCTACTTAACAAAATGAACTTTCATTATCGTATGGATTAGCTTTCACTGATCCAGATTAAATCCTCTTCTGCAAATAGAAAATCACATCACGCTTCCGTGTGATATTTTTTATTTCCTTCAAAACCTTGAAACCTGAGTTCGACCTAAGGTTTGTTTACAGTTTGATTGAATTTTTATTCAATTCGTAGATGTATTTTTGAAGGACTAACCAGCCTTCGGCGGGCAGGCGGGTTAGTTTGAAAAAATATGGCAAGAATTGGAAAAAATTCATCAAATCCTTTGGAAATCCAAAGAAGAGGCAATCTTTTTGGATAAAATTATTAAAATATCTAGATATTCCTTTTAATTTTATACTTCAAATCTCACCTCTTCTTAAGATTCTGTAAATTAAATCTTA
>VAPL010160279.1_pt1 | contig 10209 bp, 5 predicted proteins | sample 3395061 | NCBI WGS metagenome assembly VAPL01 (sample SAMN08290444, study PRJNA428436) | hydrothermal vent metagenome | isolation source: Deep-sea hydrothermal vent chimney 2 | place: Pacific Ocean: Juan De Fuca Ridge | depth 2182 m m
GGTACGCCCCCGTTCGGGGTGGTGGCCATAATCGTCGTCTGACCATCGCCGTAGATATCAAGGGCGCCAAGATCGAGGTTCTCACGAGACAATTGAGAATCGACGAAGGCTAAATCAGCTGCCATCACATTGTTGCGCAATGCGGTTGCAAACGAGAGCAACGTTGTAAACGCCTCGGTTGTCCGTTGCGGGCCGGTCATCACTGTATAGATTGGCGCAAAGCCAATCGACCCATTGTCGGTACCGTCGGCATCGGAGTCGTCAGCCGTGTCCCACAGGTCATTAATCAAGGTAGCGACCGACATTTCGTTATAGAAGCCCTGCTCGCCGAAGTTGTCGTTCTCCGTATCGAGACCGAATCCACCGGACTCCATCGGTGCATTTGTGTCGCAGTATTGCGGATTTTCCAGAGCGATAGCGGCCAGCGCCGTTGCGAAACCCTCACCGAATGCAAGCCTCGGATCCAGAGACTCGCCGATCGTGTGCGGGCCACCGATAGAATCGGATCTCGAGAAGTTGTCTTCGAAGTAATGCGCCCACTCGTGCATCGCCACGTGATCGTCAAATTCTTCGGTATCGATATTGGCATCACCCAGCAAAAATAGTGAATCAATGTCGCCACGGTAGAACGACGCACTCAACTCGCCGAGATCGATAATACTCGGACTGGTCAGCGTATTGTTCACACTCCAAAACGCATCCAGGGGTGGAAAGGTCGCCGTCGCATCGACCGCGGTGATCATTTCAATGCCGTCCAGGATCGCATCCAGAATCGCAAACGGCGCTGCCAGACGTGGGCTGGTGTACGCGTTTCCATTCCAGCCTGTCGTCGCTGTGAAGTCGGTGTCGGAAGTGTTTGTAATACCGACATTGAACTGTGGAAAATCCACGACGTACAGCGGCCGTTGGCCCAATGGCGGCGGGCTGGCCGACGTATCGACGTTGTCGCGCAGTTCGACGTCCCAAATTGCAAGACCGGAACTCTTCAACTCAGCGCGTACACGAATGAGTACGTCAAGGTTTGCGTCGATATTGGCAAACGAGTAGCTGCCGTTCCCGGCGGATACTGTCGTGCCCAGCACCAGGCCGTTTGCGGTATCAAAAAGCTGCACCGTAACGCCACGAATCGGGCGAATAACCGGATTATCGAGGTTCAGTCCGTTGCAGTTGGCGTTCGGCAGCGCGAATTCGTACGACAAAATACCGGCGACGCTCACCTGACTCAGCGTTTCCTGAACGGTAACGTCAACGGTGGCCATGTCGTTATCGGTACCGTCGTCGACCGCCAACTGAAAGCTCAGCACCGTCGGCGTGGCGACATCCGGCGACGTGAAGCTCGGTTGCGCAATAGTCGCATCCGACAAGCTAACCGCAGGTCCGGCGGTCTGCAGCCACGCGTAAGTCAGCACGTCGTTGATATCCGGATCCGAGGAACCGCTGCCATCAAGATTAACCGCGCTCAGTTCAGCCACCGTTTGCGCGACTCCGGCATTCGCCGTGGGAGGACTGTTTGCGCCCAGGCCGGCGTCATTGACCGAGATAGATACGGTAGCGGTGCCGTTTAAAGTACCGTCGCTGACCTGTAGCTGGAAGGTCAGAACATCCGGCGTGTTAACGGCCGTAACGTCCGGAGCATCGAAACTGGCCTGCGCCGTGTTACCGTTGGTAATCGTGACGCTGGTACCGGCCGTCTGTGTCCAGGCAAAGGTAATAGCGTCGCCATCGGCATCTGACGATGCGCTACCGTCGAGATTTACGGTCGCGAACTCATCAACGGATTGAGCACCGCCAGCGTTCGATACGGGCGCGCGGTTCAAAGGCCCTGTCACGCCACCACCACCACCGCCGCAAGCCGAAAAGGTGACCGCCACCGCGAGCACAATCGCGGTCTTGCTTAGATTCAATACGTCCATCGGTTCTCCACATCCTCGGTCTGCGAGTTCTATACTACCTGCCCCAACTGAACGGGAACACAAGCTCAGGCGTCGGGTTTTGGCGACATACCGCCGACCACGTCACACGCAGGACTGCGACCCAGGTTCGAATTCACCGCAGAAGTATTGCTAAACTTCGCAAACTGTACAAATGCGCGGTTCACAATTTCGCGAATACCCGCAGAATTGAGTAAAGAGTCATGAACGACAAGAAGATACTGGTAACCGGAGGAGCCGGTTACATCGGCAGCCACGTCGTGCGTCAGCTCGGCCTCGCTGGGCAACACGTAATTACCCTGGACAATTTGTCAACCGGATTCGAGGCAGCGGTCACCGCTGGCGAGCTTGTTATTGGTGACACCGGCGATGTTGTCCTGCTGGAAAAAATATTCACAAAACACGACATCGATACAGTGCTGCACTTTGCCGCACATACCATCGTCCCGGAGTCGGTCACCGACCCGCTCAAGTATTATCTGAATAATACCGCGTCAAGCCGCACCCTGCTCGAAGCCTGCTCAAAACACGGTGTCAGGAATTTCGTATTCTCCTCGACGGCTGCCGTCTACGGCATTCCTGAAAGCGGCAGGGCATCGGAAAAAACGGCCACACAACCGATCAACCCCTACGGCACCTCAAAGCTCATGACCGAATGGATGTTGCGCGATCTGTCGGCCGCCAGCGAGCTGAACTACGTTGCGCTGCGCTATTTCAACGTCGCGGGTTGCGATCCCGGCGGTACCATCGGCCAGTCAACACCCAAAGCAACATTACTCGTAAAAGTCGCCTGCGAAGCTGCGACCGGACGCCGCCCGGGCGTTTCGATCTTCGGTACCGACTTTCCGACGCCGGATGGCACCGGTCTGCGCGACTACATCCACGTTGAGGATCTTGCGACGGCGCACCTGGACGCGCTCTCCTATCTGCGCGATGGCGGCGAGTCCACCGTGCTCAACTGCGGTTACGGAGAAGGCTATAGCGTACGCGAGGTGCTGCACGCGGTCGAAAAGGCCAGTGGCAAACCGCTAGTCATTGACGAACAGCCGCGCCGCGCGGGGGACCCACCGGAATTAGTCGCGGTCGCCGATCGGGTGCGCGAGGTCCTCGGCTGGCAGCCGCAATACAACGATCTCGATACCATCGTACGCACCAGTCTGGAGTGGGAACGCAAGATCGCGGCTCGTGACTCCAGCGCCTATTGGCCAGACTGAGGAACACTGCCGGCAAGCCAGTGCTAAACTTTCGCCATGAGATTTCCACGCCCAAGGTCGCTTAATGGACTGATTTTAGTCGGCTTTGGGCTGGTCGCTCTGCCGTTGCTGATCGCGGTAATCTGGGCACTGATTAGTCTTGATCGAGTGGCCGAGGAAAGCGAGCAACTGGTATTTACCGGCGTCACGGCCGCCGAGAATAATCGGCGCATCAACGAACACCTGAGCTCGCTGGAACGCGCCGCGCGCCTGTACCAGGTACTCAAGAGTCCGGACAGTCTGCAATTAATGACGCAGGACCTGCTGGCATTTGAAGCATTGCTGCAAGAAATGGCGCCGCTGGTTACGGACGTCGGAGAAACGGCGTTGTCCGCATCGCTGGGCAAACAAGCGCGCGATATTGTCAAAGCCTTGTCAAATATCGAGGCCAGTGACGCCGAACTTACTGCAGCGATTAATCGTTTTGCACCACTACGACAACGGATAACGAGTCTTACCGACGTATTGTCGGCACACGTTGACACCAAATTATCAACGCTGCAGGCAACAGCACGCGATGCGCAGCGCATCTCTGCGTGGCAGGTTGCGGCGCTGGTGCCAGGCACCTTGATCCTGATTCTTATTTTCTCTCTGCTTATTGCACGCCCTATCCGCCAAATCGATCGCGCAATCGGCCAACTCGGCGAGAGCGGATTCTCGAGGCCTATAGAAATAAAAGGACCGACCGATTTACAACGACTCGGACGGCAGCTCGAATGGCTGCGGCTACGATTGCTGGAATTGGCCCAGGAGAAGAACAAATTCCTGCGCCACATGTCTCATGAGCTGAAGACACCGTTGGCAAATATTCGCGAAGGCACTGAGCTGCTGCTGGACGGATCGGTCGGTAAGTTACAAGGTTCACAGCGCGAAGTGGCCGATATTTTGCGCATGAACGGGCTGAAGTTGCAGCAGCTTATCGAGAACCTGCTGAGTTTCAGCGCCTGGCAGACCAAGAGCGAAGTGTTGACCTTGATCGACTTTGAACTGCGTAAACAGGTGATTTCGATCGCCAGAACGCAGCGACTGGCTCTGAAAGCGGCGAATATCCAGCTAAAACTGGAGGTTGAAGATATTATTGTTAACGCGGATCAGGACAAAATCCGCACAGTGCTGGATAATCTCCTGTCCAACGCCATCAAGTTTACACCGCGTGGTGGTTTGATAACGATCAGGGCCAGTCGTACGACGAACAGTTTTGTGCTGGAGTTCGGTGATACGGGGCCTGGAATACCGGACGAGGAAAGCCCGAGGATATTTGAAGCTTTTTTCCAGGGCCGCCGTGAGCAAGGCGGACAAGTGGGCGGAACGGGTATCGGATTGTCGGTCGTACTGGAATGCATTCAGGCACACGATGGTACGGTGGAATTGATCGATTCGAATGAGTTCCCGGGCGCGCATTTCAGAATTTACATCCCGCAGAAACGAAAAGAAAGGCGACAGAAACTGGCTGCAAATGGGTAACCACGGACCGACAACACCAACGCAAAAGATTGCGGCGACTGTACTGGTCACCGTGGCGTTGTCCGGTTGTGGGCAAACGAGCGATTGGATCAAGGACCGTATTGCGGGAAACGCTCAGGATTCCGAAATTCTGGGTGCACCTGAAATAGAAGTTTACATTCAAGAGCTTGGAAAAATTGCCAGCGGCGATCCTGCAGCACAGGCGGAAATTTACGCAGACGCGCATACCGCTGCGCGAGTCACACCGCGCCCGTCCACGAATCTGCGGCTTGGTCTGGTACTGGCAATCCCGGGGCATCCGGAATCGGACCCGGAGCGCGCGCAAAGCCTGTTGCGCGAAGTGCTCACGCAGGAAGTTCTACTGACGCCGGCCGAAATTTCAATGGCGAGAATTCACCTCAACAACGTCGAACGCCAAATCGTTGCCGACGCTGAGGCACGCCGACTGCGCGCATCATCGTCGCGGGCAGCCGAGACGCAAGAGCAAGCCATAAGTCAGCGTCTGTCCACGGTTGAGGCAGAAAATCGACGACTGCGGCGCGATCTTCGTGAAGCTGAGGAGAAGCTTGAGGCGATTTCCTCGATCGAGCGCTCGATCCGGGACCAGGAATAGCCAGGCAGTCTGCGGCCTGGATCGCGGTAGCTTGCCCGCGCCCCGAATACCCCTTAACCTGTGCACCCCCTGCTATCCCCGTGACGCGATCCGATATGGCGAACAAACAGCTTCAGTCCGAAGGCAAGATCCTGCTCGTAGATGACGACCCGGGCTTGCTGCGTCTCTTGAGTATTCGGCTGCGCGCCGAAGGCTACGAAGTAGAGGCGGTGGAATCTGCTCATAAAGCCCTGGGCATTTTACATCGATTCAGCCCGGACCTCGTCATCACCGACCTGCGCATGGATAAGATGGATGGCATCGAGCTTCTCAGGGAGTTGCAAACACGCTCACCCGGGCTACGGGTCATTATTGTCACCGCGCACGGCACCATCCCCGACGCCGTTACTGCTACTCAACACGGTGCTTTCGGGTTTCTAACCAAACCTATCGAAAAAGAAGAATTGATGTCGCTGGTGGAACGCGCCTTGAAGGTCTCCGGCACCGCTGAGGTAGACGAGAGCTGGGCCGCTGAAATCATTACGCGCAATCAAGCGATGAAAGAAGTGATGCAGCAAACCAAAATGGTGGCGGCAACCGACGCCCGTGTCCTGATCACCGGCGACAGCGGCACCGGCAAGGAATTGCTGGCCAAGGCGATACACAACGCCAGTGATCGTCATGACAAACCGTTTGTTGCAATCAACTGCAGCGCAATGGCTGAAAATCTGCTTGAATCCGAGCTGTTCGGTCATGAAAAAGGTGCCTTCACCGGCGCCACTCGCAGCCACGACGGCCTGTTCCAGGCGGCTGGCGGCGGCACACTGATGCTGGACGAAATTGGCGACATGCCGATGCGCTTGCAGGTGAAGTTGCTGCGCGTACTACAGGAAAGTCAGGTACGCCCGGTGGGCAGTACCGAAGCCAAGGATATCGATGTACGCGTGATCTCCGCGACGCACCGTGACTTGCAGGAATTCATGGGGCAAGGACGATTTCGGGAAGATCTTTATTACCGTTTGAATGTTGTCAATATTCGCTTGCCGACCCTGGATGACCGGCGAGAAGATATTCCGTTGCTCGTGGCGCATTTTCTGCAGCAAATCGCACGCGACTCGGACCACGAACGAAAAGTGTACGCGCCCGAAGCCGTCGAAATGCTGGTGACCGCAGAATGGCCCGGCAACATTCGTCAGCTCTACAACGTTGTGCGGCAGAATGTAGCGCTTTCGCGTTCGCCCGTTATCAGCGGCGAGCTGGTGCAACAGTCCTTGGGCGAACATGCAGGCAAGCTGGCATCGTTTACGGACGCGCGTGATGAATTCACGCGCAACTACCTGTCACAGATTTTGCAAATTACGATGGGCAACGTCAGCCAGGCTGCTCGTCTGGCGAAACGCAATCGCACAGACTTTTACAAATTACTGGCCCGCCACGACCTGAACCCGGATGCGTTCAAGACGCGATAGGGGCCGATTTCTTCGAATACGAATCGGCACTTAGACCGTACTTGCTCAGCAAGTCGTACAGGGTCGGACGTGTGATACCCAACATCTCTGCAGCCTTGGAGATATTGCCGTAGCTTTTGGTGAGCGCCACTCGAATCGCCTTTGACTCTGCTCGCTGACGTACTTCGCGAAGATTGAGCGACTCGGCAGCATTGTCACTGCCTTGCAATCCCAGGTCCATCGCGGTGACCGTCTTGCCGTCGGCCATGATGACCGCACCTTTGATCTTATTCTCGAGTTCTCGAACGTTACCCGGCCACGCATAGGCCTCGATTGCTTGTACCGCATCATCGGCAAAACCGTTGATCGCACGTTTCTGACTCTTGCAGTATTTCTGCAACAGCGTGCGCGCGAGTATCAGGCGGCCTTCCTCCCGATCGCGATACGGCGGAATGTTAATCGTGATTTCGCAGACGCGATAATACAGGTCCTCACGAAACGAGCTCTCTTTGATCAGGGTTTCGAGGTTTTGATTCGTGGCACATACGACACGCACATCCACCGGTATCTCTTGACGACCGCCGACACGCTCGATGACGCGCTCCTGCAGGAAGCGCAGCATTTTTGCCTGCAGCGCCATCGGCATGTCACCGATTTCGTCGAGGAACAATGTGCCGCCTGAGGCAAGTTCGACCTTCCCGATCGACTGCTTGTGAGCACCGGTGAAAGAACCTTTTTCGTGCCCGAACAATTCAGATTCCAGGAGGTTCTCTGGAATAGCGGCGCAGTTAATCGCGACGAAATTCTTGTCGGCGCGCGGACTCAAGTTGTGCAGTGCGCGTGCGAGCAGTTCCTTGCCGGTGCCACTCTCACCGAGCAATAAGGTCGTGACATCCGTCGGCGCCACTTTTTCGATCATACGGCACACTGCGAGCATACCTTCACTGGCGGCGACGATGCCGGCGAGCGGCGATTCGTTAACCTGGAATTGCAGACGACGGTTTTCATTTTCGAGCTCGGAAATGTTAAACGCACGATCAACGAGCAATTTCAAAGTATCCGTATCAACGGGCTTTTCGTAAAAATCGTAAGCCCCCTGCGCGACGGCCGTCAGCGCGTTTTCCTGATCGCCATTACCCGTGACGACGATAACTTTTGTGTGCGGTGCGAGCTTCAGCGTTTCGACAAGCGTGGCAAGCCCCTCTTCCACACCCTCCGGCTTTGGCGGCAAACCGAGATCCTGCAAGACAACCGCAGGCTCGTGCCTTCGTAGCTCGGCAATCGCCGCCTCACGATTCTCTGCGGTATACACGTCGTATTCCTCGAAACACCATTTAAGCTGGTTCAGTAGACCGGGGTCATCCTCGACGATCAGTAGTTTTCTGGCTTGTTCGCTCATAATTTCCAAACGCTAGCAGTCACGCGATCTCAGATGATGCCACGAAGACCGATCGCGTGGCAGCACGTGATTCACACACAACCCGGTGACAGTCACCACAGTTTGGTCGTTACGGTGACTGTCATCGTACTGCTTTGTGATCAATTCAGTTGCGAATGATTCTCATTTAGATTAGGGTTGCTGCAACTCTATGAGCAAAAGGCGCTTGCTTGGTCATGAAGTCTGTATTTTTCGCCCCCACCGGGGTTGGCACGGCACTGTTGATGTTATCCGCTACGGTCTTCGCAGTGGACATTACGAGTGATGCAGAAGAGATTGATACTGTTACGATTATCGGCAGTCGCAGTGACGCTGCGGACGTTCCGGGCTCGGCCCATGTCATCGATTCTGAAGAGCTTGCAGCATTCGCCCAGTCAGACGTGTTGCGTGTCTTGCGTGCAGTGCCGGGAGTCTACGTTCAGGAAGAAGAAGGCTTTGGGCTACGGCCGAACATCGGTATTCGTGGCTCAGGACTTGATCGCAGCGCGCGGATCGCGCTGCTCGAGGACGGTGTGCTGATCGCCCCGGCTCCGTATGCCGCCGCCGCCGCTTATTACTTTCCAACACAACGGCGGATGAGTGCGGTCGAAGTCCTGAAAGGACCCGCTTCGGTTGCCGTTGGACCGCGCACGACGGGCGGCGCGATGAACCTGATCTCGACGCCGATTCCGGATGCGATGGCGGCGAGGGCCGATTTGCGGCTGGGCGATCACAGCACGATGGACGCACATGTCAACGTCGGAAATCGAGGTGAGCGCATTGGCTGGCTGCTCGAAACCGTGCAGGCCAAGAGCAACGGCTTCAAGACAATCGAAGGGCCTGCAGGAGGCGATACAGGCTTCGAACTGCAGGATTACATCGCGAAGTTTCAGCTCGACAGCGCACCCGGCAATGCTGTTTATCAAAGCTTGCGCGTAAAACTCGGCTACACCGATCAACTTTCCAGCGAAACCTACCTCGGGCTGACAGACGCCGATTTTGCAGTAACGCCGTACAACCGTTACGCCGCATCCGCAAACGATGTTTTCCGGAGCGAGCACGAGCAATATCAGGCAACCTACGTCGTCGATACGAACAACAACTGGCGCGGCGAGATTACAGCATATCGCAACAACTTTATCCGCAACTGGTACCGAGTGCAGTCGGTCGGCGGCGAAAGCCTCGGGGACGTGCTGGCCGATCCGCTCACCTACTCCACCGAGCTCGGTTACCTGAAAGGGGACACCAGCCCCGATGACGCGATCCAGATTCGGGCGAACAATCGCAGTTATTATTCGCAGGGTGTGCAGACGAAGATTGAATGGGATCTCGGCTTCGGTGACACGGACATAGCGCTCGACGTCGGAATTCGACTGCACCAGGACGAGGAAGATCGCTTCCAGTACCAGGACGGTTATCGCATCGAAGACGGCACGCTGATTCTCACTACCGCAGCAGCGGGCGGGTCGCAGACGAATCGTGTTTCGAATGCTAAAGTAACATCGTACTTTGTCGACACCGAGATTCGCACCGGTAACTGGATTCTCACGCCCGGCGTGCGCTTCGAGGACATCGAGCTCGCGCGCTATGACTATTCAACGGCCGATCCGACACGCGCAGAAGGCCCGACACAAATTCGCAGAAACTCGGTACAGGTCGTCATTCCAGGTATGGGTGCCTTGTATCGTTTGACTGACGAATGGCGAGTTCTTGCCGGCATGCACAAGGGCTTCAATCCACCGGGACCGGGAAGCTCGGCAGACGAAGAGTCCAGCATCAATTTCGAGGCCGGCGTGCGCTATGCCAGCGATGCGCTTCGATTTGAATCCATCTACTTCCACAACGACTACGAGAACCTGGTCGGCACGGTGACGGACTCTACGGGCGGCGGCCCGATTGGCGATCAATTCGACGGTGGCGAGGTGATCGTCAGCGGTCTCGAACTGAGCACGGATTACAGTTTCAATATCGGCGGGCTCGAAATCCCGCTTGGACTGAATTACACATGGACCAACAAGGCTGAGTTCAAGAATGCATTTGATTCAGGGTTTGACCCCTGGGGTAATGTGGAAGTCGGCGACTCCTTGCCGTACATCCCGGAACA
>VAPL010557889.1_pt1 | contig 10208 bp, 9 predicted proteins | sample 3395061 | NCBI WGS metagenome assembly VAPL01 (sample SAMN08290444, study PRJNA428436) | hydrothermal vent metagenome | isolation source: Deep-sea hydrothermal vent chimney 2 | place: Pacific Ocean: Juan De Fuca Ridge | depth 2182 m m
GTCGAAATCGAATGCATCGCGAGAGTCGCGAACTAGCGTCGACACCTGGCGAACAGACATCGACCACCAGTCACCCACCGCCCATCAGCCATCACAGATTTCAGAATACGGAGCCCCGAGCACCAAGCTCGCCCCGTAGCCCCAAGGCCCCTTACATCGGGCCGTTATAGACCTCGAAGAAGCGTCCCATCGCGTCTGCCGGAAGTGAGAGGTTCGCATCCCGATTGGTTCGGACGCAAACGACGGCAGGCTGATTCGAAGAACGGGCTTTTTCGAGAACGGGTTCCAGATCTTCCGCACGCTCGACGAAGAAACCCACACAGCCCAGCCCCTCGCCCACGCGATCCCAGCGGATCTCTCCTGTTTCGGTGCCGAAGGTGCGGCCATAGCGGGCCATTTCATTCGGCACTTCCATCGTCCAGGAGCCATCGGCACAGACCACGGTCGTAATCGCAATGCCATCTCGGACCGCGGATTGCATCTCCATGAAGTTGAAGCCCGCTGCCCCATCGCCGGTCACACAAACGACCTGGCGTTCCGGGCTCGAAAGCTTCGCGCCGATCGCCGAGGGAATGCCGGTACCCAACATGCCGAGTTCGAGAATGTTGTGATAGGAACGGGGGCCCGTCGCGGGCAAGGTGAACGCGGCCCAGAGCGAGGTATTGCCTCCGTCTACGGTGTAGATGGCCTCTCTTCCAAAGACCTTGCCGACGGCCTGCATCACATGTGCGGGATGAACGCCCTCGCCCGACCATTCCGAGACCGCCTTCAACCAGACGTCCGTCGCGTCGCCATCGACCTTCCGGTATCTAGCCAGGTCGTCCGACTTGTCGCGCTGGATCTCCCGCGCTTCGAGAACCTGAACCAACCCTTCGAGTGTCGCCCGGGCATCCGCCACGATTCCCATTTCGATGGGCCTCGACACGCCGATGTGTCGCGGGTCAACGTCGACCTGAATGATCTTTTGGGTGCTGGGGTCCCCCCAGTATTTGTCGAAGGGAAGGTCGAGATTGCCAAGCCTGGAGCCAACGACGAGTACGACGTCCGCTTCCTTTCGAACGAGATCGCCGCCCTTGCCAAAGGCGAACACGAATTGATCGTGGTCGCGCCGGAAGGCGGACCGACCCGCCATGCTGGTCAAGACCGGGCAACCAAGCCGCTCGGCCAAGCCCTCGAGCGCCGCGTTCGCATCAGCGCGATCCACACCTGCGCCAGCCACGATCGCGGGGCGCTCGGCGCTCCCGAGCATTTCGGCCGCCTCTTCAAGCTGTGAAGTACTCGGCAGCAAAGGCCCGACGCGATAGTGGACGGGATCGATCAAGACGAGCTCTGAATCATCGAACGTGTCGTAGAGGACGGGTCCGGGGATCTCCAATTGGACCGGACCCGGTCGGCCCGTCCACATCTCTCGAAAGGCGAGACGCGTGATCTCGGCGATGCGGGTTCGATCGAAGATCGGTGCGCCATATTTGACGGCCGCCGCAAAGACCTGCAGCTGGTCCTGGCCCTGGAATGTCGCCGGGGAGGACGGGTAGACGACGCCCGATCGGTGCTGCGACGTGATCGCCAGCACGGGGACGCCTTCGTGGAGCGCAGTAATCAGGCCGGGAAGCAGATTGGCCGAGCCGGGCCCGGGGTTGCCTAACACCGCCGCCACCTGCCCGGTCGTCTTGTACAAACCCTCCGCCATATGGACGGCACCGGATTCGTGCCTCACCGAGACGAAACGGATCTCGTTTTCTTCCAATGCGGCCAGAAAGGGATCGATCTCTGGGCAGGGCAACCCGAACACGAATCGTATGTCTTCTTGAGCGAGGCAACGCGCGAGCGCCTGACCTCCGGTGATCTCCGCCATGTTCTTCTCCTCTATCGTTCGTTCTCAGTCTACGCTCTCTGCCTGAGTTCTCTCTCGGGGCCACTGCGCGAAAATTCCCGCCGAGCGATCAAGGCCACCCAACAACAGTGATTGTATCGGGCTCGCAGAATTTTTCTTCGCCGAATCTCCGGATCATGGCGATCTGAGGTCGATCCCATGGAGATCGAGCTCGACCTGGCTCGAGACCGCGCACTGCAACAATGAAATGCGACACAATCGGACGACTTCGCATATTCTATCGGGGCCCGCATTTCTGGAGACAAGCATGCCCATCATGAAGAACGCTTCGACGATCCTCGCCTTCTCACTCGTCCTGCTCCTGGGTCTCGCTGGTCCACTCGGATGCGGGAGTATCAAGCGCTTCTTCTGGGAGCCCGCCGACCGTGACGATTGGCAACAGCCCGATCGCGTCGTCGAGACGCTGGCCCTTTCCCCGGGCGATCAAGTGGCCGACCTGGGATCCGGGGGTGGCTATTTTACCTATCGATTTGCCGCCGCGGTCGGCGAGACCGGGCAGGTCTTTGCGCTCGATGTCGACGAGTCGCAACTGTCTTATATCGAGGGGCAGGCGAGCGAGCGCGGGCTGCCGCAAATTCAGCCCGTACACATTCCGGATGACGGATTGGGCATTCCCGATGGATCCGTCGATATGATCTTTCTTTCGAACGTCTACCATCATCTGCCGGACCAGACCGACTATTTTCGGCGCGCGGGCCGAGCACTGCGCCCGGGAGGCCGATTGGTCGTCGTCGAGTTTCGCGGCGACAGCTTTCCGCGTGGCCATGCGACGACCCCCGACGAAATCCGAAGCCAATTGGAAGCCGCCGGCTACACGCTCGACGCGTCCCATGATTTCCTGGAGAAGCAGAGCTTCCAGATCTTTGTTCTCACGGGCGAAAGTGACGGCTGAGGATTCCCCATGAGTCGAATCCATCTCTTCGAGTTCGAAGATCAGGCCTGGCTGCCCGGTGTGATCCGCGATGCCGGAACCGCCTATCTCGAATTCGCTTCGGTCCTTACGAAACAAGGCGAAACGGTGGCACCGCTGCTCTCTGAATCCCTGCACCGAGCCAGTGAAGACCGGATCGTCGATCTTTGCTCCGGCGGCTCGGGCCCGCTCCCCATGGCGCTCGCAGCGATCGAACAAAGCGAAGAGCGCGTCGTCACCGCGACGCTGACCGACCTCTATCCGAATGCCAGTGCCTTCGACAAGATCACCGGCAACAACCCGACGATCAGCGCACGCTACGAGCCGGTCGATGCCACGGCGGTCCCAAAAGACCTGCCCGGCCTGCGAACCTTGTTCAGCGGCTTCCATCACTTCCGCCCCGCCGTCGCCCGGCGAATCCTGCAAAACGCCGTCGATGACAGAGCGCCCATCACGATCGTCGAATTCGTTTCGCGCCATCCGCTCTCACTGCTCGGGATGGTCTTCGCTCCGCTGGTGTCGCTCTTCGTGATTCCGTTCTTGCGCCCATTCCGATGGGGCTGGATCCCACTGACCTACCTCGTCCCAATCATCCCACTCTTCATTGGTTGGGACGGATTCGTCTCCTGCCTTCGCTGTTATAACCAGGAAGAACTGCGGCAGATGACGGATGAGGTCGCGTCGCCCGACTACGATTGGGAAGTCGGGGAACTCGAAATGCCCGGTGCCCCATTCAGCGGCAGTTTCGTCATCGGGACACCGCGCGAGCCATCCGATTCGGCTTCGGGCTCATAGGGAACCCCTCTGTCTGCTGCCCGAACGGCTGGCCGCGACTTTAGCTTGGTCGCGACTTCAACCTGGTCGCGACGCCTAAGGCATCACGGCGCTGAGCTCGCCACGGCCTCAAAGAGCCGAATGAAGTTTTCACCCATGACCAGCGCCGCCTCGGCCTGACTCAATCCGCGATCCCGCAGGCCGGCGGCCAGTGAAGGCATTTCCCGGTAGCTGGTCATGACCGGCTGATAGTTGGCGTCCATATCGGTGCCGATCGCAACGTGTTCGATCCCCAATAGATCGATCATCCGGAAGATTTCGTCGAGGTAGTCCTCAAAGGTCTCGAGCGCAACGCCGGCCGGCCAGGCCCCCACGAGGCCTCCGGTTCGAGCGACCGCCAAGGCATGCTCTTGCGAAAGCAGGCGCGGATGCGAGTCCTTGTCACGCGCGAGATGGCTATGGGAGATCATCACGGGATAACTCGAGCGATCGAGAACATTTCGAGTGACGTCCCAGGTCGCATGGGCCAGATCGATGATCATGCCGAGACGATTCATCTCGCCCACGACCTCGGTCCCGAAATCCGTCAGCCCCCCATGACGCGTCGGCTCGGTCTGGATATCACCGAGCTCATTCACGCGGTAGTGAACCAGCGTGATCGAACGCGCGCCCTGCTCCCAGACCTCTTCGACGCGCGAGGCATCCCCTTCGAGGAAGTCGCCTCCCTCACAGGTAATCAACATGCCGGGTAGATCTCCGGGCGAAAAGGTCTTGATCTCGCTGGGTGTTTTCACCAAGCGCACCGCACCCTCTTCGGCCAGATCGAGTAGCGCCGCAAGTTGCCGTTGATGGTCCGACCAGGCTTCGCCCGGCTCGAAATCCCGTGACGTCCCGATCCCATTCGGCCCGATGCTCAGCACACGAAGGTCAGCGACCGTGCTGAAGCTCGCCAACGCCACCCCGCCCGCGACGAGATCGGCGACCGCTGCTTCCGAATCATCACCGCCAAGTGCCGCGCGGATTCCGTCATTCCCTTCCAGTCCGCGCAGAAAACATCGCCCCGGATGCGCGTGCACGTCGATCCAGGGGCTTGACGGCGAAGCTTCGCGCGTAACGGGTCCGCCGGCGACCGCGGCCTCCGCGCCCTCACGTCCGATCGCAGCCTGCGGCTGCGCCGCCAACTGTGGCCCGCCCCGGCTACCCAAAAGCGAAAAGCAATTACACATCGACCTAACCCTCCCGCAATGCGATTTGATGTCTGTCCGGCGCCAAGATTCGCGTCGGGCCCGAAGAAAGTGTTAGCTCGATCTCGATCGAGAATTCAGTTCAATTCTCAATCTATTCGCCTCGCTTAGAAGAGGTCGGGATTCGAGACCGCCGTGGAGTCTTCGTGGCTACGCTGGTCGAAGGCAACGATTCGCGGCTCCCTCTCGGACATCGATTCCCTCGAGAACCAGAATTCGTTGATTCACCCCGCCGGCTCAGTCGCCGACCTGTCCGTCAAATTTGAGCGCAACCTGTTCCGCGGCCCTCTGCAGTCCCGGCAGTAGTCCGGCGAGCCTTCCCTGATCACGAACCCCCAATGCGCTCACCAGCTCGCGTTCGAATTCCAGCGCCCGTGGAACGATCCGACGATACACGGCTCGCCCCGCAGACGTCAGGCGAAGTTGGCGCCGTCGGGCGTCCGCGGGATCTTCGATCTGGCGAATTCGCTCATCGCGCACCAACCCTGAAACCGCCCGGCTGACACTCACCTTGTCCATCGCTGTGCGCCGGCAGACTTCATTGGCGGACAAGCCGCTCTCTCGACCTAGCACAGCCATGACGCGCCACTGCGAAATCGTCAGATCAAACTCATCTGTGTAGTGTGCGGCAAATGCCCGACTGACGGTGTTGGCGAGAATCGACAGCTGATAGGGAATGAAGGCCTGCAGCTCGAGTTTCGAATCCCGGCTCTTACTCAACTCGCATCTCCTGGCGCGTGAACAATTTGTTCAATGGCCCCGAAGATCGACAGGCCCTCTTCGTCCAGCATCTCAATGCGGACAACTTCGCCTTCGACCAGAAAGGAAGTCTTCGGCGTACCACTCTCAATTGTTTCCAGCATCCGTTTCTCCGCAATACAACAACCGCCGGCCCGACGGTCTCGATTCGAAACAGTCCCGGACCCGATGATCGTACCCGCCGAGAGCGGCCTCGTCTTGGCAGCATGCGCAATCAATGTCGGAAAGTTGAATGTCATGTCCACACCCGCATTCGGCTCGCCGAAGAGTTCGCCGTCTCGATGGACCCGAAGCGGCCGATGCAACTTGCCGTCTCGCCAGCAAGCGCCCAGCTCATCCGGAGTGACCGCAACCGGCGAAAACGCCGTCGGCGGCTTGCCATGGATAAATCCAAAACCCTTTGCCAATTCCGACGGAATCAGACCGCGCAACGACACATCGTTCACGAGCCCAACGAGAACGATCGCCTCCGCACAAGCAGCCACGCTCGCTCCACGTGCCAGATCGTCGAGGAAGACCACGACCTCCGCTTCGAAATCAAGGCCCCAATCCGAGGCTGCACCAACCATTGGATCGCGGGGCCCAAGGAGAATATCAGAGCCTCCCTGATACATGAGCGGATCGGCCCAGAAGCTCTCCGGCATTTCCGCCCCGCGCGCCTGGCGCACCAATTCCACGTGGTTGACGTAGGCACTTCCATCGAGCCATTGGTAGGCTCGGGGCAAAGGGGCGGCGAGGCCCTCGCAGTCCAATGTGAACTCCCCATTCACGTCGGGACGATCGTCCGCCCCGTGGTGGCCTAGGGACCCTTCACAGAGCTCTTCATAGACTTCGCCTAACGCCGGAGAAAGTCGCTCCCAATCATCGAGTGCCGCTTGCATCGTCTGCGCGATCCCGGGCACCAGTCGGGCCCGCGTGAGATCCCGGCTTACAACCAACAAGTCACCATCGCGCCCGTTCCGTCGTGAGGCGAGCTTCATGGCGATCTCCATGAATCGACGTAGCCCTGTATCTCGATCGCAATCGCTGCGGCCCCGCACTCGAGAGGCTGTCGCGTATCGAGCATGACGGCGACCTCCTCCGTCCGATCCCGAATGGCCTTGACATCCATCGCCGCCTTCAACGCTTTCGGGTGCGGACCGTGAGGAAAGCCGGCGGGGTGCCAGGTCACCGCGCCTGGCGCGAGATCATCGCGGCTCATGAATTGACCCGCGTGATAGAAGAGCACTTCGTCGTAGTCCTCATTCGAATGAAAAAACGGCAGCCTCAAAGCGTTCGGGTCCTGCTCGAGGGGACGCGGACAGAACGTGCAGATCACGAAACCCTCCGCCTCGAAGGTCGCGTGGGCCGAAGGGGGAAGGTGATAGCGCTCCGCGCTGACCGGACGAATATCGCGCCAATTCAATCGAACGGGGACGAGGTCGCCTTTCCAACCCACAGCATCGAGGGGATTCCAGGGATAGGTGATCCGAGAAAGCGCACCCCGAGCCTTGACCTCGACGACGCACTCCCGCTCATCCTGTTGGGCACGAAACGCATCGTCGATCTCAGGCATATCGAGCACGGCGGGATCGAAGAGTGCGTGGGCCCCGAGCAATCCGCGCTCCGGCAACACATAACGACTGCCCGTCGCCTCGATCATCAAGATCTCGATCGGTTCGTCGACTTCGAGTCGCCACATCGTTCCCCGTGGCAACACGACATAGTCCCCGTCGCGCACGCTGAGATGGCCGTAGTCACAATAGAGATCCGCTCTCCCCGCATGCACGAAGAGCAACTCGTCGCCATCGGCGTTGCGAGCCAGATTCGGCATCGACTCACCCAGCCGCCAGAAGCGATACCGGACTTGGTCGTTGAAAAACAACTCGGCGGCCTGCCAGGGCGACGCGCTCGCCACTTCGAGACGACGTGTATCGAAGGCGTGGGGCGCCAGTGGGCCCTCGAAATGACTCCAGCCTGTGGGTGCGTGTCGATGATAGAAGTGGGTGGCCGGCCCAAAGAATCCCTCACGCCCGACCTCGCGCTCATGACAACCCGCCGGCAGGTCCGCGTGTGCTTGCCGCGAGGCAAGGCCCTCGCTCTTCACCAGCGGGATTCCGGGCCTCATGGCCGTCATGACAAGGTCCCTCGGTCGATCTGGTCCTGCTCCATCGACTCGAAGAGCGCCTGGAAATTGCCCTCGCCGAATCCTTCGTTGCCCTGCCGCTCGATCAACTCGAAGAAGATCGGACCGATCACATTCTCCGTGAAGATCTGCAGCAAGAGCCCGTCTCCCTCGGTCGGGGCGCCGTCGACGAGTACCGCGTTTTCGCGAAGGCGGTCGAGATCCTGTCCGTGCCCGGGAACTCGTTTGTCGAGGGCGTCGTAGTAGGCACTCGGCGTCTCGAGGAAGCGCACGCCACTGCGCTTCAGGGACTCGACGCTCGCATGGATGTCATTCGTCGACAGGGCGATATGCTGAATGCCCTCTCCACGATAGGCGTGCAGATACTCTTCGATCTGCGACTTCTCGTCGGACGATTCGTTGATTGGGATACGAATCTTGCCACAAGGGCTCGTCATGGCCTTGCTGCGCAAGCCAGTCAGCTTACCCTCGATATCGAAATACCGAACCTCTCGAAAATTGAACAACCGTTCGTAGAAATCAGACCACTCCTGCATTCGTCCACGATGGACGTTATGTGTGAGATGGTCGATCCCGACCAGCTCTGGCCCGTCGTCCGACTTCCCGACATCCCGACGCCTGAAGTCAACGTCGTAGATCGTCCCTTGATCGCCGTAGCGATCGACGAAGTAGAGCAGGCTGTCTCCGATGCCCTTGATGGCAGGGATGGCCAGCTCCATCGGCCCCGGCTGCGCGGGCACCGCCCAGGCGCCCAATTCGATGGCCCGTTGATAGGCCTTCGCCGCGTCGCGGACACGGATCCCCAATGCACACACGCTGGGGCCGTGAACCCTGGCGAAGGATTGCCCGAAGCTATCGGGCTCCGCGTTCACGATGAAATGGGCGTCACCCTGGCGATAGAGTCGAACGTCTTTCGAGCGATGCTCGCCGACCCGCTCAAAGCCCATGCCTTCGAAAAGCGCCCCGAGCGCATTGGGGTCCGGCGCCGCGTATTCCACAAATTCGAAACCGTCGGTCCCCATCGGGTTTTCCCAAAGATCCGCCACTTGCCACCTCCTATCCGAAGCCATTATAGTTTCACATGTAACTATTTCAATGCCCTAGACGGAGGCCTTCGACGATGCAGCTCTATTCCTACCCGCTCTCTTCCGCATCCTTCCGAGTGCGCATCGCCCTGCACCTGAAAGGCATCCCCTTCGAGATCGAGAGCGTCGATCTATTGACGGACGGCCAAAAGAGCCCGGGCTACCTGGCCTTGAACCCACAAGGCGTAGTCCCCACCCTGATCGATGGCGAGGTCGTCATTTCGCAATCTCTGGCCGCGATCGAATACCTGGAAGAGCGATATCCAACGCCGCCGCTCCTTCCCAATGAGCCAAGCGATCGCGCTCGGATCCGACAGCTCACACTACTCGTCGCCTGCGAGATCCATCCGCTCCAGAATCTGGGCATGCTGCGATCATTGGGCGAGCGATTCGAGGCGAGCGAAGAAGACCGCCGGGCCTGGGCGCGCGACGTGATCGAACGCGGCTTGCAGGCATTTTCGCAAATCCTCGAAACGATGAGCGAAGGCCTCTACTGCCATGGAGATCAGCCGGGTCTAGCGGACCTCTTTCTCGTCCCCCAACTCTTCAACGCGCGGCGCTTCGAATGCGACCTTCGCGCCTTTCCCCACCTGGTTGAGATCGACGCCCGATGCATGGACCTCGAAGCCTTTCAAAAGGCTGCCCCCGACAGCTAGCCACTCCTTTCTCCGTTTCTTCTTCCAGGCTTCTTCTCGAACGAGAATCCGCCATCCGGGATTTCGCCTATGATTCCCGTCGTAACCCACCGGGAGAACGAATGAGCACCGGAATGTCCTTTGACTCCGAACTGTCGCAACGACTCGCAGCCCAATACACGCGACCCGCCATGGTGCTGCGCCGCGCCAAAGCCCTGGAGATCGCCTCGCCCAAATTGGGCGAAGACGTCCTCGATATCGGATGCGGACCGGGTTTCTTGACAGCGGACCTCGCGGCCGGTGTCGGGGACGACGGCTCGGTGCTCGGAATCGACCAGAGTGACGCGATGATCGACCTGGCCTCGAATCGTTGCGAGGGCGCGAAACAGGCACGAGTCGAAATCGGCGACGCCATCGCGATCAAGTGTGATGAGGCCAGCTTCGACCTCGTCGTTTCAACACAGGTTCTCGAATACGTTGCAGACATCGATCGCGCGCTTGCCGAGATCGCACGTGTCCTTCGCCCGGGTGGACGGGCCGTATTACTCGCGACGGATTGGCGCTCGGTCGCCTGGTATTCGAGTGACGAAGACCGCATGGATCGCATGCTCGCCGCCTGGGAAGAGCATCTCGCACACCCGACACTGCCTCGCACCCTCGGACGGCGACTCGCGGAGGTCGGACTGCGGGTGCGACAACTCGAGCGCTATTCGATCCTCGAAGGGGCGGACGACCGAACGGGCTATTCGAGCATGCTGATTGGTGGGATTCGCGGCTTCGCA
>VAPL010121621.1_pt1 | contig 10207 bp, 7 predicted proteins | sample 3395061 | NCBI WGS metagenome assembly VAPL01 (sample SAMN08290444, study PRJNA428436) | hydrothermal vent metagenome | isolation source: Deep-sea hydrothermal vent chimney 2 | place: Pacific Ocean: Juan De Fuca Ridge | depth 2182 m m
GAATTTGATAAAGTCATGGTGGCGAATATTGAACAAGGAAAACTGCCGAAAATGAGCAACACTACACAAGTGCGGACTGATGATGTTGAGTTGAGTGCTTAAGCTTTAGAAGGTAGTTTGTTTTTCGAACTTGCCAAAATGTAGCATGATAGCTGGCAAAATGAGTAAATTTAAGATGGTCGAAGTGACGAGGCCACCCACAATGATGGTGGCCATTGGCCCTTCAATTTCACGACCTGGTTGATTACTGCCGATGGCTAATGGCAGCAAACCTAACCCTGTCACTAAGGCAGTCATCAATATTGAAGGTAGCCGTTCACTTGCCCCTTTGATACACGTCTCTAAATTCCATGTGCAATCTTCCTCGTCAACTAAATGTTGAAAGTGCGACACCATCATAATGGAGTTCCGTAACGTAATGCCAAATAGGGTGACGAAGCCGACGAGCGATCCGAGTGATATCCAGCCACCTGTGAACAAGGCTGCTAAAACGCCACCGATGAGTGCAAAAGGCAGGTTAGCAAAGGTCAGTAATAAATTGCGTACTCGTCCAAAAGCAATATATAGCATTAAAAATATTGCAACACCTGCTAGTGCAGAATGCACAATTAAATCTTCGCGAGATTGCGCATTGGCTTCAGCTTCGCCAGTGAATGCTATGTAATTGCCTTGATGCAGCTGAATGTCACTTTTGATTCGCTTTTTAATTTCAGCATTAAAACTTTCAACATCACGGCGTTCTACATTGGCGGTGACGGTTTGAATGCGCTTAGCACCAGCATGCAATATTTTAGAACGGCCATTTTCTTGATTAATGAAAGCGATATCACTTAAGTGCAGTAATCTGCCTGCTGGGTTGAAAATTGGGATGTTGCTGATATCTGCAATATCATCCCGTGCTTCTTTATCTAAAGAGACACTTAGGCCAACAACACGGTTACCTAAATAGATTTGTGCAATTGGCACACTTTCGTAAGAGGCACGTAATGTATCTAATATATCAACCGTGTTTAAGCCCCATTTAGAAAGCTTTTCCGGCCGTAGCCTAACCACGACTTGTGGTGTGCCTGGTGGCGATTGCACCAGTACGTCTTGTGCACCAGAAATACTAGAAACAAGATGGGAGACTTTTTGTGCATCATGGTCTAGCGCATCTAAATCGTGGCCAAATATATTAATAACGGTAGAAGCGGCATAGCCAGAAATGGTTTCTTCAATACGTTCTGTTAAAAACGTATTAATAGCAAAATTAACACCAACGAAGCCAATAGCATTCCCATCTGATTGCTCATCGTTTTCGTTTTCTTGCTCGTCATCATCTGCTTCTTCTCCAGCTAATTCTGCACGAATGCTAGCAAGAATACGATCTTGTTCTTCACCTGAGAGTGTGCCGATTTCTATTTCGAACTCACTGTAATGTGTACCAAAAGTATCTGCACCATTTGGTGCGCGGCCCACCCATTGTGTGACTGATTTAACACCCTCAATTTCACGTAAGACTTTAGAGACTTTTTTGCCTAGTCTTAATGATTCATGCTCTGATGTGCCTGGTACCGCTGTCATGTGCATAATAAAGTGGCCTTCATGCAAGGCAGGGATGAATTGGTTTTTAAATAAAGGCAATATACCTAAACCCAAAGCGATGAGTAGAAAGCTGATGCTGAGTACAGCTTTATAATTTTTTTCAATTTTGTAGAGCAGACGGATATAACGTTTTTTAATCGCCTTAATAACAGGGGAGTCTCCAGTATCTAATGTAGATTTCCCTAATAAGGCATAGCACAATGCAGGCGTGACGGTTAGGGCAATGACAAGAGACGCCATGATGGCTGTAATATAGGCTAGGCCAAGTGGCGCAAAAAGTTTGCCAGCAACACCACTTAGTGTCAGTAAAGGCATAAATACTAAGGCGACAATAATTGTGGCATATACAACCGAACTTCGCACCTCCATAGAAGCATTAAGCACGACTTGGTATGTTGGTTTTGGTTGCGATAGTAGTCGATTCTCTTTTAAACGTCTAAAGATGTTTTCTGTATCGATAATGGCATCATCAACGACTTCACCTAGCGCGATGGCTAATCCGCCTAACACCATGATATTGAGGCCAACATTGAAGTAATTTAATACAATCGTTGCTGTTAGTAGTGATAGTGGAATGGCTGTGGCTGATATAAAAGCAGTACGTACGTTGAATAAAAAGAAAAATAGAATCGTAATAACTAATATTGAGCCTATCAGAATATCTGTACGAACACCCTCTATTGCTGTCTCAATAAAGTTAGCAGGGCGAAATAAGCCCTCATGCAAAGTGATATTTTCTTTTATTAGCGTTGGTTTTAGCGCTTGTAGTGCAGCTTCAATAGCAAGCGTAACAGCATGTGTGTTGGCGCCTAATTGTCCTTGTACTGATAAGTAAATGCCGGTTTCTTCGTTAATGGCCGCAGCACTAATAGATGGGGCAGCACCTTCAACAATTTGGCCTATATGGCCGAGGGTAATGGTATGGCCATTTCTATGTGTAATAGCTGCTTTTGCTAACGCTTCTGTGGTGGCTGCTTGTCCTTGCGTATTAATAATAATACGCTGGTTGTTGTTTTGAATGTAGCCTGCACCACTAACGCCTGTTGCTTTTTGTGCAGCGATGACGACATCGTTAATATTTAGCTTATATTGTATTAATTTAGCAGGGTTAATTCTTACTTGAAATTGACGTACTTCACCACCGAAAACATTGACATCAGCAACACCAGGAATCGCTAATAAGTGCGGGACAATTGTCCAGTCGACAACCGTACGCAGCGCCATTAAGCTACGTTGTTTAGAGGTAACGCCAAAGCCCAGCACTGTACTGGCGGAAGAGGTGAGTGGTGTAATGTTTGGCGTAATGCCCCTGGGCAGTGTGTTGCTGAGTGTGCTTAGTCGCTCTGCAATGACCTGGCGGTTACGGTATATATCGGTGCTTTCATCGAAAATAACCGTTACAACAGATAGGCCTGGAATCGATTGCGACCGCATATCCGCAACGCCGACGGTGCCAGCAATTGAAGTTTCGATAGGCTGGCTAACAAGGCTTTCTACCAGTTCGGCAGATAGGCCAGGTGATTCAGTTTGAATGATGATTTGTGTTGGTGAAAACTCAGGAAAAACATCAAGATTGCTACGGGTTAAGCTGTAGAGGCCATAAACAACAATCGCTAGCGCCAAGCCAATCATAACGCCATAATAGCGAATAGAAAAACGTACGATGGCTGTCATCATAATTAATGTGTCTGGATAGAAAAGAAGTGTTGCATGCTGTTTTTAGTCTTCATTTTCATTTTTAATTAAATACTTAAACTCTTCTGATAAGAGCAGTTGCGCGCCACTGACAACAACCTCGCTATTGGCATCTATACCTTGATTAAACCACCCTGCGTCAACTTCAATTTCAGCTAATATAGGTTGACGAATAAATTCCGTTTTTCCGCTTTTAAAGTATGCCCAAGATTTTCCCGCATACCAAACGACAGCATCGCTTGGGATAATAACGCCTTCAGTTGCCTCACTATTTGCCGCTGATGCTTCAACATTAACGCGCATACCCGTACGTAAGAATTTGCCAGGCGCACTGTAATAAAAGGTTCTGCCTAATACCTCATTATCTGTTTGTGCTGCGGCAGAAATATATTGTGCTTTTATGGGCGTGGTTGCTTCATTAAGTGGTGTAATTTTAATGGTATCGCCGGTACGGGGCGTTGATGCGTTGTTGGGCAAGCTGGCTCTTACCAATACGTTTGATCTGTTAAGCAGACGGTTCAAATAGGGTGGTAGTTTTTGATGTGATAAGAGTTGCGCTAATGGCGTCCCCCATTGCAATTGCATTCCAGATTGCAAGGTTTTAATTTGTAATGCATAAGCATTTATGTTGGCTTGATCAGCATTGGCCAACATTAACGCTTTTTGAACCACGCGATCTGAAACGTTTTTATCATCAGCATTTAAGTTTTTAAGGCGCTCGTGCTGCGCCAAGTTTTCTTGGCTAATAAGACGCGCAGTATGAAGTTTTGCACTAAGGCTTAAATACTCAGCCCTTGCATGAGTGAGTGCGTCGATGGGAACCACACTGCCATAGCTGCTAACTTTACCTTCGAAAAGCATCGGTTTAACTTGCACCACAGTAATGTCGCTATTTTTTTGCACGGCCTCTGACAGGCTAATAATGCTAATACCATCTTTTTCACTAACACGGTCAGCACTTTCAATTTCCTCTTCTTGCTCAATGCGATAATCTTCGTATTCGTCTTTAGCGTAAAAAACGAGCATCCAAAATAACGCAATGATGAGTAGTGCTTGTATTGCAATAATAATCGTTGTTTTTTTGTTCATATAATATTCAGTTAGGCATTATAAAATCATTATATAGGGGGGCTTGTAATACATCTTCAATCTGTTGCATAGTTTTTAATAGTGAAAATTTTGCATAAGACACTTGCTGCTGCGTCTCTATGCTTGCCAAGGATGCTTGATTTAAGTCTAATCGACTAATCATGCCAGCATCAAATTGCTTTTGCAGGTTTTTTGTTAGTTGTCGTTGTGCTGAGTGTCTTGTCTGCGCATCAATGGCAACCTGTTTCTCCGCATGATAGTTTGTATATTGCTGTTCTAAATGAGCAATGATCTGTGCCTGTAGATGTTCAAATTGAGCGCCTTCTACAGCGCGTAATTGTATCGCCTTGGCAACTAAAGTCTGATTTTTATTGAGCAGATTGAGTAAGCTAGAAAACCCTAGTGACCAAATCTTATCGCCAAAATCAAAAACAAACCCTGGGTTAATTGTAATGTCTGGTGTCTGCTTTGCGATTTCTAATTTTATTCTTGCTTCTGCTGCAAGATATTGTTGCATACTACGGCGTACATCAATTCGGTTTAGTAAGGCTTGTTCTTGTAGTGCTTTTGATTGTAACGGCATATCTAACAGCCGTGCTTGTTGCGATAGCGCCATTTCAACATCTAATGGCTTAATCGATACTAGCTTAAACTTGCTCGCAGTTAAGCCGACATCAGCTGCTAAGCGCGCCCTTATTTTTTCTATAGATGCTTGTGTAAGGCTTAGTGCAGATTGTGTTTTTAATGTTTGAAGTTTAACTACGCTAAGCGCTGTTTTAGGCGCAATGCCACTATCAATACGCTTTTGCAACATGCTCAAAATATTATTTTGTGTGGTTAATTGCTTGTTAAGTGAAGAAGCCTTGGCGGCATTTTGATGGTAATCGAGAAAATCCACCGCAATTTGGTTGCGTAACTGCCATGCCACGTCTGCTACATCCATATGTGCTGCATCTGCAAGTCGTTGTGCTTCTTCAATGCTTAATGCTCGTTTGTTGTTGGTCTCTATAGGGATTTCAACATTTAAACCGTAAGCCCATGGTCTTTTGTCGCCGTTCGCTTGGTTGCTTTTTTCTATACTGCCATTAAGCACAGGACGTTGCTTAATGCCTGCAGTTTGAATAGCGGATGTGGCTAATGCTAACTGTGCTTTGGCGACATCAAGTTTGGTGTGGTGGAACAAGGCGGATAAAGTCAACTCATCCAAGCCCCAGTTTTTAAATGGCAGTGTTTCTTTTTGATAACCTTGCTTAATTAAGTAATTATTAAATGCCTTACTATGCGGGTCTTTAGTGAGAATTTTTGCTGTTATTTTTTTTATATCTAAGGGTTTAGCTTGATATTGGGTTGTGGCGCAGCCAACGGTGAGTAGGCAGACTACAGCTAATAAAATGATTTTTAATTGAACTTGCATGGTTGATATTAAATGGTGAGTATTAACTGACGCCAACAGCCCTTGACGGGCTAAAACTTTTTAACTCTCTATCTTGGCACGTACTGAGGCTAAAGCATCTTGCAGCGTTTCATCTGGTAGTAGGTTGACGTTAGTGGCTAATAAATCAGCCGCCTCGACAGTACGAATAGGCAAGTCATCAGAGTTGAGCTCTGCGATGAGGCTTGCAGCTGCACCTGCAATGACTAGCAAGGTTTCACGCTCTTTCATTAATAATTCTAATTCAGCGCGCAACATGCTGTTTTCAGCGTTATGGTTAGTGTTCGACATATTGTTTTATCTTGTAATCTTCAATATATAACAGTTTGCAATTAGCAGGGCTTAGCTGTCAATGTTTAATGACATATTTACCATGCAGACTTGCATAAAACATAAGAATCATGGCTTATATGAACAAGTTTTTGAATAGTGACTGCATTTTTGCTGATATTAATCTTTTCGAGTTGGTGGTATTTAAGATACAATGTCGCCTTCAGTGTTTATGGTTGAATTGTTAAGCTAAACCATTAAATACATGCGAGAGTGGCGGAATTGGTAGACGCACTGGTTTTAGGTACCAGCGCCGCAAGGCGTGAGAGTTCGAGTCTCTCCTTTCGCACCATCAACAATTAACGTTCGTTTGAACACAATTTACAGGAAGTGCAACATGGCAGCAGCTGTTGAAAAAATCAGTAATCTTGAACGTAGCATGACAATCAAGGTGCCGCTAGCACCTTTAGAAGGCCAAATTAAGCAAAGACTTTCAGAAATTTCGCGTACTGCGAAGTTTTCTGGTTTTCGTCCAGGTAAAGCACCTTTGGGCTTGGTTAATCAACAATATGGCGACCAAGTAAGAGATGAGATTTACGCTAAAGCGGTTGAAACTAGTTTTGGTGTGGCGGTAGAAGAAAACAAACTACGCGTTGCAGGTTTCCCTAATATTGAACATTTGCCATTTGCAGAGGCTGCAACAGAGCTTAAATATAAGGCTACTTTTGAAATATTTCCTGAAGTTAAAGTCGGCGATATCAGTAAGATAAAGATTGAGCAACCAAGTGTTACCGTGTCAGATGTCGATCTTGAAAAAACATTAGAGGTGCTTGTTAAGCAACGTGTTAGTTACAAACCAGTCAAACGCGCTGCCAAAAAAACAGATCGTATTAATATTGATTTAACAGCTTCTATCGATGGCAAACAAGTTGAAAGTACGAACCAAAAAGGCATGGATGTTGTGCTTGGTGATGCAGCACGTATTGACGGTTTTGATAAAGAACTGGCCGGTGGTAAAACAGGTGAAACAAAACAATTCGAAATCAAGTACCCTAAAGATCATAACCCTGAGCAATTAGCAGGCAAAAAAGTAGCTTATGAAGTCACCTATAATAGTGTGGCTGAAGCTATTTTTCCTGACATTGACAAAGCTTTTGCTAAAGAACTAGGTGTAGTAGATGGCGATGTGAAAAAAATGCGTGCTGAAATTAAACTTAGTTTAGAGCAAGAGGTCGAAAAACGAGTAAACGCACGTATAAAAGAGCAAGTGTTTGAAGGCCTTATTGGTGCAACTAAGCTAGAAGCGCCAAGCTCATTGGTGAATGTTGAGATGAACCGTATCATGGAAATGACAGCGCAAAATATACAACAGCGGGGTATGGATCCTAAAACAATTGATTTGCAACCGAGTATGTTTGAAGATCAAGCGAAACGTAGTACGACCTTGCGTTTAATTTTGTCAGAGGTTGTTAATGCTAATAAATTACAAGCTAGTGCAGACCAAGTGCGTGCCGTTATTGATACGTTTGCACAAAGTTATGAGAAGCCTGAAGAACTCGTTAATTGGTATTATGCAGATGTTAAACGTTTAGATGAGCCTGCAGCATTAGCATCTGAAGAGAATGTGGTAAATTGGGTGCTAGGAAAAGCAAAAATAAGCACAAAGAAAATAAAATTTGATGAATTGATGGCGGGCTAAAAGGAAAAAAGATGGATGATAGTTTGAAAACTGCTAGCCAGATGCAAGAAGTGACTGGTTTAGGCTACATACCAATGGTTATAGAACAAAGTGGCCGTGGTGAGCGTTCTTACGACATTTACTCACGCTTGCTTAAAGAACGTGTCATCTTTTTGGTTGGCCCTGTTAATGATATGACGGCAAATCTTATTGTTGCGCAATTGTTATTTTTAGAAGCAGAAAACCCAGATAAAGACATCTCACTTTATATTAACTCCCCAGGCGGTTCTGTGACGGCTGGTATGTCAATATATGACACAATGCAATTTATCAAGCCTGATGTTAGTACACTCTGTATTGGCCAAGCGGCCAGCATGGGTGCATTTCTCTTGGCTGCAGGGGCAAAAGGTAAACGCTTTAGCCTACCTAATTCACGTGTAATGATTCATCAGCCATCTGGTGGTTTTCAGGGTCAGTCTACCGATATTGCGATTCATGCAAAAGAGATTATGTATTTGCGCGAAAAGTTGAATGCTATATTAGCCAACCATACAGGCAAAACTGCCGATGAAATTGATGTAGATACAGAACGAGACAATTTCATGAGTGCTGAAGAGTCAGTTACATACGGAATGATTGATAAGGTTATTGCAAATCGTGCCGATGCGGCATAATATTGTCAATATAGCAGTGATAAGGATGTTAAATGGCAGATAAATCGGATGGTGAAAAGTTACTCTATTGCTCATTTTGTGGCAAAAGTCAGCATGAGGTAAAAAAACTCATAGCAGGCCCGTCTGTATTTGTCTGTGATGAGTGCGTTGATTTATGTAATGACATTATTAAAGAAGAAGTGCAAAGTCTTAATGATATTAAGACAGCAGAAAAAGAACTGCCTAGTCCGCAAGAGTTATGTAAAATTCTAGATCAATACGTGATTGGTCAAACACAAGCTAAAAAGAACCTATCTGTCGCGGTCTATAATCATTACAAACGCCTAGATCATAATCACATTTCAACCAACACATCCAAGGATGATGTTGAAATTCAAAAAAGCAATATTCTGCTCATTGGCCCGACAGGCTCTGGTAAAACCTTATTAGCACAAACGCTTGCGCGCCTATTAGATGTGCCATTTGTCATGGCTGATGCCACGGCATTGACTGAAGCTGGTTATGTGGGTGAAGATGTCGAAAACATTATGCAAAAGCTGTTGCAGAAATGTGATTATGATGTTGAAAAAGCACAGCGTGGCATTGTCTATATTGATGAAGTCGATAAAATTTCTCGTAAATCAGAAAATCCATCGATTACGCGTGATGTATCGGGTGAGGGCGTGCAGCAAGCATTATTGAAGTTGGTTGAAGGCACAATAGCTTCAATTCCGCCACAAGGTGGGCGTAAGCATCCCAATCAAGAATTTGTGCAGCTCGATACGACTAATATCTTATTTATCTGTGGTGGTGCTTTTGATGGCTTGGAAAAAATTATCCGTCTACGCTCAGAAAAAGGTGGCATTGGTTTTGGTGCTGAAGTAAAGAGCAAGGATGACATGAGCGCTGTTGGCGAGATACTGTTAGGTGTTGAACCTGAAGATTTGATTAAGTTTGGGCTTATTCCTGAGTTTATTGGGCGTTTGCCAGTGGTTGCCACTTTAGAAACTCTTGATGAGGAAGCGTTAACGACGATTCTGACTGAGCCTAAAAATGCACTAACAAAACAATTTGCTAAGCTTTTCAAAATGGAAGGTGTCGAGCTTGAGTTTAGAGAAGAAGCACTTAAAAAAATTGCAGAAAAAGCGCTAGAACGTAAAACAGGTGCACGTGGCCTCCGTTCTATTTTGGAGAAAGCACTGCTAGATATTATGTATGATATCCCTTCTATCGAGAACTTATCTAAAGTGGTTATTGATGAGGGTGTGATTGATGGTGGTGATCCCATCATGATTTATGAAGATAAACAACAAGAGCTTGCAGAAAGCGCAAGTTAAGCCACTTTTCCCTATCGGACTATTGATATTCACTTTTTCTAGTTATAGACTACCTATTACTGATAAAGAATAATTGTTAGATTGCTATAGTATTTGACAGTTAGTATCAATTTGCTCTTGAACTATCAAAGAATGTTCCCAACTAACGTAGTGTGAGTGTTATTTAACACGTCTTGATTTAAAGGTATTTTATGACTGAACAAACTTTGCCAGAAAAAACAACCAGCAGTATTAAGCCTGGCAAAATGCCTATGCTGCCATTGCGTGATGTCGTGGTGTATCCACATTTAGTCATTCCTCTATTTGTCGGGCGTGACAAGTCTGTTAAAGCGCTTGAAATTGCTTCGGATACGGATAAGAAAATATTACTAGTGGCGCAAAAATCAGCGACTAAAGATGAGCCTAATGCCGATGATTTGTATGAAATCGGTACGTTAGCCACTGTTTTGCAAATGCTTAAACTACCTGA
>VAPL010456431.1_pt1 | contig 10207 bp, 9 predicted proteins | sample 3395061 | NCBI WGS metagenome assembly VAPL01 (sample SAMN08290444, study PRJNA428436) | hydrothermal vent metagenome | isolation source: Deep-sea hydrothermal vent chimney 2 | place: Pacific Ocean: Juan De Fuca Ridge | depth 2182 m m
AGCTATTGGAAAATAAACTTCTCAATACTCATTACTATTTTCTGTCTAACGTCTAAATATCTATAGTCTTAAAATTAGATTTGGAAGCTTGAAAAATAGCTTTTAGCCTTTAGCACTATGCTGTTGGTGAAACTAAAAAAAGTAATTGGTAAAAAGTTTATTCCAAACTCTAAACTAAAAATTCATAATTCATAACTAAAACCTAATACCTGGTAAAAATTAAAAAATCTTCACCTTCTGTCTTCTCTCTAATTCTTCTCTCTCTCCGGTTTGATTGCTGGTTGTTCAGTACTAATCAATTCTCCATCTGCATAATTTTCCCATGTTCCAACTCGAAGATCGTTCTTAAAAGGACCTTTTTTGATCAATTCACCCGTTTTTCTACTGTAGTAGATTGCCATACCGTTTAACTTGCCATTTTTATAGTTAAAATCTTGGTATAGAAATCCTTTTATCGAATATTTTTTATAATTACCATCTAAGCGTCCATTTTTATATGAAGTTATTTCTGTTGGTTCTCCACTATCATAAAAGGTTTTATATTCTCCTTCAAGTTTACCACTTAAATAATTTTCTACACTCATAACCGACTTACCATCAGGATGGTAATACAACCATTTACCTTCTCTTAATTTTCCTTTCATTTTTCCTTTACTTTCCAAAACTCCTCCTGGGGTAAAAAACTTTACATCCGCCAAATTATCAGAACTACTGTAATTTTTAATCAAAATTGGAAAATCAGAGTTTGATGCAGAGTAATATTTAAATGTTCCTATTTCTTTACCATGATCAAATTTTCCACTATATCTGATTCTGTCGTTGCTATAAAACTTTCTCCAAACACCATGACGCTTTCCATTATTATCGTACTGGTTTATTTTGCTTTGTGCAAAAGTAGAACATACAACAGATACAAGTAAAACCGCTAAGAAAATTATTCTTTTCATACTAAAAAATATACTTTAATAACTTAATTTATTAAATTTTGTTGCTTAATAAAGCAAAGCATGCTTATTTTAGTTTGTAAAAATAATTTTAAATTTTGATTTACAATAGAAAAATAATAAATATGACTAATTTTACATTTATAGAAATTGTGCTTTATTTTGTTTATTAAGCGTAGAATCAATACTATTTTACTTTTTTTACGACTTATTAAATGCTAAAAATAAATTTATATGAAAAAATATTTTGTGTTTGTACTACTTTTCATTTCCTACATTGGGTTTTCACAAACCTTGCAATACACTATATCGTCAAAAAAAAAGCAATTGGGCACATTAAAGGTTGAAAAAACTAAAAGAGACAGTGTGCATCAAATTGAAGTTTTTAGTAATGTTAATTTTCGATTTTTTATTAAAATTGCTCTTGACTATAAATTAAAATGTACCTATTTCGAAGATGAATTACTTCGAAGTTCTGTAACAACCTATGTTAATGGAAAAGAAAATTCTTTTTTAAAAACCGAAAAAAAAGACAATTACTATGAAGTAACTGACGATGGCGAAACTTCTAAATATTATAATTCAATAGGCTTATCCGGTGCCCTATCCTATTTTAAAGAACCTTACAATATGTCAACCATATATTCCGACTTTTATGGATACGATAAGAATATAGAGAAAGTTGAAGACCATATATACAAAGTTACCAATCCAAAAAACGGGCAAATAAGTGAGTATTTTTATAAAGATGGATTTCTTAACAAGGCGATTATACATCATTTTTTAATGACATTTACCATGCAACTTGTTGAAATAAATGATAATATTTAATTGAATATAAATGCAATATTCGAATTTTTGGTATTATACTATTATGATTTTAGTGATCGGTCATGTTCTTGCCGGTTTTATTTATTTAATGATTAAACTATCTCCTAAGAAAAAGGATAAAGACAATGATAAAGATCAAAACTGATTTGATAAATGAACTGTCATTTATAAAGAATACTAAAAGAGTTTATAGAGACAATGCTGCCGAATTTGTTTGTAATAATAGAGATTCTTTTCCGGTTTTATTAACTATTGTTTTTGATAAAAATTCTAAATATGCTGTAAAAGCTGCGTGGGTTCTGGAAATAGTTTGTCTAAAAATCATTGATCTACTATTGCCTCATCTCAATTATTTTACAACTCATTTAAACCAAATCAAGAATGAAAGTGCCTTAAGGCCTATTTCAAAAATTTGTTCCTTTTTAAGTAAATTATATGTAGACGAAAAAGATCTGGTTATTAAAATAGTTTTACTCAAAAAGCACCAAGAAAAAATGATAGTTAGTAGTTTTGACTGGCTTATTGAAGATCATAAAGTTGCAACACAGGTCTTTGCCATGGATACTCTGTATTGTCTGGGAAAAAAATTACCCTGGGTTCATGATGAGTTACAATCAATTCTTCAAAAAAACAGTTCATCATCCAGTGCGGGATACCAATCACATGCCAGGTCAATACTAAAAAAATTCTAATACTGAATTCGAGTTCAAATCGTTTAAAAAACTTATTTTTGCAATCCAAACAATACATTCTAAAAATGAGTTTAACAAACTTAAACGCCATCTCGCCTATTGATGGAAGGTACAGAAATAAAATAGAAGCTTTATCGCTTTATTTTTCTGAAGAAGCTTTGATCAAATATCGCGTATTGATCGAAATTGAATATTTTATCTCACTTTGTGAAATTCCATTATCTCAATTAAATGGATTTGACTCTTCTTTGTTTAAAGACTTGAGAAATATATATCTTAACTTCTCATCAAAAGACGCTACAAAGATTAAGGATATTGAAAAAATTACAAATCATGATGTCAAAGCCGTTGAGTATTTTATTAAAGATCGATTTGATGAATTAAAATTAAATTCTTTTAAAGAATTTATTCATTTCGGATTGACCTCTCAAGACATAAATAATACAGCTATTCCATTGAGTATAAAAGATGCTTTTCATAATGTATATCTACCAGAACTCAATTCTTTAGTTCATAAACTTGAAAATCTTTCTGAAGACTGGAAATCTATTCCCATGCTTGCCAAAACACATGGTCAACCTGCTTCACCAACAAGACTAGGTAAAGAAATTTATGTTTTTGCAGAGAGAATTAAACAACAGATAAACTTATTGATGCAAGTCCCGTTTGCAGCTAAATTTGGTGGTGCAACAGGTAATTTTAATGCACATCATGTGGCGTATCCAACTATTAATTGGAAAGATTTTGGTTCTGCATTTGTAGAAAATAATTTGGGTTTACATTATTCATTTCCAACAACTCAAATTGAGCATTACGATCATTTAGCTGCTTTTTTTGATGCATTAAAAAGAATTAATACAATTATAATTGACTTAAACAGAGATGTTTGGCAGTACATTTCGATGAATTATTTCAAACAAAAAATAAAAAAAGGAGAAGTGGGGTCATCTGCCATGCCACATAAAGTAAACCCTATAGATTTTGAAAACAGCGAAGGTAATTTGGGGATGGCAAATGCAATTTTTGAACATTTATCAGCGAAATTGCCAATTTCTCGCTTGCAAAGAGATTTAACAGATTCAACGGTTTTAAGAAATGTAGGGGTACCTTTGGGTCATACCTTGATCGGTTTTTCTTCGACTTTAAAAGGCCTGAACAAATTACTTTTAAATGAAGCTGCCTTTGCTAAAGATTTAGAAGATAACTGGGCTGTGGCAGCAGAGGCAATTCAAACCATTTTGCGAAGAGAAGCTTATCCAGACCCTTATGAAGCCTTAAAAGGATTAACCAGAACAAACGAAAAGATCACAAAAGAATCATTAGCAAACTTTATTGATTCTTTAGATGTTAATGACACTTTAAAGAACGAATTGAAAGCAATCTCTCCTAGTAATTATACCGGGATTTAGAAAATTAAAATGAAAAATTTATTAATTATAATGTTTGGGTTATTGGTCATTGCCTGTATTGATGATTCAAAAAAAATACCAAATAATTTTAAAACCGGGCATTTTAAAACTGTTTTAGAAGATAGTGAAACCATTTCTTATGCAACAAGAAATGATTCTTTACAAATAGAAACTTACAACAATAAAAAAGATACGTTTTATATAAAATGGGTTGGTAGCTTTGAATATATATTGTTAAAGAAGAACCCAATGAGTTTATTAGATAGTACTCCTTTTCATGTTAAAATTACGGGAGTCAAAAAAAATTCTTATAAATTCAATGCCTATTATAAAGGGTCCAATTTTAAACAAAAAGGGGAAGCTATTAAAATTAATTAATTTATAGAAATAATAATTCTAATGGTAAATTGAGTTTATCAGCAAATACACTGTTAAGATAATTTTAAATTGATTTAAAAACGTGGAAGTATTTTTACAAGCAGATACCTGGGTTGCTCTTCTTACCTTAACCTTTCTGGAAATTGTTTTAGGTATCGATAATATTATTTTTATATCTATAGCGGCAGGTAAACTACCACAAAATCAAATTAAAAAAGCAACAAACATTGGATTGTTACTTGCCATGGTATTCAGGATTTTATTATTAATGGGAGTAACCTATTTAATTGCCATGAAAGATGCTTTATTCTATATCGAACTTTCCTGGTTTGAAGCAGGAGTTTCCGGGCAAAGTATCATTTTATTGGCCGGAGGAATATTTCTTTTGTATAAGAGCACATATGAAATTCATCTTAAGGTAGAAGGAATTGAACAAGCAGAAAATAAAGAACCAAAAAAAGTGAGATATACTATAGGTAATGTAATCATTCAAATAGTATTGATAGATATTGTGTTTTCTTTTGATTCAGTTTTAACTGCTGTTGGTATGACAAATGGCATAGAAGGAGCATTAATTATTATGATTACGGCAGTTGTTATTTCTATAATAATTATGATGGTTTTTGCGAATCCAATTGGAACCTTTGTAAACAAGCACCCTACTATTCAAATGCTGGCACTTTCTTTTTTAATTTTAATTGGTTTTATGCTGGTAACAGAAAGCGCTCACTTATCAAATGCAGTGATTTTTGGCCAACATGTAGGAGCCATTCCAAAAGGATATTTGTATTTCGCTATCGCATTTTCACTTGGCGTGGAAGCCTTGAATATGAAAGTTAGAAAACATAAATAAAGAGATCATTTTAATTCTTTTTTTAAATGTTTGATCAAGCTAATCGCCAATCTACTTCCTAAAGAAAATATTAATATTATTCGAAAATCATTTATTTTAAAATATAAATACTTGTTTTTTAGATAGATATACTTTTCTTAAAAATTATATCTACAATTTTTCTATTTACTTTATGTGCTATAGGTTACTTAACCTAAATCAATGTCAAAGTAATTTTGCACAAAAATTAAATCAAGATAGAAAATGACTAGTAAGCATTATAAAAAGGTATTTAAAATAATATTTCTATTAAATATTATCTTTTCCACTTCATATTTGTTTGCACAAACAACTATTGAAATATCGCTAGAAGAAATTCGGGCGAAGGCTTTAAAGAACAATACCGATCTAAAAATATCTCAGCAAGACTTTGCTATTGCAAAAGCGAATTACGAGCAATCAAGAGCAGTTATATTACCCAATTTAAATGTATCTAATACAAGTTCCTTTACAAACAATCCACTTCATGCATTTGGCTTTAAATTATTACAACAATCTGTTACGGTTGCCGATTTCAACCCTGTCAATTTAAACAATCCCGGTCAGGTAGAAAATTTCAATACAAGAATCGAATTGATGCAGCCCATTATAAACGTAGACGGTTGGAATAAACGAAAAGCTGCCAATTTTCAATTACAAGCCGCTAATCTTAATTCTAATCGGATTCAAGATAGAATAGAATTAGAAGTCATTAAAACTTATATGCAATTACAACTTGCCTACAAATCTATCCGTGTTATTGAAAAAGCAAAAGAAACAGCATTAGAAAACAAAAAAATTGCTAAAAATAGTTTGATTCAAGGTCTTCTTCATGAGGCAGACTATCTTAATGTAGAGGTACGTGTTACAGAAATTGAAAATCAATTACAATTTGCCAATAGCAATGTTAAAAATATTTCAGATTATTTATCTTTTTTAATAGGCGAAAATAATGAGAGTATCTTAAAACCAAAAGATGAGCTCGCAATGGAGGTTTTAGAATTTAATGATCAAGTTGATCTTAACAAAGAGAGAAATGATATACTAGCCATGCAATTTGGAGTAGATGCACAAGAACAAATGCTAAAATCATCTAAAATGAGTTTTATACCCAAAGCAAATGCCTTTGCTAACTACGAATGGAATGATAAAGAGGTTTTTGGTTTTGGGTCGAATAATTACCTTTTCGGATTACAACTTTCATGGAATGTTTTTGGTGGATATAAAAATATTGGAAAAATCCACCAGGAAAAAGCCCAACTCGAAAAAGCCAATTTAAATAAAGATAATTACATCGCACAAAGTGAATTGGAACTGAATAAAACGAAACGGCAATTTACTGATGTAAAAAACAATCTCACCCTATCTAAACAAGCTCTCGATCAATCGGAAGAAGCATTGAGAATAAAAACCAATCGTTTTGAACAAGGTTTAGAAAAAACCACAGATCTTTTATTTGTTGAAACACAATATCAACAAAAAGAACTCGATTATTTTCAGGCAATATTTAATTACAATTACACACTTGCCTATTTACAATTTCTAACTAAATAATAAAAAATGAAAACAATATATAAAATAATGAAATTACCTTTTTTAACCCTATTCTTATCTGTGCTATTGCTTAGCTGCAATGACAAAACAGGCGAAAATACAATTAATTCAAAACCTGTAAATGTTACCATATCTAAGCCTTCAACACAATCGGGTGGTTCCTATTTTAGTGCAAGTGGACAAATTGAGACAGAGCAATATGTAAATTTAAGTACTAGAATAATGGGATATGTTTCTAACATCCATGTCAACGTTGGAGATAAAGTCAAAAAAGGACAACTACTCATCAATATAAACAATTCAGAAATTGAAGCCAAAAAAGCGCAGGCTCAAGCCGGTTTAAATCAGGCTCAAGCCGGATTAACTATAGCTAAAAAAGATTATGAAAGGTTTAAAAAATTATATGAGCAAAATAGTGCTTCACAAAAAGAGTTAGATGATGTAACCTCTCGTTATGAAATTGCAAAATCGCAGGTTGATGCTGCCAATCAAATACAAAACGAGATTAACGCAATGCTTTCTTATAGTTATATAAGGGCACCATTCAGCGGTGTAATTACGTCAAAAAATGTTCATATTGGTGATATGGCTAAACCAGGGATGTCCTTGTTTAGTTTAGAGGCTCCGGGTAAATACGTAGCAACTGCCTTAGTACCGGAAACAGATATTACCCATGTCAATAAAGGTGAAAATGTAACCGTTTATATTAAATCAACCCAGCAATCTTTACAAGGTAAAGTTAGCGAAGTAAGCACCTCATCACAAAATACTGGGGGTCAATATCTGGTTAAAATAGCTTTAAAAAATAAGAAGGATATAAAACTGTATTCAGGTATGTTCGTTTCAACAAATTTTCCATTAAAAAAAGGTAAAAACAACAATGTTATTGTTCCAAAAGAAGTATTAGTTTACAAAGGGCAATTAGTTGGTATATATACTGTTAGCAAATCTAATACTGCAATTTTAAGGTGGTTAAAAACAGGTAAAGTACTCGTTGATAAAGTAGAGATTCTGTCTGGCTTATCGAAAGATGAAATGTATATAGTTAGTTCTGATGGCAAACTGTATAACGGAGTTAAATTAAATATAAAATAATCACAATGGAAAAAGGATTTGCAGGAAAAATAGCATCGTTATTCTTAGAGTCTAAGCTAACGATTTTACTGATGATCATTTTTTTGCTCATTGGTATATACAGTTCGTATTTAATACCCAGAGAAGAAGAACCTCAAATTGAAGTCCCTATTGCTGATATATTTGTTCAGTTCCCCGGAGCCAATCCAAGTGAGGTTGAATCAAAAGTTATCAAACCTCTTGAAAAAATTGTAAGCAATTTACCCGGTGTAGAATATGTTTATTCAACATCTATGAAAGAACAGGCTATGCTTATCGTTCAGTTTTACGTGGGTGAAGATATTGAGCGTTCTTTTGTTCAATTGTACAATGAAATTATCAAACATTTAGATGAAATTCCACAAGGTGTATCTATGCCTCTGGTTAAGACCAGAGCAATTGATGATGTACCGGTTTTGGGTTTGACATTTTGGAGTGAAAACTACGATGATTTTCAATTAAAACAAATTGCTGAAGAAGTAAACAATGAAATTGAAAAAGTTAAAGGTGTCGCCATTACCCAGCTTATTGGAGGTAGAAACAGGGAGGTGAGTGTTATTCTTGACAAAGATAAAATGGCCGAAAATAAAATTGATTTTCTAGGTGTTGCCGAAAAAATAAGAGCAAGCAATCAACAATCCAATTCTGGTAAAATAACGAATAATGATACAGAATTTTTAGTTCATACTGGTGATTTTTTAAACTCTGTAGAGGATGTTGAAAACCTAATTGTTGGTGTTTATAAAAACAAACCTGTTTATTTAAAACAGATTGCTCAAATAAAAGATGGACCAGAATCACCAAAAGAGTATGTTTCGTTTGGTTATGGCAAAGCATCTTTAGATAGTATTTCTAGAAACCCTTCACTGTACAATGCGGTGACTTTATCTATTGGAAAACAAAAAGGTGGAGATGCAATGCAAGTATCACAAGTAATTCTCGATAAGGTAGAAAGCTTAAAAAAAGATCTTATTCCTAACGACGTTGAAGTATCTGTAACCAGAAATTACGGCGCAACCGCATCACATAAAGTATCAGAATTATTAAGTCATTTAATAATTGCAATTATTTCTGTTTCCTTAGTAGTAATGCTCGCCATGGGATGGAGAGGAGGTTTGGTTGTTTTCTTATCGGTTCCGGTAACTTTCGCCCTTACTCTATTTAGTTACTATTTTATGGACTATACTTTAAATCGAATTACCCTATTTGCTTTGGTATTTGTAACAGGTATTGTGGTTGATGACTCCATAATTATTGCAGAGAATATGCACAGGCATTTTAAAATGAAACGCCTGCCATTTAAACAAGCTGCAATTTATGCGATCAATGAAGTTGGAAACCCAACTATTTTAGCAACTTTCACAGTTATTGCAGCCGTATTACCCATGGCATTTGTATCTGGTTTAATGGGACCTTACATGAGTCCGATGCCCATTGGTGCATCTATTGCCATGCTAATATCTCTATTTGTTGCATTAACTATCACACCCTATTTGGGATATATTTTCTTAAAAGAGAAAGATGGTAAGAAGAAAAAAGAGGAGCCTCAAACTCTTGAACAATCCAAGATTTTTATTTTTTACAAAAAAACAATCGATCCACTATTAAATAAAAAGTCTTATAGATATGCATTTTTTGGTATTAATATTATCATGCTTTTGGGTGCTTCTAGTTTGTTCTTAACTAAGGCTGTTGCAGTAAAGATGTTACCTTTTGATAATAAAAATGAATTTCAGGTGATAATTGATATGCCGGAAGGAACCACTTTAGAAAGAACCGAAATGGTTACCAATGAAATCGCTCAATATATAAAGGAAAGTAAATTTGTAAAGGATTATCAAACTTATGTAGGAACAGCATCACCAATTACTTTTAACGGTTTGGTAAGACATTATGATCTAAGGAGTGGTTCAAATGTTGCTGATATTCAGGTAAATTTAATGGATAAAGGAGATAGAAAAGAGCAAAGTCACTATATATCAACAATTTTTAGACCCGAAATTCAAAAAATTGCCAAAAGCTTTAATGCCAATGTTAAAGTGGTTGAAGTTCCTCCGGGTCCACCGGTCTTATCTACTTTAGTTGCAGAAGTGTATGGACCAGATTATCAAGAGCAAATTAAAATAGCAGAACAGCTTAAACAAACGTTCAAAAGTTCAAAGGATGTAGTGGATGTTGACTGGATGATTGAGGCCGATCAAACCGAATACCGATTTGAAATTGACAAAGAAAAAGCCATGCTCAATGGTATAGCACCGCAACAAATTGTCGCAACTCTAAACATGGCATTGTCTAACCGCCCTATTAGTAAATTATATAAAGAAAATGCCAATAGTGAAATAGGTATTGTTTTACAATTAGAAGAAAAAGAGAAATCTTCTTACAAAGATCTTCTACAGATTAAAGTTATTTCAG
>VAPL010471044.1_pt1 | contig 10205 bp, 7 predicted proteins | sample 3395061 | NCBI WGS metagenome assembly VAPL01 (sample SAMN08290444, study PRJNA428436) | hydrothermal vent metagenome | isolation source: Deep-sea hydrothermal vent chimney 2 | place: Pacific Ocean: Juan De Fuca Ridge | depth 2182 m m
GGCGAGGCTGGCGTACTGGCTGGCAACACTGGATGTTTATGTCGAGCTAATTGATATCAGGCGTAATTATTACGAGCCTCTACTACCAGTTGTTGAGGAGCAATTTAAAAAACTTGATGCACGCATTCGTGTGCGCATGTCTCAACGCGACAGGCTTGATCAGCGTTTAAAATCCATGGTGATTTCACGCCGGCCGGACTATCTGGCAACAGCGCAAGAGCGGGGCATACAGGACAGGCTGGCTAAAATAGATTTATATCTGTCTAATAATCCTAAACAATACACCGCTGAAGTTCGCCAGCGAATTGCTCGATTAAAAGGCGTGCTGCACTGGCAGATTAATAATGCATATCATCAGCGATTAACCCATGCATATAAAGAAATGCAGACGCTGGATATTTATATCAATAAGTTAAATAAAGCCTATCAGTCATTTGTTAGAACACGTCAGGCGGCAACTCAGAGTTATGAGGGCTACGGTATTAGCATACAGCAACTACGCACTAAAATTCAGGCAAGGCAGGTTAAGGTCGCTGGAATAATGGCTCGTCAGGGGCGTTTAATTGAAACCATGGCGGTGAATGAATTAGAGCGTCGACGTAATCAGCTGGAAGAGTATCAAATTAAAGCCCGCTTTGCGCTGGCAGAAAGCTATGATCGTGCAACCAAAAAACAGCAGCAAAAAGACGAGCAGAAAATAATAGAACAGATAGAACAGAAAAAATTATTAAAGCAGTCCACTGCCGGGCAGGAGAGCCTACAGGAAACACCAGAAGAAGCACAGAAGTCTGAAGTCGGTAAGTCTGAGGTGCTTCAGTGATACAACTTACCCGATTTAAATATGTTCTTCTATCGGCAGCAATTGCACTATTTGTATTGAGTTGTACGACCGCTGTTGATAAACAAACTCTCGCCAGTCTGGAAAATATTGAACCGGATTTACAGGAAGCCGAAATCGAGGGCAGTCTCGATAAGGCAATGGAAAGTTACCAGAAGTTTTTAGAAGAAACTCCGGAAACGGCAATGACACCTGAAGCATTACGTCGTCTGGCCGACTTAAAGATTGAGAAAGAGTACGCGGTGGATAGTGAAAACACCGGTTCTGCCGCTAAAGTGGATGCCCTTGTGTTTGAGGTGCCGGAGCAGGAATCTACCATATTAGCCGCTGTAGCTGATTCAGGTGATAACACAAATGAGTCCAGCGCTTCTGAAAACATACAGAGCAAGGATATGTCTATTGCAAAAGTGGATGAGTCTGAAAAAGCCTTTGAAAAACGTGCAACCAAAAAAACCGATGTTAAACCCAGTGCAACGGATGTGGATTTAGGTGCAGATAAAACAGTTGCAGATGATCTGGCTTCTGCCGGTGCAAAAGAGGCGATTGAATTATATAAGGGGCTGTTAATTAAATACCCGCATTACCTGCGAAATGATCAGGTTTTGTATCAATTATCGCGAGCCTACGAAGAAATTGGCGAAATAGAAGAAGCCATGAAGGTGCTTAATCGTCTGGTAATAGAATATCCTCAGTCACGTCATATCGATGAAGCGCAGTTCAGGCGTGCTGAGTATTTCTTCACGCGTAAAAAATATCTTGATTCCGAAGAGGCCTATCAGGCAGTTATTGAGTTTGGTATAAGTTCGGCGTTTTATGATCTTGCATTATATAAGCAGGGTTGGGCGTTTTTTAAACAGGACTTATACGAAGAGGCACTACATGATTTTATTAGTTTGCTGGATTATAAAATTTCAATAGGTTATGACTTCGAACAAATTAATGACAACATAGAGCGTAAACGTATTGATGATACCTATCGAGTTATTAGTTTAAGTTTTTCTTATCTGGGTGGCCCGGCAGAGGTTATTAAGTATTTTGAAAAACATGGTTCTAAACAGTATGAAGCAAGTATCTATAGTCATCTTGGGGAATACTATCTAAGTAAGCGTCGCTATGCAGATGCGGCGAATGCTTATAATGCGTATGTAGATCGAAATCCGTTGAATAAAGTCTCACCGCACTTTCAGATACGTGTAATAGAAATTTATCTAAAAGGCGGATTTCCAAAACTGGTGGTTGATTCTAAAAAGAATTTCGCGACAACATATGGCTTAAGGGCAAATTATTGGAACTTTTTTGATATTAGTACATACCCTGACGTAATTGTTTTTCTGAAGTCTAATTTAAATGACCTGGCGAATCATTATCATGCGTTATACCAGAATCGTCGCTTGAGAAAGTTTAAGCAACAAAATTTTTCAGAAGCGAGACACTGGTACCGGGAATATTTGCAGTCTTTTCCTGATGATGTGCAGGCACCGGGTATTAACTTTCAGTTAGCTGAATTGTTACTGGAAAATAAAGATTTTCGTGATGCAGCGCTGGAATATGAACGCACATCGTATAATTATGAAAAGCACGATAAATCATCCGAAGCTGGATATGCTGCAGTTTTTGCATATCGTGAATATCTTAAAAAAGTAGATCAGTCACAACGTAACACAATTAAGTATGAGATTATCAGAAGCTCTCTGAAGTTTGGTGAAACCTATCCAGAGCATAAAAAAGCACCGGTTGTTCTGGTGGCGGCAACAGATGATTTGTTTGCGATAAGAGATTTTCCAGTTGCAATAAAAATTGCACATCAGGTAATTAAAAAGTATCCGAATATTGAATCCAGATATATACGTTCATCCTGGTTGATTATTGCACATGCTTCATTTGAAATCGCCCTATATGAAAATGCTGAATCGGCTTATACAAAAGTTTTAAAACTTACCGCTGAAAATAGTAAAGACACAGCGAAACTAATAGAAAATCTGGCTGCATCTATATATAAACAGGGTGAGCAGGCGCGTAAGTTACAGGACCATAGAGCAGCAGCGGATCATTTTTTACGTGTCGGTGTCGCTACACCACACGCAAAAATACGACCGACAGCTGATTACGATGCGGCAGCTGCATTAATTAGCTTAAAAGACTGGGTCAGGGCGGCTGATGTGCTGGAAGGTTTTCGCAAAAATTATCCTAAAAATAAGCTGCTAACTGAAGTGACTAAAAAACTGGCTATTGTCTACAAGGAAGATGGTAAATTACTGCAGGCAGCAGCTGAGTTTGAGCGAATAGAGAAAGAAACAAAAGATGAAGGTTTGCGCAGAGAAGCTTTGCAGCAGGCTGCTGAGTTATATGAAAAAGCTGGAAAACGTGACAGGGCATTAAATATTTATGTCCGCTATGTTAAATACTTTCCTAAACCAGTTGAAAATGCACTGGAAATGCGTAATAAAATTGCCAATATATATAAGCTTAATAAAAGTAAAAAACTATATGTGAAGCAGCTGCAGTGGATTGTAGCGATTGATTTAAGGGCGGGTAAGGAGCGTACTGATAGAACACGTTACCTCGCGGCAAATGCATCATTGATTCTGGCGCAGCCGGCAATTAAGCGCTTTAAAGCGGTTGAGCTGGTTAAGCCATTTAAGAAAAATCTGGACAAAAAGAAAAAACGTATGAAGACTGCAATCGATGCATTGACACGTCTGGTTGATTATGAAGTAGGTGAAATTACAGCAGCGGCTACTTATGAAATTGCAGAAATCTATTTCCACTTTAGCCGGTCTTTAATGAATTCTGAGCGTCCGGATAAGTTAACTGAATTGCAACTGGAACAGTATGAACTGGTTCTTGAAGAGCAGGTATATCCATTTGAAGAAAAGTCGATTAATGTTCATGAGAAAAATATGGAATTACTGGATTTAGGAATATATAACAAATGGATCGATAAAAGCATTGAGAAGTTAGCGGTATTGTTACCCGCAAGATATGCCAAACCTGAAGAATCAGTGCAGTTTGTAGAAACCATTGTGCCGATGGTAAAAGAGAATAATCCGGCTGATAGTATAAAAAGTGAAACGCAAAAAAATATTGATACCGTGAACGGGGTTGAGAGCGGGGCTGAAAATAGGCAAAATCAGGATACAGATACAGATACAGATACAGATACAGATACAGATACAGATAATAATGATGAAGGCTTAGATCAACCGGAATCAATAGAAGGTGAAGCAAAAGATAATGAAAACCTAAAAGACCAGGCCGCTCGATTGATATTCAAAACAGGAGTAGCTGCTTGATGAATATGATCAGATATATTGCCCTGTATGTAGTTATAATGAGTTTGTTATCTTGCGTAATGCAAACGTCTAAGCCTGCTGTTGATAATATAAAGCCAGTCGCAGAGATAATAGAAATCGATTCTGACGTAGAAGATGACTTTAATGAGGCGCTGTTGCTACTGAAGTCGAAAAACTATGATGCCGCAATTGTTTTATTGGAAAAAGTTATTTTAAAAGAAAGTCGTGTTTCTGCGCCCTATACCAATTTAGGTATGGCTTATAATGAGCAGGGCAATGTAAAAAAAGCTGAAGAATATTTTTTAGAGGCTCTTGGCGTCGAGTTGACCAATCCGGTTGCAAATAATCAGCTGGGGTTGTTGTATCGAAAACAAGGCCGGTTTGCAGATGCAAGAAAAGCTTATACCAATGCACTGACCGAGTACCCGGATTATTTGCCTGTGGTGAAAAATCTTGGAATATTGTGTGAATTGTATATGCGGGATTTAGCCTGCGCTGTAAAACAATATGAACATTATTTGAGTTTACAGCCTGACGATAAGACAATGAAAATATGGCTGGCTGATTTAAGTCAGCGGCTTAGGTAAAGGTGCGGTTTATGCAAATATTTAAATATATAGTGCTGATGCTTTTGATCCTGTCTTTTCCGGCAGGGGTTGTTGCAGAAGATAAGGTTGAAAATAAACCAGAGAAAGCATCAGTTAATAAAGTGCTAAAGAAAGACACAGAAGTAAAAGAGCTGTCGGGTATATCTATCATTGGTAATAAAGAAGCACCGAAGTCCCTTTATATTGTGCCCTGGAAAAATTCAGAAGTAGGCGTCAGGTCAAGTTTAACATCCGGTCTGCTGGACGACTCGATGAGGCCTATTGATAAAGAAGTTTTTATGCGTGAACTTGAATTTTATGAGTTAAGTCACTGATGGAGATATGCGTAGACGCCACAATGGTCTAATGTTTTGTAAGCGATACAATATACAATGTTCGCGCGGATGAATTTTGCGGGTGATTAGGTTATATTTATCATGATTATAATAGGGAGTCTTTTCTCTAATCTGTTGAGAATGGAGCTGTCAGTTATAGAATAAATACATAATGATTTTAAAACTGTTTATCGTAATGTCCTTAACAGGGCGCTTTGATAATGCAGTGCTAAACTCTATATAAATAAGCATGCTTTACAGGCATGTAAAACAAAGAGGAAAACATAATGGAATTCATCGAAACACTGGTGCGTTTTTTCCAAACCGGTGGTGCATTTATGTACCCTATTTTGATTGTCTTTGCAGTGGGTCTTGCCATTGCGATAGAAAGATTTATCAAGCTGGGGAATGTGCGTCGTGCAAATCGAAAAGTCTGGGATGAAGTTCACCCCTTATTAGAAGAAGGTGACTTTGATAAGGCTCGTGAGTTAATCGCTGATGATACTTCAACGATTGCCAGATTATTAAATATGGGGCTTGCACGTCAAGGTTCGGTGCGTCGACGTGACGACATTGAGATTGCGATGGAAGAAAGCATGATGGAAATCATTCCACAGCTTGAGAAACGTACACCTTATGTTGCACTGTTTTCAAACATATCGACTCTTTTAGGTTTGCTGGGTACGATCATGGGTTTAATCGAGGCTTTTACGGCTGTGGCGAATGCAAATCCCGCAGAAAAAGCCGATCTTTTATCGGCGAGTATTTCAGTGGCAATGAACACAACGGCATTTGGCCTGATGGCCGGTATTCCGCTGTTAATACTGCATGCACTATTAACAGATAAAACAGGGCAAATTGTCGATAGTCTTGAAATGGTGTCAGTTAAAACGTTGAATATCATTTCTGAATTTGCCAAACGTCAAGCTGCTCTGGCTGCAAAATAATGGCCAGAAAAAGGCGTTATCGCCGCACAGATAAAGAAGTACCAGAGATGGATATCACCACCTTTCTTAATTTGATGGTGGTGCTGGTTCCCTTTCTGTTAATTACCGCTGTGTTTTCCCGGGTGACTATTCTTGAGTTGAATTTACCAACCTCAAGTGGCGCTAATGCACCGACAAAAATAAAACTGAATATTGAAGTTATTGTACGCGAAAAAGGTCTTGAAATCGGCAATGGGCGTCGTGTTGTTGCACGCTTTCCTAAAGTCGAAAATAAATATGATTTTGCAGCTCTGTCAAAGCATTTGCTCGAAATAAAACGAAATTATCCGGATAAGACTGATGCAACAGTACTAATGGAACCTGATATTGAATATGAGTTATTAGTACATGTAATGGATGCGGTGCGCATAGCTGAAGTATCGCAAAGTGCGGAAGGTATTTACGATAAGGTCGCTCTGTTTCCAGATATTTCTATTGGAGATGCGCCATGAAGCAAAATTCCCGCCGCATGAACCGGATGTCACGCTCTAAGAAAAAGCCACCGGGTTTAAATCTGGTTTCCTTGATGGATGTATTTACCATTCTGGTTTTCTTTTTGCTGGTTAATTCATCTTCAACCGAAGTGCTGGAACCGCCAAAATCCGTTAAATTACCTGATTCCATAGTAGAGAAAAAACCACGTGAAACGGTAGTGGTGCTGGTTACCAGCAAGAATATTTTAATCATGGGTGAAGTGGTTATATCTACGGCAGATGCGCTGGCCATAAAGCAGCCGGTGATTGAAGCTATACAGGCGCGATTAATTTTGCAGCGTGAAAATGTAATCGGTATTAGTACAAAGACGATTGCGGAGGGCAAGGAGGTTACGGTGCTTGCCGATAGAACAATACCGTTTAAATTACTGAAGAAAGTTATGTCCAGTTGTACGGCTGCGGGCTATGGGAAAATTTCTCTGGCAGTTATTCAAAAAGCATCACAAACAGACTCATAAGGTTTAAAAGCGTTGGTGGATCAAGAAGTCTCACAGGAACAGGAAAAAATCAATCTCAAGATTGATACTGCCCAGCATCGTATTGCGGATCTGGAAAATCAACTGCGCCTGATTGATATTGAACTCGAAGACCTGTTTTTAGATCGCCAGCAGTTTATTTTACTTAGTGAAATTAGTGACCGGCTTGAAAAGTTGAATAAACTCGGTGGTGCCAGTTTATTCTGGGGCGAAGGCTGTGATGAGGATGAGTCACTAGCGCATTATCATCGTATTCATAACATGGTTATTAACTATGATGAGAAAGTTAAGGAAGTTCAGAAACGTCGAGAGCTAATTAAAGAGGATATTCAAAGCGTTATTGCGCAGATAAATATTCTGACTGAAGAAATTCTGGTTGTGCAGGAACGTGCTGAAGAGCGCAAACATGAATTTGTTATTGAACGTGAAATGACCGTTCACCCTTATCGGGCTATGGTGATGCCATGGACGACCCAGGGTGAAGATGAAAAACGTTTCCGGCGAATTTTATTAATTACGTTATTAATAACAACCGTGCTGGGATATTTAATTCCGCTCTGGGATTTACCGATACAAACCCGTGATGAGTTAGCGCAAGTACCTGAGCGCCTGGCTAAACTGGTCATTAAAAAGCAGCCACCACCGCCGCCACCTAAAGTACAACCCAAGCTTGAGAAGAAAGAAACCAAAGATAAAAAGCCCAGAAAAGATGTGCCCAAGCCTAAGACTAAAAAGGCTAAAAAAGCCCGTAAAGTGGCAGAAACCGCTGGCCTGTTAGCCTTTAAGGAAAACTTTTCCGAGCTGATGGATAACTCAGTCGATCAGAAACTGGGGTCTCAGGCACGCTTGAGTAATAAGGGGCAGAAGGCGCGTAAAGTGTCTCGTTCGTTAGTGACAGCACAGGCAGAAGGTGCATCGGGTGGCATCAGTACGTCTTCTTTAAGTCGAAATACCGGCGGTGCGGGTAAGAGTATTGGTGGTGTTGAGTTTTCACGGGTTGAAAGTTCTATCGGCAGTGATTTCTTTGGTGAAGAAAGGCCGCTCAGTGACGGGCCCGGTCCATCAAGAACCGATGAAGAAATTCAAATTGTATTCGATCGTTACAAGGCTGCATTGTATCGAATTTATAATAGAGAGCTACGCCGGAATCCGACACTACAGGGTAAGTTAGTGCTTAAACTCACCATAGAGACTGATGGTAAAGTTTCGGCCTGTAGTCTTGAGTCCAGTGATATGGACGCGCCTACATTAGAGAAGAAAATTGTTGGACGAGTTAAGAAATTTAACTTCGGGCCTAAAGAGGGTGTACCCGCCATTACAATTCTTTATCCAATTGATTTCTTGCCGGCAAATTAATTATTCGCGGTTACTTTTAGTTTGAGGCAATTTTTATTAATTTATTTTGAAGTAAGTTTGAAGCAAATGTTTTCCGGTTTGCGTGAAAACAGGCCCTGAGAGTTAAATATCTACGGCTGTTATAACGGGTTAATTTGCGATGACAGGGTAACCGGTACCGTTCAAATCTAGCTTAATTCCATCGTTTAAATCTTCTTCGGGTGCTAAATAGTATAGCGTCAGTAAATAATACTGGTTTCGATTGGTTTTATATACTAATATCCACATAAAACAATAACTTATATCGGTTATCTAAAATCTTACATTAATATTTTATTTGAGCGGTTACTCACAGACGTCGGGAGACTAGGGATGTACTATAATTCAGGTATAACTAATTGATAAAAGAGGAAAAACAGGATTTGGTAAAGATAAATCAAACATAAGAATAAGTAGACTAAATGTTTTTAACAGGCATACAGCGTTTAATTAAATCTGCACTGATTACATGCGTAATCACCGGTGTGGTTTTTTTATTGCCTGTAAAAAATGTATTTGCTGTTGCCAGCTTAACGTTCTCTAGTGATTTTCAGTCAGTCGATGGTACGCGTAATTATATGGATACCGCCGGCACCTGGGATTCTGCAAACTCCCTTGATGTCAGTAACAGCAACCCCAATGCCGGAGCCGGTGAGCCGGATGGCGGTGATACTTTTCGTTTAACCGTTGATAATACGGCAGCGGTGGGGGCTGCTAATCGGGCGTTTGATCTATTCATTTCTGTGGATCTGCCAGCAACCAACCAGATTCGCCTACCGCAGAACAGTAACTTTCAGGTGCTGGTTAATAGCACGGTTTTAGCCGGTGGCACCAGCTGTAGTAGCCTCAACAATGTGCGTGCTAATCAGGTAGGTAATACGGTAACTTTCGTATTTAATAGTGGTGATGAGCTATCTCCCCGTTGCCGTTATGAGTTTAACTTAGGTCTCACTACCAACAATACAGTGCCCTATGCGCAAGCCTGTAACCCGGGTAATGCGGCTTGTGATGTGAGATTTAATGTCGCTTACAATCAAATAAATAATACCCCGCCACTGCAATCAGGTTCGACCACTTACGAAGCCGATGTGAATGCCGGTGCGCTCACCTTAACCAAAATTGCTAACACGGCTATCGCGGTGGATGGTACACCGGTTACCTATAACATTGTGGTTACTAATACGGGTAATGGTGGATTATTTTCCACCACCCTGACCGATACCGATAGCGTCAACTTTTCCTTCAGTCAGTTAACTATTGCACCGCCTTTTGTGCCGCCGGATTCACAGCCGGCTTTTGGTGATACAACCTATGTATTTAATTATCTGGCGGCGGGTCAGTCGACTACCGTTGTTGCCAGTGGTGATGCGGAGATTCCACCGGATGCAATTAGCTGTGACATTTTAAATACGGCCAGTGTTCTTGATAGAACCGGAACTGCCACTTCCTCGGATTTTGATAGTGTTAGCTATAACCTGACCAATCAGCTTAGTTTGTCCCATGATCTGGTTAATAGTTATTGTGAGCTCTGCGGGCAGGGTGAAGTGATTGTTAATGTGACCAACACCGGTGGCATTACCCTGAATAATGTTACCGTTACCGAAGACCTGAGCCGTAGTGTATTAGGCTCAGGGTTAATTGTTGTGCCTGGCTCGGTTACCTTTAACGGTGCGGCTGCACCGAACCCTGTAGCCGGCCCGGGTGGTACATTTGTGTGGAATGTTGGTTCGCTGGATAGCTCTGCCGATTTAACTCCATCCAATCCGGTGACGATTCAAATTCGCTTTCTGGTACAGCGCAACTTCCCGACATTCAGTCATGA
>VAPL010305611.1_pt1 | contig 10202 bp, 12 predicted proteins | sample 3395061 | NCBI WGS metagenome assembly VAPL01 (sample SAMN08290444, study PRJNA428436) | hydrothermal vent metagenome | isolation source: Deep-sea hydrothermal vent chimney 2 | place: Pacific Ocean: Juan De Fuca Ridge | depth 2182 m m
CCCCAAAATATTGATTTTAGGATCAATTCCCAGTGCAGTTTCATTGTCTCAGCAGCAATATTATGCGCATCAGCGCAATGCATTTTGGCCGATAATGATGGCCTTGTTTAATGCAACACCAGAGAATGATACAACTGATTATAATCAACGAAAAAAGATACTGGTGAAAAACAAAATAGCCGTATGGGACGTATTACAAAGCTGTTTTCGTGAAGGAAGCCTGGATACAGAAATTCAGATGGATTCAATAACAACCAATGATTTTAATCATTTTTTTAGTCTATATCCTACAATCAAACAGGTATTTTTTAATGGAGGCAAAGCAGAAATGATTTTTGTAAAATATGTATGGCCACAGATTAAAGAGCAGTATGGCTATTTAACGTACTTACGCTTACCTTCCACCAGTCCTGCACATGCTCGTATGACTTATCAGCAAAAGCTGAGTAGCTGGAGAAACGCGATGAGTGTTGATCACGTATAATAACTCTTCACGTTCAAGAATACCCTACTATAGCACGCACCTTGTTGCGATGAGCGTTGTTGTAAAGTATTGAAATAGATTGCTATTACGGCTACTTTATGCCTAGCTCATCACAACAATCTGCACACTAAAGCACTGTATTCTTAAACGCGAAGAGTTTATTAGAAAATTAACAGGGGAACATTATGGAACTTTCACTTTGGGAAAATATTTTATTAGGCGTGATGGTTCTAGGCGTCATTTTTTGGATGAGTCCAGGCATTAAATCTTCAATGAAAATGAGTAAAAACGTGGAGTCAGATTGGATGGGAGTGTTGCTTCCTATTGGGTTTGTCGTTATCTTTATTATTTTTCTAATCGCGATGGTTTGATCATGAGAGATAATAATGAAGTGGCTTATGGTGGCGGTGAAGAGCCTGAATATGATGAAAATGGTGATTTAATTGAATATTATGCAATTAGACCTAACAAATCTCAGATTAAACGAGATATTGCTGAATTAGCGCAATTAGCGGAAGCATTGACTTATTTGACAGAAACTCAACTGACGTCAATGTCTATGCCAGAAAGTATTGAGAAAGCGATTGCTGCAGCAAAAAAAATGTCGGCTACAAAACCGGCTAGGAAACGACAGCTAAAATTTATAACCGCTCAGCTTAGGGCTATAGAATTAGATGGTATTAAGGAAACTCTAGAACGCCTACAAACTAAAAATGCACATGGAGTTAGAGAGCATCACCAGGCAGAACAATGGAGAGACAGATTAATTGCCAGTAATGGGAATGACATATTAACTGAATTATTAAATCAATATCAAACGGCAGATAGGCAATATTTAAGGCAGTTGCAGCGCAATGCACAAAAAGAAGCCAAGGCAGAAAAACCACCTAAATCAGCACGGATTTTGTATCACTATCTGAAAGACTTGGTGAGCGGACAGGATTAAGAGCTGGCTCTTAATCAAATAAGTCCAGTTGTTGGCAAATCACTAGGTCTGATTTATTTTGTAATGATGATAAAGTGATTCCTAACAATCTAACTTTTCGCTGACCAATATCGGTGTTTTTTAATAGACCATCAAATACAGGCTCGGTATTAATTGACGTTGAAATTAACTGAGATAAAGTACGGCTGCGCGTTATTTGTACAAAGTCGTGATACTTAATCTTAATGGTTAAAGTTTGAGCTGCTAATTGTTTATTATTTAGTTTTTGTAATGCTTTTTTTAGTAATTGATCTAAGTGTAGCAAGACTATTTGACGGTCTTTAATATCTTGTTGAAAGGTTGTTTCCACGCCGACTGATTTGCTAGTTCTATGATTATTGACCGGTCTATGATCAATCCCCCTAGCGATATTGTAATAATAGTGACCTGCTTTACCAAAGTTCTGTTTTAAAAAGGCTAGTGTTTGCATTTTTAAATCTTTACCATTCCTGATGCCTAAGCTATGCATTTTCGATTCTGTGGCTTTGCCTATGCCATGAAATTTAGCTACGGCTAGCTGTTCTACAAATTGATTACCTTGATCAGGTCTAATCAGGTAGAGTCCATTAGGTTTATCCAAATCTGAAGCAATTTTAGCTAAAAATTTGTTATAAGAAATACCGGCAGAAGCAACTAAATGGGTACGTTGTAAAATTGATTGCTTAATATCTTTAGCGATTAATGTTGCAGAACCATGATGTGAAGAACACTGGCTAACATCCAGATAGGCTTCATCTAGCGATAATGGTTCGAATAGTTCAGTGTACTCAGAAAATACTTGTCGGATAATGTCAGAAGCTTGTTTGTAAGCTTCAAACCGAGGTTTTACAAAAATAGCTTGGGGACATAAGCGATAAGCATGTGACGAGGGCATGGCTGAATGTATGCCATATTTTCTGGCTTCGTAGCTACAGGTAGCTACTACGCCCCTAGTATCGGGTTTTCCACCTACGATAACAGGTTTATTTTGATATTGTGGATAATCACGCTGTTCGACGGCTGCAAAAAATGCATCCATATCAATATGGATGATTTTTCGACAGTTTTCAGGCATAAACCTAAACGGTGCTAATCTTCAATCTTGGGTAAATCCAATTCTTCAGTTAAATTCCAGTCAGAAAAGGGGAACGGTAACTTGTCGGTATTGTAGGTTAAAAATAATAGAATGTGATACAGGTAAGCAGAAAGCTTACTTCCAAAACTTAAAATGTTTTGATTGGGTGCTCCGGTAAACAGAGCAGAGGCCACTTGTAATAAGATGACAGCCCACAATAATATTCTAACTAAGCCGACAATAACAGAATAAACCAACATAAAAAAAATACGTTTCCAGGTACTGATTTTTTTTAAATTATTATTAATATCTTGTTCCATTAGCCTACCCTTTATTCATCAGATCACGTAAATCAAGTGCTGCGGCATTGGCTCTGGCAATATAGTTGGCCATTGATAAAGAATAGTTGGCAAATATACCAAATCCATCACCACTTAAAATCAACGGGCTTAGTATAGGGGTGAGTGCATTTTCCATTGCGTGTATCATATTGTCTAAAGTATTCATCGCACGTTTATCTAAAATAATATCGCCAAAATCTAACTTTATAGATTGCAGAATATGGTACAAAGCCCAGCATGCGCCACGTGATTCATAAAACACATCATCAATTAATAACCAGGGTGTTCTGCCTACTCCTTTGGTTTTTTCTTCTACATTGGTGGGAGCCTTTTGTCCACTAGGGTCATATAAAATTCCCGCAGCACCAGCAAAACGGTCAGTACTTGCAGTTAATCGCGTGGACAATCCACCCAAACGTTTAATCACCACTTCCAGATAGCTCCACAAGTTATCAGCACGGGAATAAAATTGGGCACGTCTTTGTCCAGCCTGAGGACTTCGCAGTCGTTTCATATATTTATGTAAGGCTTCTACTCCTTTGTCATATTCTGATTCTGTTGACGGCAGAGCCCATGAATTTGGTTCATAATAAAAATACGGTTCAGCCAAGGCCAAGTCTTTATCTTCCATAGACTGTGACTGATCTCTTGCAAAGTGATTTCTTAATGCTGTTGTGGCATCGCGTAACATCACCAATGCGCCATATTCCCAACTACGAATATTATCTAAAAATAACCCAGGAGGTGCTACATCGTTAGAAATATATCCCCCTGGCTTATTCATTAGCACTTCAGCCATATGGGCAAGAGTATTGGTATAAACGAAGCCGACTGGCATCTGTTTGCTGGAACTATCATGCAGGTATTCAATGGCTTCATCATTGACATTAAAAATATCAGGTTCTAATCCCCACCAACCGCCAAGGATTAAAAGTACCAGAAGAGATACGCCAGTTAAAGCCCCAAAAAACCAAAGTATTCCTTTAGATCTAGCATCTTCTGTTGCGTTGTCTGTCATTTCCGGGTACCTAACCTATAAGAGAAAAAGCAATAATGTTATTACAATAAATTACTTTTATATTAACAGGTTTCTATAAGGAATTCTTTTCCTATCATGTTTTAGTGGGTTTCTTTTTTGCTTTCGGGTGGGTTTTATCATAAACCTTTGCAAGATGCTGAAAATCCAAATGGGTATAAATTTGGGTAGTGCTGATATTACTGTGTCCTAATAGCTCTTGAACAGCTCGTATATCTTGACTTGATTCTAATAAATGGCTGGCAAATGAATGTCTTAACATGTGTGGATGTACCTGTTCAGGTAAACCTATTTTCTTACACCAGGCCTGTAAACGCAGCTGAATACTACGTTGGCTTAAGCGACTATTGTTTCTTGAAATAAAAAGTGCAAGGCTGCTGGTGTTTTGCCTATGATTGAGCCATTTGTTGATGGCTATTACGGCTTTACTACCTATAGGTAACACTCTTTGTTTTTCACCTTTACCATACCTTACTCGCAGAGATTGCTCTGTTAGATCTAGGTCTTCAATATCTAAAGAGGCTAATTCACTTAGGCGTAGTCCTGAAGAATAAAAAAGTTCGAACATAGCCAGGTCACGTATTTCTAACAGTGACTCTGGTGCGGTATCCAACATGCCGGTAATCTGATCTATATCGAGGAGTTTGGGCAGTTTTCTTTGTTGTTTAGGGGCATGTATTTGTTTAGCCGGATTTTGATCAAGCTGATGTTTTTTTAGCAGATAGTTAAAAAAACTACGAATGGCTGAAAGTTCACGTTGTAAGGATTTACTACTGAGTCCTTTTCGATGTCGATTGGCAATATGATGTCTTATATCTATAGCTTGAACTGCCTTCCATTCCTGTAATTTATTGTTTGAACAATAATTTTGTAATTGATTAATATCTCGCTGATAACTTTTTAGGGTATGAATTGATACCCTTTTTTCGGTTTTTAAATAGCGAAAAAACCTATCTAATTTTTGTTGTTCATCAGGATGCATTGATGGTAGTCAAGAATGGATAGAAATGCCCTATTTAGGAGAATGGTAAAGAATACTTACTCTAATAGTGAAATAAACCGTGTTCCTATGATTTCACTGATTTGAGAAAGAAATAAATTTCCCATGCTGTAATGAAAACGAGTGTCATCTTTACTACCAATAGCGATTAGGCCTTCCAGTTCGCTAAAAACCATAGGGATGATGGCACAAGATTTTACTTCTTTAGCACTATCACCAAATAAAAACTTGGCTTGAGCCATGGTAGGTCTGCCACATTGGGGTAGGTTGCTGCTGAGTTCTTTAGAAAAATGTTTTAAATTATCATTATCTGTATCAACATATAGATTAGTGATTGAAGACTCGGAATTCTCTTTGATAATGCGTATGGCAACGAAATCAGTTAAAAAACAATCAAAAAACACCTTTTCAAGATTTGCAACAGCTGCATCTATTCCTTTAGCTTCCAACAATGCCAATGTTAGTTCATGCATTCTGTGAAACGAGGTATCATTTTCTCTGGCGATTTCGATCAACGCGTTTAACTGATTTTCCAATTCCTTATGTTTACTTCTAAACATTTCCAACTGCTTGGAAATTAAGGATATTGCATTACCGCTGGGATGAGGGATGCTAAGATTTTCCAATAAACCTAAGTGATCGTGAAAAAACTCAGGATGTTGTTGTAAGTATTCCTCGATTTGATGGGGGTTTAAGTTGGATTGTTCTACTCGTTGGGAATGACTACTCATAACTCAATTTGACCTTCAAAAACAGAGACGGCGGGTCCTTTCATATATACAGGATGATTTCGACCTAACCAGCTTATAGCTAATGTACCACCTAGCAATTCTACACTGATATTTTCCTGAGCTAGCATATTTTGTTCTATTCCAATGACCACTGCTGCACAGGCACCACTTCCACAGGCTAATGTTTCCTTAGCTCCACGTTCATAAACACGTAGTTTAATATGCTGTCGATTAATAATTTGCATAAATCCAATATTAGCCCGTTCTGGGAAAAAAGGATGACTTTCTAATAATGCACCTAATTCTTCAACTGGAGCTGAATTGATATCAATAACTTGGAGGACTGCATGTGGATTACCCATAGAAACTGCACCGAATGCTTTCTCGGTATTATTAATTGGAATAGTATAAAAATGTGCTTCTTCATCCGCTCTAATGGGAATTTCTACAGGTAAATGCTTAGGCACCCCCATATTAACAATAATTAGATCATCACTATCAAAAGTTAATATCAATTGTCCAGAATGAGTGTCTACTCTGATTTCATTTTTGTTTGATAGTTGTTTATCTCGTACAAATCGTGCAAAACAACGAGCCCCATTTCCACATTGTTCTACTTCGCCCCCGTCAGCATTAAAAATACGATAGGTGAAGTCAGCATTAGCAGAAATAGGTTTTTCCACTAATAATAATTGATCACATCCTACACCAAAGTGTCTATTAGCAATGAACTTAATTTGTTCTGTGGTCAAAGAAATAGATTGATTAATTGCATCGATAACAACAAAATCATTACCTAAGCCGTGCATTTTGGTAAAGTTAATCATGGTTACTTAAGGTAATAGCTTTTCACCTATCCAAAGATGAGGAATGGATTCTCTTTCTCTAATCAAATGAATATGACTGCCGTCTATCATTACTTCAGCAGCACGCGGTCTTGAATTATAATTTGAACTCATGGTAAAACCATAAGCCCCTGATGAACGAATGGCGATTAAGTCATTTGGTGTGAGCTTAAGTCTGCGGTTTTTTCCCAAAAAATCACCCGTTTCACAAATGGGACCAACAATATCCCAGCTGTTTTCTTCAGCGGAACTTTGTTTGTTGACAGTAATTATATCTTGCCAGGCACTGTATAATGCAGGACGAACTAAGTCATTCATTGCAGCATCAACTATGGCAAAATTTTTATGTTCTGTTTCTTTTAAATATTCCACTCGGGTCACCAAAATACCGGCATTTCCGGCAATGGCTCTGCCGGGTTCCAAGGAAATTTCATAATCATTATTTCCTAAGCGTTTTAAAATAGCAGCAACATATTCTGCAGGTTCAGGGGGGGTCTCATCTCGATAACGTATGCCTAATCCTCCACCTAAATCGAGATGCTGTAGTTCTATACCTTCTTTTTTTAGAGTATCGACTAAAGCAAGAACCTTATCCAGTGCAGCTAAAAATGGTGCAGTGTCTGTTAATTGTGAACCTATATGACAGTCGATACCCACCACTTTGATGTGTTTCATTTTGTTTGCCCGAACATATTCAGTGATAGCCTGCTGGATATCAATACCAAATTTATTTTCTTTCAGTCCTGTGGAAATATAGGGATGAGTTTGTGCATCAACATCTGGGTTAACCCTAAAAGATACTGGAGCGACAACATTTAGCATGGCGGCTAATCGATTAATACGATCTAGCTCATCACTGACTTCTATATTAAAACAACGAATCCCTAATTTTAGTGCAGCAAAAATTTCATCTTCTCGTTTACCTACACCAGAAAAAACAATTTTTTTAGGGTCTCCTCCAGCTGTTAGTACGCGTTCCATTTCACCTAGTGAGACAATATCAAACCCAGATCCCAATCGAGCCAATAGATTTAAGATAGCTAAATTTGAATTGGCTTTAACCGAATAGCATATTAGATGGGGATGATTACCAAAAGCACGGTCAAAAGCATGCCAGTGTGCTTCAAAAGTTGCCCGTGAGTATATATAACAAGGTGATCCATACTGAGAAATAATTTCTTCAATAGCTATGTCTTCAGCAAACAGCCGATTTCCCTGATAATTAAAATAATCCATTTATGACTCTTCTTTTTCAACATGAATGGGTGGGGCTTCATCTGGCAAATACAGAGGTCCGGTTTGACCACATGCTTGCAGGACGAGCATCAACAATATGAAAGAAAAAAATGACAGTGTTTTCATTGGAATGTTTAGAAAATAAATCGTTTAAATCTCAGCATAAACTAGAGTGGGTAGCCAAGTTGCCAGTTCCGGCCAAAAAGCTAAGAGAGCTAACATGATAAGCTGAATTGCAATAAAAGGCACGACACCTTTGTAAATTTGTGTAGTAGTTATTTCTTTAGGTGCAACTCCACGTAGATAGAACAAAGCAAAGCCAAATGGTGGGGTTAAAAAAGACGTTTGCAGATTAATTGCTATCATAATACCCAACCAAACGGGATCAATACCCATTGTTAATAAAACAGGTCCAACTATCGGCACGACAACAAAAGTTATTTCAATAAAATCCAGTACGAAGCCGAGCAAGAACATGATAATCATTACAAAAAACATCGCGCTAAACTTACCACCTGGTAAATCAGATAATAATTCTATGATTAGCTCATCGCCTTCAAAGCCACGAAATACCAGAGAAAATAATGCAGCACCAATTAAGATCATAAACACCATACTAGTTATTCGCGTAGTGTTTTGCATGACAGCGCGTAAATTATCCAGATCTAAACTGTTTTTAAATAAAGCCAGAATAATTGATCCCGTTGCACCAACGGCTGCAGCTTCTGTTGGCGTGGCTAGGCCGCCCATAATGGAACCTAATACTGAAAATATCAGCAATAGGGGGGCCAGCATGCTTTTTAAAATGCGTAGAAAAAACCCTTGCTCTCTTGTTACTTGTTTGGGGGCAGGCATTGATTCGGGGATTAGCCATGCAGTGATTAATATGTATAGCAAATACATAAACACTAAGCCTAAACCAGGTAACAAGGCGCCGGCAAATAAATCACCAACGGAAACGGTTTCCGGAGAAAATATTCCCATATCCAATTGTGCTTGTTGATAGGCAGTAGATATTACATCACCCAGTAATACCAATACTATTGAGGGGGGAATGATTTGGCCTAATGTGCCTGATGCGCAAATAGTGCCACAAGCGATAGCAGGGCTATAATTGTTGCGTAACATGGTGGGTAAGGATAATAGCCCCATCGTTACAACAGTGGCACCGACTATGCCAGTACTTGCAGCCATCAGCATTCCAACAATGGTGACGGCCATGCCAAGCCCGCCGCGTAGGGAACCAAACAATTCAGCCATGGCTTCTAATAAATTTTCCGCAATCCGAGCACGTTCTAACATTACACCCATAAATACAAATAAGGGAACAGCAATTAATGTTTCATTATTCATAATTCCAAATAAGCGGTTGGGAAGGGCGTTTATGAAGGCAGAGTCAAAAACGTCAAACTGTATACCTACAGTGGCAAAAGCCAAAGCAGTTCCGCTTAAAGCAAAGGCGACAGGAAAACCGGATAATAGGACGATAAATACAGTAGCAAACATCCATAAGGCAATAGTTCCTTCCATTTAATCGTGCTCCTGCTGTGATTTGTTTTCTGGCTTTTCCTGCAAATTAAGTGCAATCAATAGGTTTTCTAAAAACAGGGCAATGCTTTGTAATATTAATAATCCTGCCATTAACAGAATCGTTGTTTTTAATAGAAAAACGCCCGGTAAGCCTCCAGAATTTCTGGAGCTTTCCTGAATTTTCCATGAATCTGATACGTATTCCCAGCTGCTCCAAATGATGAATATTGTCACCGGAAGTAGCAAAAATAAGGTGCCGAGACAATCAATCCATGCTTTGCCTTCATTGCTACATTGCTGATAAAGGATGTCGACTCTGACATGGGCATTATGTTTCAAGGTATAAGCTGCGCCCAGCATAAAAACAAAAGCATGCATATAAGCAACAGACTCTTGCATGGCTATCCAACCGGTATCAAAAATATAGCGAAGTATCACAATGATAAATGTTGTCAGTACCATCAATAAAGTTAACCAAGAAATGGTTTTCCCCACCCATTCATTAAGTGTATTAATTGTTTCAATACAACATTGACTGATTTTTAGAAAACGGGACATATTAGATGGGGGAATAGGAATCTTACCTGAAAGTGGGAGGAGAAAAAATCTAATTTTGCTTACAAAACAGTAACTATTCAGTGAAGTATAAATGTTGTTGTAATTGCTTAGATTGCCGTCTTGTTATCTGAGTGCAAGGCGAAAGCGCGGAACATACATAAGTATAGGTATTTGAGCACTTTCAACACAGCAATCATTAAACAAGGCGGTAAGCTAAGTAATTACATAAAAAAGGCAAAAAAAAACCGGTATACAAAAGCATACCGGTTTTTTTGAAAATCTTTGCTTACACCATCGCTTGAACTTTTACATTCAATCTACTTTTGCTGCGTGCGCCTTTATTTTTATGAATAAGGCCTTTGCTGATGGCAGAATCAATGATTGGTACCACGGTTTTATAGG
>VAPL010390234.1_pt1 | contig 10200 bp, 12 predicted proteins | sample 3395061 | NCBI WGS metagenome assembly VAPL01 (sample SAMN08290444, study PRJNA428436) | hydrothermal vent metagenome | isolation source: Deep-sea hydrothermal vent chimney 2 | place: Pacific Ocean: Juan De Fuca Ridge | depth 2182 m m
GGTTGACATACATAAACTTGCGGACCGGGCCCTCAAGTTCGTCGTCTTCCCATGGTTCAGCCATAACTCTGTTTCCTCAAAATTTAGTCGCCAAAAATGACCATGCGTTCAGACTGGATGCCGGCTTCGATGAGCTGGCCAAGGCCGGAAATACGGAAGCCTTCAGCCATATTATGGCCGTCCTTCCCCTGACGCTTCGCCTCGTTTTCATCGAGGATGCCGCGGCGTTGGGCCGCCGCAATGCAGATAACCAGGTCGAGATCATATTCCTTGGCCATAGCAGTCCACTGTTCGGTGATATTACGGTCGTCCTGCGGGGGTACCGCATAACGGGTGCCGTTGTTTACACCATCGTGATAAAAAAACACGCGGAAAATCTCATGTCCTTTTTCCAGTGCAGCCCTGGTGAACTGGATTGCAGTGTCAGCGGACTGGTGCTGATAGGGACCTTCGTTTACCAGTACGGATAATTTCATTCAGCTTCTCCCGACTCAGAAACGGATATGGGTAGAGGCATTCAGGCTCGCACGGGAACCACGCCAGTTGTCCACGTGGTACTTGGTGAACGGCAGGCCGGTGACCTCGAAGAAACGCGGCCAGCCGATACGCTCAACCCATTCGTTGATGCGTTCCCAATCCTTGGCGCCAGCTTTGTATTCTTTCAGAATGCGCTTGACGATAGCGGTCGCTTCAGGCCAGCGTGGCGGGTTGTTCGGAATACCGGACGCAACCAGTTTCTGGAAGGTCGGTTTGCCACGGGCATTGGAGTGGTTACCACCGATCCAGACAGCCAGCTTGGAATGTTCGGCATCGTTGATCTGCATCGGCGGGCAGGGCGGGAAGCAGGCGCCGCAGCAGATGCATTTCTTCTCGTCGACTTCCAGGGAAGGCTTGCCGTTAACCATGGCCGGGCGGATAGCGGCAACCGGGCAGCGGGCAACAACAGAAGGACGTTCGCAGACATTGGCGACCAGGTTATGATCGATCTTCGGTGGCTTGGTGTGCTGAACGTTGATCGCGATATCACCCTGGCCACCACAGTTGATCTGGCAGCAGGAGGTGGTGATGTGTACGCGGTTAGGCATGTTCCAGGCGGTGAACTCACCGATCAGCTCGTCCATCATGGACTTCACAACGCCGGAAGCATCAGTACCCGGAATATCGCAGTGCAACCAGCCCTGGGTGTGAGACAGTGAAGTGACGGAGTTCTTGGTGCCACCGACAACAAACCCGGCATCGGTCAGTGCCTTGACCAGGGGTTCAACCTTGGCGGCATCGTCAACGATGAACTCAATGTTGGAACGGATGGTGAAGCGAATGTAGCCATCAGCGAAGTCATCACCAATCTTGCACAGGGTGCGCAGGGAGAAGACGTCGAGAATACGCTGGGTACCAGCCTTGACGGTAAACACTTCGTCGCCGCTGTAGGCAACGTGACGGAGTACGCCGGGCTGTGGGTCATCGTGATACTTCCACTGACCGAAATTTCTGCGCATCGTGGGATGCATATACTGGAAACCATCGGGACAACCGGTTTCGATCGGTTCCCTCATGTCTGCCATTGCCATGTGACTCTCCTGAATGTAGTAAGTCAGGTCAGACCCGGATGTTCTACCGGGCCTGACTGTAACGGGTTAGATTAGCCAGTGGTGATCAGGCTTCAGCCTGACGTGCAAACCACTTCTCAGCTTCCTCGTCCCAGCCGTCCATACGGACGTAGGAGCACTGGCGCGGGTTGCTAACCATGTTCGGGTCAACGTCGATATCGATACCTTCAAGGAAGTTCACCAGGCCGATACGCTCGATCATTTCGCCGCAGCGCTCGTGTTCCAGACCGTTCTCGGCCCAGAAATCGATGATCTCTTCGGCCATCTCAACAATGGACTCGTAGTCTTCTTCGGTTTCCAGCTTCTTGAACGGAACTACCACGGTGCCCATCAGGTCGCCAATCTTCAGGGTGCGTTTGCCACCGATGAGGATGGTGACACCCTTGTCATCACCGGGGTGCAGTGCTTTCGGCATCACGTTCAGACAGTGCATGCAGCGTACGCAATTATGGTTGTCAACGGTCAGGGTGTCGTCATCGTTCAGAGTGAGCGCCTGGGTCGGGCAACGCGTGGTGACGTTGTCGATGATGTACTGGCGACCTTTCTTGGCCACGTAGGCCTTGATCTCTTCCTGATCGACTTTCATGTCGTCGCGCCAGGTGCCGATCACAGCAAAGTCAGAACGTTCGATGGAGTTCTGGCAGTCGTTCGGACAACCGGATACCTTGAATTTGAACTTGTAAGGCAGGGCCGGGCGATGCACGTCATCGGTGAAATTGTTTACCAGACGACGGTGGGCAGCGTGCTCGTTGGTGCAGGACATTTCACAACGTGCAGCACCCACGCAGGACATGGCAGTACGCACGCAAGGGCCGGCGCCGCCGAGATCCCAGCCGTATTCGTTGACTTCGTCAAAGAAGTGCTGGGTATTTTCGGTGGTGGTACCGATGAACATGATGTTACCGGTCTGACCGTGGAAGGTCTGCAGGCCGGAACCCCATTTCTCCCAGCTGTCTGCCAGTTTGAGCATCATGTCAGTGGTGTAGTAGTTAGCCGGAGTCGGCTGCACGCGCAGGGTGTGGAATTCGCGGGATTCGGGGAAGGCGTCGCCGACTTCAGAGAAACGTGGAATGATGCCGCCGCCATAACCAAAGACAGAAACGGTGCCGCCTTTCCAGTAACCTTTGCGGGTTTCGTAGGAGTGCTCGAGCTGACCGAGCAGCGAGTTGGTCACTTTGCGAATGCGTTCGTCCGGGTGGTCGTCGCGCAGACGCTTGATGCCGGAAATAAAGCTCGGCCATGGGCCGTTTTCCAGTTCGTCGAGCATGGGCGTGGGATAATGCTTATCAGCCATGGCCGTCTCCTTCCTGTTGTATGTGTCGTGGCGGTAACCGCCGTTACGTTTAATGAGTTTGAAGTTCCCGTATTGGAACCGGATTTCCGATACGCGGAACTCCCTCACTGGGCGGGACGAAGTCTAGGAGTCTCAGCCATCCCAGAGAACCCTACCCTTGGGGTGTGTGCGAACAGCAACACTATCCCCAATGGGATAGACCGGAATCAGCCCCACTGCGGCGGGCGATTATACGGTGGCCCTGAGCAAATTGCCAAGATTGAAAAATGTTCGAATATTATCAGTCGCTTATGTTCTAATTGATGCATAAATTTTCTTTCGGATATCACCCTGTTGATAATAAGCCTTGGAAAAACCTTGTTATTAGCTGATTTACCGTCGAGGAGATCTGGTAAAGTGCACGTTTTCATAAAGCCGTGTCCCCCGTCGCTCAATGACCTTACATGCTGCTCAAACCCAGTTATCCGCTGCCGGTTCACCGTTCAATCTGGACGCGAATGACGCGTATGTCGCCTGGCGCAAACAAAAACTCGCCAACTGGCCCGCGAACAGCGCGGACTTGATGACAGAAGTCGCCGATGGCAGTCTGCTGCAGACGAGTGAAATAGCGGCGATCCATTCAGCGCTGACATACGCCAACACCGCGTTCTACAGGGTGAAGTCGCCTGTGCCGGGCGACAAGGCGATGATCCGTGCGCTCGGTCAGCAACTGGGTCTTGAGCACCTCGATAACAACCTGTGTGCAGATGACGACGGTATTTCCTCACTTACCGTGGTTGAAAAGCGTCAGCAAGGTGAATACATCCCCTATACCAACCGGCCACTTAACTGGCATACCGACGGTTACTACAACACGCTCGAACGGCAGATACGTGGTGTGATTCTGCATTGTGTGCGGCCAGCGGAAACGGGGGGTGACAACGCCTTCCTGGATCATGAAATCGCTTATATACAGCTGCGAGACGAGAATCCCGACTTTATCCGCGCATTGATGGCACCGGATGCCATGACCATTCCGGCCAATATTCAGAACGGCTGCGAGTTACGGCCCCGCCAGGCAGGCCCGGTGTTTTCGTTTGACCCGCAGGGAAACCTGCATATGCGCTATTCGGCGCGTGCGAAAAATATCGAATGGAAGGTCGATTCAACCACACAAGCGGCAGCAAAATGCCTTTTGAACTTGTTTCAACAGGATTCGCCCTATATATTTCGCCACCGACTGGAAGCTGGCGAGGGCGTGATCAGCAATAACGCGCTGCACTGCCGCACAGGTTTCAGCCATGAAAAGGGTGATACATCACGATTGCTCTATCGGGCGCGTTATTTCGACCGCGTCATGGATTCATCAACAGGCCCGGGTAAATAACATGTTGTGTCTTAGCGAGATATTGTTACAGCGCCACGATCTTCAGTCGTTCGACGAGCTGGTGAATATTGTCGAGGAAAAGGCACGCGGTGGTGAATTGTTTTTCCAGATGGACGTTCGGCCACCGTTCATGGATACGCCGGAGAGCTGGGAAGATCGCCTGGAAGCCGCCTTTGCGGCAGCCGGTAAAAGGTAACCTGACACATGTTCTGGGAAGAAGACAAAGACGAGAACACGCCTTACACGGTACCGGAGGATGTGCTCGACCTCGTTTACCAGATAAGCTGCAAATGTTTACCGCTGGACCACGCGCACGCCTTTTCTGTCGCGATCCGCAAGGCGTTGCCCTGGATCGACGATGAGCCGATGGCAGGTGTCCACCTGGTTCATGGTGCTGAATCAGGTAATGGCTGGATGCGTCCGGAGGATGCGAGCAACGAATTGCTGCATTTGTCGAAGCGTTCACGCATGACATTGCGAATCCCGGGCAGCCGCATCGAAGATGCTGGTGAGCTGACCGGCGCCGTGCTGGATATTGAGGGTTACCGGCTGGAAATTGGAAAAATGAAGACGCGACTGTTCAGCGCCTTGCCGACCCAGTTCGCCCGCTATGTGGTGGTTCCCGACGGAATGGGCCACGAAGACGAACAAGCCTTCACGCGTTACGCGGCAGAACAGGCGCAGTCGCTGGGGGTTCCGGTTCGCAAGTTGTTGTGCGGGCGGACCCATGCCATCCAGCATCCGGACGGTGATCTGTACACGCGCAGTGTGATGCTCGCCGACCTGGAACCGGAGCAGGCGGTTCGTCTTCAGCAGTCTGGTATCGGCTCACACCGAAAGATGGGCTGCGGTCTGTTTTTGCCCCACAAAGGCATTCGCGCGGTACACGAAATGACCACTGACAAGAAGTAGTTCGTCATGCCGGAACAGAAATTAATTATAAATTATTTAACTATGTTTATTAACTTTATGAAATAAATGGAGATATAGTATGGCTCTTGAGGTTGATGGTAAAACAGTTGAAACCACCGAGAACGGTTACCTGGTCAATGCAGAAGACTGGACGGAAGCGGTTGGTCAGGCCATTGCTGATGCAGACAAGCTGGAAATGACCGAAAAACACTGGGATGTTGTGAATTATCTGCGCGATGAGTACTACAACAACGGCGGCGCTGAACCCAATGAGCGCACCATTCTGAAGACGATGGCCAAGAAATGGGGCGACAAGCCGACCAGCAAGATCATGTATACCATGTTCCCTGGCATGCCCAGCAAACAGGGTCGCAAGGTTGCCGGTTTACCGCAGTCTACGCGCAAGGGCGGCTATTAATTTTCGGCCTTCCCATTAGGGATATGGCGCGAATTAGCCATTCGTAATAGAGTTCGCCGTATTATTTGAGCGGCGTATGCCTGTAGAACCAACGCTTTGGAGGCAAGACCATGAGCGAAAAGCAAGAGATGATCAAGAAGATGATCGAGATGCAGAAGAAGTTCATCGCGTATGAGCATGAGCACGGCGTCACCCAGGAAGAATATTATACGGCCCCTGAAGGCCATGAACTGGCCGGTTACCGTCAGGAATACCGCGATCTATCCATGAAGCTGATTGACATGGCGCACAAGGAAAAAGGCTCGCACCCTTAACGTCAGGGTATTCGGGTTTTATCGCGGGCCGATGTGCAGTGCACTCGGCCCGTTTTTTGTGCAGCGGCTTATAACTCGGCCCACAGGCGCATGAGGTTGACGTAAGCATGGTCAACCTGGGTGGTTTCATTGTCGTCGGAACGCTTCTTCAGCAGGCTCTCACGGGCCTGGTAGAGCTGGTAGAGGATCTCTCGTCGTGCCGGGTCGCGTACCATGCTCTGGGTCCAGGTCACGGCCACCAGACGTTCGCCATTTGTCACCTCGGCAACGTGGTGCAGGCTGGATGAGGGATAGATAATCGCATTGCCGGCGGCCAGCTTGAAGGTCTGTTCGCCAAAGCCGGTACGTATGACCAGTTCGCCACCCTCGTAGGTGTCCGGTTCGTTCAGAAATACCGTGGTGGAAATATCGGAACGGTATTGCCCGCCCGGTGGTCCCATGATCGGGTCATCGACGTGGTCGCCATAGTGCATGCCTTTTGTGTAGCGTGCGTAAAAGGGTGTCGCGACACGAACCGGCATGGCGGCAGCCTGGTAGTGCGGATGTTGTACCAGTGCGCCCATAACGATGCTGTTGAGCTGCTCCATCTGTGCGTCTGCAGATTGCAGCTCCTCGTTTTGTTTAACCTGTCTGGCGCGAGTACCTGCCGACAGACGGCCATCGACAAACCGGCCATTGTTGAGCAGCGACCGAACCTGTTCGAGTGACGACTTGCCGAGTACGGCGGGAATGACAACGAGCATGTTGTATCCTGAATTTAGCGTGAGTTGGAGATTCCACGATGATATTGAAACTGACCATCGATGATCAAACCTACAACATCGATGTACCGGAGCAGATGTTGAAGGAGGCGGAGGAATTCTACGCCAAAATGGATGTCGATATGGACAAGGGATGGCAGATGAGCCGTTTCTGGGTCGAGAAGCCCGATCTGTATCAACGTTGCCAGATTGTGGCAGACCGGGCGCTGGGTGCCTTTCATACGGAAAACAAGAGAATGCTGAACCTGATGTCAGGATACATTCTCAGTCGAGTCCCGCATGTTGACGAGGTGATTATCGATACCACCGGTGATATTACCTTGACGGAGATCGTTGCCTGAATCTGCTCCAGTTTGGTGCTTGTGCTGTCGCTAACCCCCGTGTGTGAAAGGATTTATGCGCGAGGGCTGAGGGTCACAATATGGATGAGACGTCGGGGGGCAAGCAGCACGACAACGATGGCGAATTTTACGCCCAGTTGCTGCGCGCCTATTTCGATAGTGCCAACGACGCCATTTTCGTGCTGTGTAACGAACTCAAGTTTCTCAGCTGTAACCGCCGTATGGAAAACTGGCTGGGGATCGCTGAAAGTGAGCTGACCCGTCACAATTGCCGTCTGCCCATTACCGCTTTGGTGGGGAATAAGGATGCGGCAGCGCACTTCGAACGTGCCACACAGGCTGTTCTCGACGGGGAGCCGCAATGTTTTGAATGCCGTCTCGAACCACCGGGTGCCCGAAAGCGCTGGGTCGAAATCCATATGACCCGTGTCGATATCGAAGCCGGCGAGATGGTTATTGTCGTTGCCCGCGATACGACCGAACGCCGCGAACAGATGGCGCAGATTTACTATCAATCGACGCACGACAGCCTGACCGGTTTGCCGAATCGCGCCTCTCTGAAAGAGTTTCTGGAAGCACACCCTGGCGAGAGTGGTGCACTCGCTGTGCTGGCTATAAATATACCACGTTTTCGCGATGTCAATGAAGCGCTGGGGCATCATCTCGCTGATGAAGTGCTGAAAACCATTACAGACAGTCTGAAAGATATTGCCCGGCAGTATCGCGATACCCGTGTTTTCCGCCTGGCCGGTGACCAGTTCGTTATTGTCTCGCAGGGTGTTGCTGCCGAGTGCTGGAAAGAAATCTCCGAGTCTGTTCAGCACCGGTTATCAATGCCGTTGCAACAGTCCGGTATCGAACTGACACTTGGTTCAAAAATCGGCGTGTCGCTGTATCCCTCGCACGTCAGTAATCCCCATGAGCTGGTGCAGGCCGCAGAGACTGCCTTGCATGCGGCCAAACAGCAGACTGCCACCGGTATCAAAATGTACTATCCGGAGCTTCTGGTTTCGGGGGGTGAAAGGCTGGTGCTGCTCAATGACCTGCGTCAGGCCATTGAAGATGAATCCCTTGCCGTGCACTTGCAGCCTATTGTGCCACTGCACGGTCAGGGTATGGTGAGGCTGGAAGCACTGGCGCGATGGCATCACCCGGACAGGGGGATGATATCTCCGGAACACTTTATTGCGCTGGCAGAAACCAGTGGACAGATTCTTCCACTGACCTGGCTGGTGATTGAGCGTACGCTCGAACAGGCAGCGCCGCTGATCCGCAAGGAGCGCATCGAATCGGTGTCTATCAACCTGTCACCTTACTGCCTTCTGGATACCGGGTTTACCGTAAAATTTGCGGCGATGATTCTCAGACACGGGATAGAGCCTCCATCCGTCATGCTGGAGATCACCGAAAGTATTGCCATGTCGGAACGCATGCAGAAGTACACGGTGATGTCACTTCGTGAACTCGGTGTAGAACTGTCCATTGATGACTTTGGCACAGGGCATTCCTCGCTGTCCAAGTTGCGCCAGTTGCCCGTTACCGAATTGAAGATTGATCGGTCATTCGTGACCAATATGCTTAATGATGAGAATGACGAGGCCATCGTTGTTGCCACCATACAATTGGCCCACAGTCTGGGACTGGATATAGTGGCGGAAGGTATTGAGGATGCCGAGGTGTTGTATCGGCTCAGCGAGCTGGGCTGTGATTATGCGCAGGGTCGTTATCTTTGCGATGCGCTGCCACTCGCTGAATTACAGGACTGGCTGGATAGCAAGAAAACATCGGGCCGCGTTGTCTGAGCCGGGTTCTGTGCCACGTTCTGCGCCACGTTCAGGCGAACACCACCCATGTGGTTGCGATGTACTTGACGCCTGCCTGCAGCGTGACACCGCGATGTTCGTGTGTCCAGAAGGGGGGGAACAGTACCAGCTTGCCCTGTTCGGGTTTAACCCTGATGTCCTGAAACAGAAACTCGGTTTCACCGCCGGGGCCTTCCACGTCATTGAGATACCAGACGGCGACCAGCTGGCGCTGGCTGAAATCATGGCTGCCACCATCGATATGCCAGTGATAGTGCTCACCGGGCAGGGTGCGCTGGATCGCATAGCCCATGTCCTTGAAGGGTCCCTTGAAGTAGGGATAGCTGTCGCGGAACTCGAGTATGGCCTGACCCATGGAACGGAACAGTGCCTGGTCGATGTCTTTCCAGTCGGGTTTGCCGCTAACCACCAGGTCGGTGGATTTCTTGATGCTGCGATCCTTTTCGGCCAGTTGACCGATTCGGCCTTCGTACTGTTCGTCGGTGCGCGCTTCAAAACGCTCGATGGCCGTCTGGCACAATGCCGGTGAGAGCGCATTGTGTTTTTCAAAAATAAACGTATTGGGCTGAACCTCCACGAGGGTTCGCAGGGGTGTTGTCAGTCGGGTTTGTGCCATTGCCTGTCATCCTAAAGCGTTTTCTGTTCGATGAGTGTTTCCATGTCAGCCCAGGCCTTCTTGACACGGCCTTCGTGGATCTGTGTGAGTTCGTTGGCGACCTGCAGCCAGTGTCGGCGACCGGTTTCCACCTGTTGCTGCAATTCATCACGATCCCCGCATTCTACCCAATGATGGTAGGCCTGTAACAGGGCCGGGTAGATCTGTTTGCGCATACCCGACATATTGCCAAAATAAAAATGCAGTGATGCGGGGTGTTGCTGTTCCAGCAGGGCGGGCAAGGTCGACAGGGCATCGGCGAGATGATCGCGTACCGCGCGTGCCATCAATTCAAGGCGTGAGCGCGGGAAGCTGTCGAGCATGTCTTCCCAGCTTTCACCGAGCAGTTTTCCCGCCTCGATTTCACCGGTTTCATGCAGTATCAGCGAGTCGGTTTCATGCCGGGTCATCGCGTCCAGTGCTGCATCAAGATCCCCGTCAAAGTCGTAGCAGCCCAGTGCGCGCGCCATGGCATTATCCGGGCGATTCCAGCGCCACTCTTCATAACGCTCCCAGAGCATGCGGCGCAGGGATTCCTGGCGGACAAACATCTTGCCGCCCAGCGACATGGCCGGTGGTGCGATCAGGTCCCGTGCATATTCCTGCGCAGTGATATAAACGGGGCTGCCGTTCCGGTCGAATGTATGCGCCAGGTGCGCCAGCATGAACAGTGGCCGGGTTTTATTGCCATAGCCTGCGCTGTACACCA
>VAPL010319544.1_pt1 | contig 10196 bp, 5 predicted proteins | sample 3395061 | NCBI WGS metagenome assembly VAPL01 (sample SAMN08290444, study PRJNA428436) | hydrothermal vent metagenome | isolation source: Deep-sea hydrothermal vent chimney 2 | place: Pacific Ocean: Juan De Fuca Ridge | depth 2182 m m
CACTTAAAGCAATTAGGGCTGAATAGCCTGCAACTAGACCTGAATGACTCACTGTCGATTAAAAATGCGCTGGTGCGGATTCTGGATAAGACCCATGGTGAGCTTTACGCATTATTTAATAACGGCGCTTACGGGTTAGCAGGAGCGGTGGAGGATTTAAGTCGAGATGCATTGCGCGCACAATTTGAAACTAATTTATTCGGCACCATGGAGCTCACCAATCTGGTGTTACCTGTTATGCGCAAACAGGGTTACGGCCGCATTATCCAAAACAGTTCAGTCTTAGGTTTTGCCGCCATGCCCTATCGGGGAGCATACAACTGCAGCAAGTTTGCACTGGAAGGTATTAGCGACACATTACGTCAGGAATTAACCGGCACCAATATTTTTGTCAGCTTAATTGAGCCCGGCCCGATAATCAGTGACTTTAGAAAAAATGCTCTGAAAGCATTTAAAAAATATATAAAGGCTGAAACCAGCATCCACAAAGCGCAGTACGACTCTATGCAGGAGCGATTAAATAAAGAAGGGCCGGCTGCACCATTTACACTCGGGCCCGAAGCGGTATGCGAAAAAGTTATTCACGCACTGCAATCTAAAAAGCCAAAGATACGTTATTACGTAACCAAGCCAACTTATATAATGGGTTATTTAAAGCGAGTTTTAAGCTCAGGTTTAATGGATAAGGTTTTGATTAAAGCCGGGGGCGGAGGTAAGCGCTAAGATGGAACATCTATTTTAGGGCCAGCCTTTAGCTCGTGACAAATTATGCAATTCTTCACGAGTTAAAGCACCATCCTGTATTTCAATATTTAAAACGTTAAAATATTAGTATCCAGATGTTCCAGTGCATCATCATATTTTTTACGTGTAGTATCGCGCACCGGCTTACCTAAGTAAAAACCCTGCACATAATCTGCACCAAAGCGTTTTAACATTTCTAATGTCGCCGCATCCTGCACATATTCTGCTGTGATTTTTTTATCCAGGGTTTTAGCAATTTGAATCATGGATTTCACCATTGCCTGATCAACCGGATCTTTCACCATATCAGTAATAAAATCACCATCGATTTTTAAGATATCAACCGGCAGACGTTTTAAATAATTAAACGAACTGAAACCCACACCAAAATCATCCAGTGCAAACTGACAGCCTAATGCGGATAATTCACTAATGGTTTTACTGGCTTTTTCAATATGGCGCACCGCGGTTTGTTCGGTTATTTCAAAAACAATATGATCGGTATCCACTTCATACTGAGAAATATAGCGCTGTATTTTTTCAATTAAATCATTGGCCTCAAATATTCTGCCGGAAAGATTGATCGACAGATAAACATCTCGCCCATCGGCTTTAAACTCCGAAAGTTTTCGCAGCGCATTCCGCACTACCCAATAATCGATATCTATGGCCACACCAAGACGCTCAGCCGCAGGTAAGAATGCATTCGGATGAATTGTTTCTTCTTCTGTTACCATCCTTAACAACACTTCATAATGCTCCTGCTTATCACCATGCAAGCTGACAATAGGCTGATAAAACAGAGTGAAATAATCATTTTGAATAGCATCGCTAATTCGTTTCGACCAGCTGATATCCGCGCTTTTACGCAACTCTTCCTGTTCAGACAAATCAAACATATGATAGCGATTGCGGCCTTCAGACTTCGCATGAAAGCACGACATGTCTGCCTGTGAAAAAACTTCTTCTGCGGTAAAGCTATCACTTTCAATTAACACTACACCAATTGAGCAATATATATTAAATGCCTGGCCAGCCTCTACAAACACAAACTGCTGCATGGCTTTAAGTATTGACTCGGCAATAATGCGTGCATCACGCTCCTTAATTGATTTAGCAATAATCGTAAACTCATCGCCTCCGAATCTTGAAATAACATCATCGGTACGAATACGATTTTTAAGCAAATCAGCTACCTGCTTTAATAATCGATCACCTGCAGCATGCCCTAAATTATCATTAACATGCTTAAACTGGTCCAGATCAATAAACAGCAACGCACTACTGTCACCTTCATCAATCGTCCTCTGCACTTCCTGTTTTAACTGAATGTTAAAGTTATGTTTATTCAGCAAGCCGGTTAATGCATCATAGTTAGCCAGCTTTCTTAATTCTTCATCACGGCTTTTAAGTGCCTTTATGGTTGTATTAAGTGCTGTGGCAATAGCCACAATTTCCTCATCACCTTCACCATCCACATGTACATCAATTTCACCATTGGCCAGGCGTTCTAACGGCTTTTGCATATTCGTTAACGGACGTAATGAACGTTTAATTAATATCCTCCCAAAAAAAGCCGCTATAAAAAACAATGCAGCTACCGCCAGACTACCAATAAAAATATTCTTTTTTAATTTATTCTGATACTGACTAAAATCCAGGCCCAGCTCCAGATAGCCAATTATTTTATAGTTTTCAACTGAATCTTCTTCGAGATCAAAATCCATCATGCTCTCTGAACGAATTGAACGGGTAACAATGGGGGCAGCCACCTGAAACAATGACAGACTATCATCAGCAGATTGAATAAAAACAGGTTGACTGGTATCGATATTTAAACGCAACTTTTCAATAATGGCAGAACTTAATTCCGGAATTTTGACGCCTCTGATTTTAGTTGTTGCATAAGATGCTATTATCGAATTTTTATCCGCTTCATAATATCGCAAATAAGAAACCTCAGGGAAACGGCTCACCTGCTCTTCAATTGACTGAAATAAAAACTCATCGTTAGCCGCGTATAACGGTGTACCTAACTCATCCAGCTTTGCCACCCAGTCAGTTGCCTGCTGTGAAAAGTTATCTGCTATGACTTTATTCGAGCTCCACCATAAACCGGCCACACCCAGAATATAAACCACCACACTCCAGATAAGTAACAACCAGATAATACGATTAACCAAACTGGTATTTTTACGTCGCGAAAAAAGCGCCGTACGACGCAGTAAACTTTTTACCGGTGGCGTAGTCACATGTTCTTTATCATCATCGCGAACACCCGATTTCAAAGTACTTCTTAACGTCTGGGCAGAATTCCAGCCCTGCTCAAGAACATCCTTGCCCTGTTCAGATTTAGTTTTCATTTACGAATTCCTTATACTCATCAGGTATTGTCAGATTAAACTGCCGTGCAATGTTCTTATTTATACCCATCGTATGACCTAAAACCGGCAACACACTGACACCCGGAATAGTTGTTTTTCCTGCAGATTCTGACAGCCGTTGCAACACACCATTTGCAATCATTTTCAAATCAGGTGACACATATAAAAAACCGCCAAAGGATAACAACTTCGGACTAAAAACCACAATCTGCCGACCACGTCTTGAAGAATACGCCATTACATCTTTTAATGCTTTGGCACTGAGGATGCGGTTATCCGGTAAGATCCACTGCCCAGCCACATCCGACTTTAACTTTTTGCTTTTGTAAATAAACCCCTTATCCGTATCGACTTGTTCAATAATTAATTCTATACCCTGTGATTTTGCCGCACGTCTGGCTCTTTGCAGAAATTGCTGTAAGTTTTTGCCGGTAATAATTGCCACTTTAGATAATCCGGGGGAAAGTTTTTTCCAGTCTTTAAACAACTTTTCTGGCGAAGGCAGTGCACTGACACCTTTGACATTATCCTCAGATATTTTTTCATGACTGATGACCTGCGTATAGACTATCTGCTTATCTTTAAAACCCTTAACCGCATTGAGCGCCTTGAGCCCGATAGCGACAATTTGTATTGTATTAGACGCTTTAATATCTTCTATCACTGCACGATCCTGTGCAGGTAAACCAGATAAAATAATTTGAACCGCATGCTCGCCTAACTCGGCACGAATATAGACAGCAACCTTTTGATACGCTTTAGATGAACTACTTAATAACAGCAGCACATCTTGCTGTTGAGGCACTTCCAGCACCGGCACTTTTTTTTCAATGGCAACAGGCACAACAACTGCTTCTGGAACAGATTCAGGCTTTATTGATTCAGGTGTTTTTTTAATCTGGGAGCTACAGGCACTCAGTAAGAAAAAAACAACTGTTAGTATAAAAAAACGTGCATCAATTTTTAACATCATCATTTATTCGCACTTCATATTAAGAAGACAGACCATTTACAGCCGAACATTGTCTGTTATGGCTATCAGTCTTTCATGTTTTCAGTAGCAAGTATGAAGCCAAAAACCTTATTACTCGACCAGAGCACCTAACTCACTATAAATGTTTTTGCAAAAGCAATCATTTAACCAGTTCAACTAATTCGACAATTTAGCTTACGATGATTTAACACCTGAAATTTATTTCGGGTTGTTTCCAGCACGCTGCGATCCATATCAGTCAATACAACTCCGGGCCCCGTTCCTACACTTCCCAGAATATTACCCCACGGATTCACCACCATGCTATGCCCATAAGTCTGGCGGTTATTGACATGGTATCCCCCCTGAGCTGCCGCAATCACATAGCACTGATTTTCAATTGCCCGTGCACGAATTAACGGCTCCCAGTGCGACTGCCCGGTAAAAGCAGTAAAGGCAGAGGGTATTGCACAAATTTCCATACCCAGATCAACCATTTTTCGATATAGCTCGGGAAACCTCAGATCATAACAAACACTCAAGCCCAGTTTACCCAGCGGTGTATCGACGACGACGACCTTCTCACCCGCGACGGTGGTTGCTGATTCGTGATAGGTTTCATTATTCTCTTCAATCAACACATCAAACATATGAATTTTGTCGTAACGCGCCACCTGCTCGCCATCACTGTTAAATAATAAACTACTTGAATAAGCCCGGGATTCTTCATCGCTTTTAATCGGAATAGTACCGCCAACAATCCAGGCATTATTTTTTTTCGCCTGCGCACTCAAAAATGCCTGCACCCGGCCTTCATCAATGATCTCTGCATTAGCCACTCTGTCGGCATCATCCATTGGCATTTGCGAAAAATTTTCAGGCAATACGATTAACTCAGCTGACTGACTCGCTGCCTGCTCAATTAACTTTGCGACTTCATCCAGATTGGCCTGTATATTCGGCCCGGAGGCCATTTGTATTGCGGCTAATTTACTCATTTTTATCTACCGATTTTATGATTACTATATTGATTATATCCTGTGCTTCACTGCCAGGTGATACCTGGATTTTATCAGATGGCACACCCAGTGAAACAAACCAGTCTTTCAGCTCCTCCACCCATAATTCACCCTCTTCACCACCGGGATAACGCAGATCAATGGTCTGCGTTGTGTCAGCCATCCATTTTTGCATTATAGTTGAAAGTGAAGTGACTTTTAACAAGGCCTCTCCGTGACGTCGTGTATCCCATATTTCAGCACGTAATTGCACACTGACATTTTCTGAAAGTACTTTTGCAGAAAATAAAACACTGCTTGCTAGCAGCATGGCTAAAATAACTTTAAAAATCACTATCTTCCTCATCATCAGGTACCGGCACAGATAATAATTTAACGTCAGGGTCATCTATACTTCCTTTCATAGAATATTGGTATTCTGAAAGTCTGTCTGTATTGAATATTTTTTGAAAGATGTAAACTAACCCGCCAATCGCAGGCCCTGCAACCACTGCGGTACCAACTGTAACCGTGCCACCCAGATGTGGCCTTACCGTCACTACCTGATCTAGAGAATTATTCGCAATACTGAGTTTGCCTTTCATAAAAATGGTTGCAACCTTACTTTCAATCTCAAAATCATCAGAATAGATATTCTCATTTGAAAAAGTAAAGCTACCTTTCACCTTATCAAAATTAAACCCTTCTTTCACCTGATTACCGAAATCAAGAGATAGCAATGTCTTAAAGTTAAACAATCCCAGTATTCTGCCTGCACCCGCATTCATTTCTTTCATAACGCCGTCTTTTAAATTCAACTCTCCATCTCCCTGTAACTTTTTCCATTCAAACTTATAAGGTGCATCCTGCCAGTTTAAATGCAAATCGATTGTGCCGGCAGTTTCAGACAACCTGTCGGTGATTTGCATATCTTTAAATACCTGTCCTAAGTCAGAAACCGCCACATTAACGTCCAGTTTCGTTATATTGTTATTACCTCTACCCGTTAACCAACTGCCCTTTCCAGTAATCACATGATTATCACCATTAAATCTAAAGCTCTTAATTATTGATCCAATCTTACTTTTTTGAAGTTTTATACTGCTATCGTTGTAAACTGCATCTTTCCACATTAATTTATCGACATAAAAGTCAAATGATGGCAGATCACGCGGCGAAAAATCAGACGATGTCTTTGCTATTATATTTTCATGTGTTTTTTTATCTTCATTATCTGTAACGTTATCACCGATATTAAAAAAACCTGCCAGATTCAGATAATCAAGATTAACCTGTATTGGTAGATCAACATTCTCACGGGTATTAATATCCACACTGCCTTTGATATTTTTTGATTCGGCTGTAATTAATGTTTGATTTTCTAATCGATTCAACTCCAACCAGTCTTTATTTTGACGAACAAGCCTGTAATTAACATTAGATTCAGAGCCAATATTTATATCAAGTGTTATCGGATCCTTACCCACTGCCAGCTTTGATAACGGACCGGGTAAATCACTTGTAATACCATTTAAAGCAGACTGCATTTTCATTTCCACCCGGGTTTTAGCATTAACTTTATCATTGATAATATCTATATCCATATCCCAGTTAGATGCCCCATTAATATACGATGCCACTTCAGGCAACGGAGTCAACAATGCACCTGCACTAATTTCTCCGTCTAAATCAACATGGTAATGTCTTTCATTTTTTTTATTAATCGTTTTCACATTAACATTCAGCAATCGCCCTGCTGTGTTACCTGCCAGTTCTGCAGTCAGACCAAATGTTTCCAGCGTATCTCCAGCAAACCGAATCTCACCATTAATGCTTTCAAATTTATACTGCTCCTTTTCAAAACCAAGTGAACCATCCTCAAACATTAACGTCCCTCCCACTTCTGTATGAAAATCACCATACAATGGTAAAAACAATTCAAGACTCAGCTTTCCTTTACCAGAAAATGTTAAGTTATTAATATATTCAGTTACAGCATCACGCAATGAACTGCCGTTCACAAACTTTTTAACATCCTGCAGCTGCATATCCAACTTACCTTTTACATCAAGAGTCGGCGATATAAAATTATCAATATATACCGTTGTCTCTGATATTTTAGAATCGAATAATATTCCCTTACTGGCTTTGATGAACATTGTGTCATTAACAAATCTCAAATTTGCTGACACATTTTTCACCAGCGGCCAGTTCTGCAGATATTGTACATCGACATCACTAACATTAAAGTCAGCCAGAGACACACCTTCATTACCTCTAAATGGCGCGTCGCCCACATAGCCATAAAATTGATATGCACCATCAGTAATACGCCCCGACTTTAATGCAGCATCTATCCAGCTCACCGCATCCGCACCCATTACCCCAGCCGGCAAATAAAACTTTATACCTTCATATTTAGCATTTTTAAATTCACTGGTTAAATCAAGAAAAGGCCGACCATTATCCAGCATATGAAAACTCAAACGGCTTTCAGTTTCTATGTGCGGCGTTATAATTACGATCGAGTTAGAGTTCGCTTTCCAGAGTTTATTTTCATGTGAAAATTGAATAACGCCCTTTAATTTTTTTAAATCAATGCTGTTTCTAAAAAGTTTATTGAATTTTATTTCTGTATTTTTTGAATCCATTGTCAGCCAGGTTATATTATCCATGTAGGTAACTGCACCTTCTAGATTCAGCACAGCTGATGGCTCACCCTCAGGCAGCGAGAACCCGAGCTGGCTAAACTCTGTATTAATCCTTATATCCTCTATTGCGTTAAGCGGCAGTTCAATATCCAGATTTTTCAGTGCACCTGAAGGTTTATACTGTGTTAGCATTTTTAGCCAGCCAGCATCAATATCTTTACTGCTATTTAACATGCCCGCCAAATACACAAATCCGTCTATGCGTAAAAAGTCTGCCTGTAGCTTTATGGTTTGCTGGCTATTTAATACCTCTAGCATTACTGCCGCCGGTTTTAACCAGTCTATACCTTCACGTTCAACCACCAGGTCCCTGATATCCAGCTGCCAGTCATCTGCATTTTTTTCCCAGTGAACAAATGCCTCTATCCGGTCAATACTCCAGGTATTAATATCATCATCCAGATAATGTAAAGCTAAATTAGAAACCTCTATTTCACTGGTCACATCGATAATATCCAGGCCACTCCATTGCATCCAGAAACGCCCATTTATATCCGCGTTAGCAGCAACATTTATGTCACTCCAGTAATCATCAACCCAGGATGCCGCATTGATATTTTCCAGTGCCAGAAACACTTCACCATCCAAATTACTATAATCAAACAGATCTCCTTCTACTTCAATTATAAAATGTGCATATCGCCCGTAATTTGCTGGCAAGCTGGCCTTCACTTCAAACACATGTGAATCGCCGCTATTGATCAAATGAAGATTGATATTAGAGAATATTTTTACATCGTTTGAAATACGCTCATCCGTAAACTGTAGCGAACTATCAATTACTTTAAAATTTATATTATTAAAGTTTTCCTTTAGCGTTTCACTGACTTTAAATTCATACTGGTTATTAGTTGCCTGAGTGGCTTTGATAGTGGCATCAATATCTTCATGTATCACATGATTTTGAATCACCAATTGAGATTTTTTATTTATTTGAACACGAATATTTAAGCCGCTTAAACTAACTTCCCCCACCACAGGAGACATTAGCCTTAATGATTTAGCCCAATCTATACTCAGGTCAATTTCGTCAAGATGCACCAGATGATGCCTTCCATCATCATCAAAAATATTAACATCGAATAAATTTAATCGCGGTACTAGCCAATATATTTCAGCATCCATAAAGCCGACTTCCAGAGTCATGTCCATCTGCTCGGAAACGGCTTGCTGAATTGCCATTGAATAATCGGGGATAGATTTAATAGCGACACGAATCAGGGTGAAACTGATTGCCAGAAAGATAACACTTAAACCTACCAGTATAAGCACTGCATTTTTTAAGCGCCGAAGCGTGATAACTTTCTTCTTTTTATTTTTTTTTGATGACGATACAGACATTAACTATCTCAAAAACACCGCACTACATAATAACCACATCAAACTGCTCCTGAGTATAGAGTGACTCAACCTGCAATTTAATTGGCACACCAATGAAGTCTTCCAGCTCCGCCAGACTATTTGACTCTTCATCAACTAATAAATCGATAACATCCTGCGCGGCCAGCACCAGCAATTGTTTAGCCTCAAATTGACGAGCTTCGCGCAAAATTTCTCTAAACACTTCATAGCAGGCAGTCTCTGCGCTCTTGATATACCCCTTACCTTCACATGTTGGGCAGGTTTCACACAAAACATGTTCGAGACTTTCACGGGTTCTTTTACGCGTCATCTCAACCAGACCTAATGATGACACTTCGCAAACCTGCGTACGGGCATGATCTTTATCAAGGGCTTTTTCTAACGCCCGCAACACCTGCGCGCGATGGTCTTCTTCTACCATATCAATAAAATCAATAATAATAATTCCACCCAGATTACGCAGACGCAGTTGTCTGGCAATAGCATGTGCAGCTTCAAGGTTGGTCTTAAAAATCGTTTCTTCTAAATTTCTATGGCCGACAAACGCGCCGGTATTCACATCTATTGTGGTCATCGCTTCGGTTTGATCAATAATCAGATAACCTCCGGATTTTAAATGCGTCTTGCGACCCAGCCCTTTCTGTATCTCATCTTCAACTCCATACAGGTCAAATATCGGGCGCTCACCGGGATAGTGCTCAATTTTATCCTTCGCTTCTATCATTAACTTTTCTGCAAAGTGTTGCATCTTGCGGCTGGTCTCACGAGAGTCAACCCGAATTTTTTCAAGATCTTCATCTATCATGTCGCGCAACACCCGCATCGGTAATGACAGATCTTCATGAATTACATTGCCGGCGCTTTCTGTTTTCGCCTTATCGCTAATAGAAGTCCATAGCTTATTTAAAAATAAAATATCCTGTACCATCGATTCCGGCGTTGCGGTTTCGGCAGCGGTGCGAATAATGTAGCCTGACTCACCCAGCAAATCTTTCTGATCTAATAACATGCTCCGCAGTCGCTC
>VAPL010384438.1_pt1 | contig 10193 bp, 7 predicted proteins | sample 3395061 | NCBI WGS metagenome assembly VAPL01 (sample SAMN08290444, study PRJNA428436) | hydrothermal vent metagenome | isolation source: Deep-sea hydrothermal vent chimney 2 | place: Pacific Ocean: Juan De Fuca Ridge | depth 2182 m m
CGATAGTGTCCAGTTCAGGCAAAAATATTTTTTGAAAAATGAGCACTGCAGCTCCAACCCCCATCCAGCTCGAGCCTGCGGCAATCGCGCCTGCAACAGGCAGTATTGAGCTGACTTTCGGTGTCACCAATACTTGTTGATTATAATCTTCATCGGCCAGCCCAATACGGCCAATCATTTTGATTTTGGCGGCGCTGCTTGTCATGACCAGATTTTGAGTGAATGCATCACCCATATCAATCTTGTAATCACCGGTAACTTTGTCAAATTTAAAACCCTTACCAAAGAGATCTCTGAAGTCTAATGTGAGCCGTTTGGGTAGGGCTTGCAAACTTAGCAGGCTAACAAGGCGTCCAGCACCCGGCTTAATATCAGTGAGTTGGCCGTCTCGGATATTCATTTTGAGATTGCCACGAAAGCGTGTCATGTCAAAGTCTGTGGGTGATCCAAGCCAGTTTGCACTAATTTTAACTTGGCCTTTTCCACCCTTGATGGGCATGACAACATCAAAAAGCGAGAGCGTTTTGGGCAGTTGATTGATCTGAAAGTCAACTTCAAAGTCTGTTTTTTGCTGATTATTAATATTGAGCCAATTGCCTTGTGCCTTGATTTTAGTATGGTCTGAGTCGAGAGTAATTTTCTCAAAATGCAAACCATTTTTTTGCGGTGTTGCAATGAGTTCTAGTGTTCCAAAATTGTTGCCATTAAATATAAATTTCTGACTTGTGATTTGTAAGGGCGGTATTTTTTCAGGGTCTGTTTTGGCAGCGTGTGATTGAGTTTCACTCTCTTGTTGTGATTGAAGTTCAAGGTGTTCGAGATTCATTATGATGGGCAGAGTCGGTTGGCGAGGCAAAGAGATCATGCCTTTAATCTGTGTGCTGTCGATATCGACTTGCCAGGCAGGTTTTGTTCGATCAACTGAAATACTTGATTTCTCAAAATATTGGCCAAAAGCTTCCAGTGCGTCAATATGTAGATCAATGTTGTGAGGTAGATTGGTATCATTTTGCTCCTTTGATTCATGGAAAACGTCCATCCAATCACTGATTGAAAGCTTGGGTAAGCTGCCTACAATGCGTAATTGTGGTTCGATAGGGAGCACTGCGTAATCATCACCAAAACGAAGTTCACCACGTTCCCATACGAGTGATTCCTGAGCTGTATCACGTAAGAATATACCATTAACTTTTTTGCCATAACGAAGGGCCACCGGATCTTTTAATGCGTTGCCTAATAACCCCATTTCTAAAATAAATGTACGAGGTTCTTCCAGTTGTTTTTTGAGTGGATACGGTAGATTAACGGCCAGCCCTTCCAATAAAGATTCAACATGTAAATTGACATCGGGTGCTTCATTTTCACCTATTTCCGAAGTCAGTTGCAGGCGCGCATGCCAATCTGTTTTTCCTTTTAAAAAGCGGCTGTCGGGGAGGTGAATTATTTTTGACAATCGTTCAGCATTAATTGTACCGTTCGCAGTAAACTGGATGATGTTATTTTTGTTATTATCGTGATGGGTGCGAATGACGAGCTCAGTCTCCATGCCCAGCAACCTCCCTTGAATACCCGGAGAATAAATGCCTTGCTCTGAAAAAACGAGCATGCCTTGCAGTTGTTCAAGGTCAACCGCGCCCTCTGCGAGTAATAGTGTATTGTTATCGAATGTAATTTCACCATTCACTTTATGGCCAGTGGGTGCAATAGGAAGATCAAGTTGCAGGTGCAATTGACTTGGGCCAGTTGCTTCACTGCTTGTGGCAAACGCTCCGAATTGTGCTTGTAGTGGGCTCTCTTTAAGGAACTTCAGGGTATCAGAGAGTGGGCCATCAATATAACCATTGATGGTTAAATTCAGTGGGTTATCTGTAAAGTCGGGGATGCGCGCATTGACATCACGTAATTGTGAGTTCAATAACTGGCCAGATGTGGCATTGATCTCCATGCTTGTACCTTTGAATACAGTTTCAAGTTGCAGGGCTTCCAGGCGAGGCCAATGATCCAGGTAATCAAGAATGGCATTTTCCGCATTGAAACGTACCTCAAAGTGCCCCTGGTTCTGTCGAAATGGGAATCCCTTGAGTAGTCCGTGAAATAGTACATTTCCATGAGTTATATGGCCATCAATAATGGCATTGTCCAGCCATGTGATGGCGCCTTCTGGCATGATGCCTACCGGTAAATAACGTGATACTTGTTTGGCATCGCCCTCTGAAAAGGATGCAAAAATTTCCAGAAAGGGAGTTCGATCTGTTGGTAGCTCAAGAAACATTGAGCCTCGAGCGGTGATGTCGCTGTTTTTTAGTACTATATCGCTTGATTGAATGCGCCAGCCAGTAGCACTTTTTATCCAGTGTAAACGACCATCCAGAAAATCTATGGGCAATTTTTCACGAAACAGTGTGCCTGTATCCAATTTGACGTGACGGCTGTTGATATCAAGTGTGCCAGTCTGTTGATCTAAAGTGATGGAGCCATTGAGGTTTTCGATGCCGGGGATGGAATGGTGAGGCTGTGTGATCAGATTTTTAAATTTCGATTGGAATGCAAATGTTTCAGGAGTGTCTTGATCCGCTTTCTGGTACTGTAAATACGTGTCAGAAAAAGAGCCGGAAGGTTTTAATTTTTTCAGTGTTTTTGTAGATTCTTTATCCAGTAAATTGCTGCTCAATAATAAATCCCGTAAATCATTGAGCCGGAAAAATGAGCTTCGTGCGATATAGTGATCAGAATTCTGGTTGTTATTTTTTTCGATACTGAATTGACTCGTGGGCCAAGTGTACTGATTGCGTTGTAAAACAAATTGATCAATATCTAATCGAAAGCCCTCTTTTTGGCGGAGCCAGGCAAAATTCCCAGACAGTCGGTCAATCTGAAAGGGCTTATTTTTGGGCTGTTTTTTGCCAGTTTTTATTGTATTGAGGTGAATATTCTGCCCATTTAATAGACCAGTGGCTGAAGTGATGACTGATTTTTCCCAATGGCTCCATAGTTTGAAGTCTATGTTTCCAGTGAGTGTGATTTGTTGCTTGAGTTTTATGCTTTTTAACCACTCTTGTGGATTAATATCTGTGCCTTCAATGTAAATCTGGCCAGACCAATGCCCCGGTTTTGATAGATCTCCTGTGCCATCAAACGCAAAAGAGAGGTGTTTACCCAGATTGTTGGGAAGTGACATTTCCGCGATGATTTGATGTTGTCCATTGTTATTGCGAGTTTCTATTTGTGCATCTTGAAACATCAGTTGATGGCGACCTGTCAGGTGGTCTGTCCAGAGCAATTTTTTCACTTCAAGGTTAATTTTTTCCTGATTGAGTAGCCAGCGTAAAGCCTCAACTCCTTGTTGATCGTCTGTCGTTTGCTCAGAGGAAAGATCTAACCCTTTGAGTAAAAATTGCCCGTTATTATCCCGCTGCAAGTCGAGTTGATCAATGGACAAATCCAGTTGATCCAGAGTGATATTCCAGCGGCGTAATGATTCGAACAAGTCTAAACCAATCAAGGCTTCTTCAAAATGAAGCAGGGTATGTTCTTCTGTGTTGTCGAGCAATTCCAGACCATGAAGTTCCAGCCGGGGGCCAAAGCGATGCCAGCGGGCTTTGAGTTCTGTGATACGTACGGGTTGTTCCAATGCATTGCTGACAGCTGTTTCAATATTTTGACGATAGCTTCCAAGCTCAGGTAAAACAACACGAGCAAGGCTAAGAAATACAGCGAGAATGATGACGAATGCAACAAACGTATGGCGACTGATATGAAAACAATTCCATAGGCAAAGCTTTATAAAGTGATCTTTACCAGGCTTTTTTTCTTTTTTATGATCTTCTTTTTGAGCCATGAATTTTGATGTTTATAACAAAATAATATCGAATTGCTCTTGCGTATAAGTGGCTTCTACCTGAAATTTGACAGGTTTGCTAATGAACTCTTCCAGTTCAGCAACGCTTGTCGACTCTTCATCAATCAAGCGGTCAACGACATCAGGGCAAGCGAGCACCAGATATTCGCGTGCGTCAAACTGGCGCGCTTCCCGCATGATTTCACGGAAAATATCGTAACAGGTGGTTTCGACTGTTTTTACTGAACCTCTGCCATTACAGGTTGGGCAAGCTTCGCAGAGAATGTGTTCCAGACTCTCGCGGGTACGTTTGCGCGTCATTTCGACCAGCCCTAGCGCTGAAACAGTACTGATGCTGTATTTTGAATGGCTACTTGCCATGTTTTTTTCCAGCGCTTGCAGGACTTGTTCTTTATGTATTTCTTGGCTCATATCAATGAAATCGACAATAATGATGCCGCCAAGGTTGCGTAACCTGAGTTGGCGAGCAACCGCGTGAGCGGCTTCCAGATTGGTTTTGAAAATGGTTTCACTGAGATTTTTGTGGCCAACAAATGCACCGGTATTGACATCAATAGTTGTCATGGCTTCTGTCTGATCAATGACCAGATAACCGCCTGATTTGAGTTGCACCTGACGTTCCAGTGCTTTCTGGATTTCGTCCTCAATTGAATAGATATCAAATATAGGGCGCTCACCCGGATAATGTTGTATACGATCAGCCATTTCCGGTAAAAAAGTTTGTGCAAAATCAGTGGCGTGCTGGTGGGTTTCCCGTGAATCGATACGTATTCGGTCGATATCTTTATTGACCATGTCTCGCATGGTGCGCATCGCGAGAGGGAAACCCTCATAAACCATCATTCCAACCTTTGCATTGCTGATACGCTCTTGTACTTTTTTCCATAAGCGGCTGAGGAAGGCGATATCAGCCAAAAGGTCTCTTTCATGAGTGCTTTCGGCTGCCGTGCGTATAATATAGCCATGTTCGTTTTCTATGGTTGCGTCTTGTACAATTTTTTTAAGGCGTGATCGTTCCTCTTCATTTTCAATCTGGTGTGATACACCAATATCAGTTGTGTTAGGAACCAGTACGAGATAGCGGGATGGAATGGACAGGTGCGTGGTTAAACGCGCTCCTTTTGTACCCAGAGGGTCTTTGACGACCTGTACCAGTAATTTCTGACCATCATGAAGTAGTGAACGAATCTGTTTTTCATCCTGCTCATCATCGGTTTTGGAGGCTGTACGAATATCCGACGCATGAAGAAAAGCGGATCGCTCCAGACCAATATCAACAAATGCAGCCTGCATACCAGGCAAAACCCGACATACTTTGCCATAATAGATATTGCTTACCAAGCCGCGTTTGCTGTTGCGCTCGACATGTACTTCCTGCAGCATTCCATTTTCGACGATGGCGACTCGTGTTTCGCTGGGTGTGACGTTGATTAATATCTCTTCATTCATGTCAGGCTCGGTGATAAGGGTGGTTGGCCAGAATGCTCCGGGCACGGTAAATCTGTTCAGCCAGTATCACTCGTACCAGTGGATGGGGCAGTGTGAGTGGTGAAATTGACCAGGATTGCTGCGCACGATTCAAACATGCGGGGTCGAGCCCTTCGGGGCCACCGACTAGAAGGGCGACATCGCGCCCTCCGTGCATCCATTGCTCAATCTGACATGAGAGCTTTTCTGTACTCCAGCTGTGCCCTTGAACATCCAGTGCGATGACCAGACAATCTTTGGGAAGCACAGCCAGCATGCGTTCACCTTCGCGCTGTAAAATACGTTTAATATCGCTATTTTTTCCACGTTTTCCAGCAGGGATTTCGTGAAGTTTTAATCTGCACTCTTGAGGGAGGCGCTTGGCAAATTCAGAGTAACCATCATTGACCCACCGAGGCATTTTTTGACCTATCGCAACAAGGTGGATTTGCATGAGTTAACTGACGGCTTCAGTATCGATAGTCCAGAGTTTTTCCAGCTGATAAAATTCGCGCATATCAGGGGTCATGATATGAACAACAACATCGGCGAGATCGACCAGAACCCAGTTTCCAGGCTGTTGGCCTTCAACACCGATCGGAGTGCAGCCATTCTCTTTGCTTTTTACAACCACACTATTTGCGAGCGCTTTGACCTGACGGTCAGAATTGCCAGTAGCAATGACCATAAAATCAGTGACACTGCTCATGCCACGTACGTCGAATACCTGAATATTGGCACCTTTCAAATCTTCCAAGGCGGATACGGAAATACTTTTTAATTGCTCTGGGTTGATCATTACATTACTTCTTGCATTGACTTTTACAATAGCGCGAAAGTATAACAGAAGTGCTATGGCTGCGTTGGGTTGTAATTGCACTGGTTTCCAAAACTCTGCGAAAGTTTTGCGCCATTTTCAATTGCAGTAATGCTGTTGTCATACTGCTTATGGTTAATAATGTGAGTATTAAAAGCAAGGCCATACTGATAATAAGTACGCTTCCATGCTGGTTTGATCTACATTCCATTGTGTAATTTATCAGGTTTTTTTGTTGGGTTTTTTCTTTAATTAAAACAGCTATGAATGAGGTATCAACCAGCGTTTATTAGTGGAGCTATTTTTCCACGCAGCAGCATTGGTGGTTGCTTGATATTTTTTAATGCAGTCAATTGATCCTTTCGTGCATTGACATCTTTTACCGCTTTTTTAAAGAAGGAACGGAGCGAGCCCTTTAGGTGTGTGTTGACTTCTGATATGGGAATCTTTTTCAAAACGCAGAAAATTGCTAAAGCGTAAGTCACTTCTGTTTCAGCCAGAAAGCCGTCACGATCCATCGCTGGGGAACGGCAACGGCCGCAACCTCCACCACGATAGGGGTGAGCGGTATTAGCCATAATCAAGCCAAACCCCATGTAGACGGTGACTACTTCCATGATGTGTGGCCATTGCTCTTCATCACAGGGAGGGCGCTCTTGAGCCTGGCGGCCCAGATGATGGGCTAAAGCGTGGGCATAATTGGCGATCATAGCCTCTGGATTACCTACTTGCTGGGGTTCGTAAAGCAGTGGTAGTTTTAGTTCAGAGGCGTTTTCGAGCACTTGCCGGATATTGGGTTCAGTAGTTGGGTCAGCATGATAGTGATGCTGGTTGATCAGGCTTGTCGGCCAATGGCTCACGCCGGCATAATTTTTGACACGATCCAAAATGAGTTCTGCCATGCTATCAACGCTATTTTCTCGTCCGGGAAAATGTTTGTCAGAAGGTGTGACCAATATGGATTCTTTATAGAAAGTATCGGTGCCGAAATTTCTCAGTGACCAGGAGAATGCATTAAATAGCCATTCTACGATCTCTTCTTCAAGTAGCGGCTGTTTTTTGAATAGAGAAAATGTCATATTATGCCAGTTTGACGATGCGTTTATATTTTTAATAGCTGTATTGGTATGTGCTTACCATAATAAGAAAAATCATTATCAGTTGTGAATATTTCTGACTTTAATCGAAAAGCTACTGCACAGATCAAAAAATCAATATGTGAACCCTGAACACCTTTTGAACGGCATGTATTTGAAAATATTGCGGCTTGGACATAATCATCATTGATGATTTGCATGTTTTCAAAATATTTTAATTTATTATTTAGTTTTTCGAATCTGGACTTGTTGCTATAACCTGATAATACTTCTTGTCGGATTGGCCCAAGCATGATTACTCTTTGATCCGAAATGAGGGTTTCAAACTCCTGAACATGCGATTCATACCCTTCCCTTTTTGACCTTAGAGCATACGACCAAATGGGCGTATCTACGATAACCTTCAATATTTTCTGGCTTTTTTATAAGCATAATCAGGGTCTGGATCCAGCTTTCCAAATAAACCTATAATTTCCAATTGCTTGCGACGATTTACAAACTCTTTTAAAGCGTAGTTAACGGTATCTTTTTTTGTTTTTAAGCCGCTGATTGATAGCGCTTCTTCCAATAACTTGTCATCAATTGCTAAGTTTGTTGCCATTTTGAACCCCTTTTTTAACACAGTACTTTACACAACTGTATGTGTCAACAATTGCTTGTTCGCTATGTTTCGGCTCCGCGAATTTAGCTCTAAGGCAAGTTAGTCTCACCTGTCAAAAAACGATCAATTTCACGCGCTGCGCCACGGCCTTCATTAATGGCCCAAACGACCAATGACTGGCCTCGACGACAATCACCTGCGGTGAAAACCTTTTCTACATTGGTTGTATATTGATCATAATCCGCTTTGTAGTTTCCGCGCTGATCCAGCTCGACACCTGCCGCTTCGCTGATGTAGTGCTCGGGGCTGACAAATCCCATTGAGAGAAAAACCAGATCTGTTTTCCAGGTTTTTTCTGTACCTGGTTTTTCGTTCATCTGCCATTGACCTGAATCTTTGCTCCACTCAACTTCAATTGTTTTAATCGCAGTCACATGACCATTTTCATCGCCCATAAAACCTTTGCTGAGCAAATTATAATGACGCGGGTCATTACCATCACGCTCAATGGCTTCTTCATGACCATAGTCCGTTCTGAGAATCAGCGGCCACTCAGGCCACGGATTATCTTCTGCACGCTTAACCGGAGGTTGTGACATCAACTCAAAGTTCACAACTGAAGTGCAGCCGTGACGCAGTGCAGTGGCAATGCAGTCTGTGCCCGTATCTCCGCCGCCGATGACTACAACATTTTTATCTTTGGCAGAAATATAGTCGCCATCGTCCAAATTAGAGTCGAGATAGCTGCGAGTATTTTTGGTTAGAAAGTCCATCGCAAAGTGAACGCCTTCCAATGAGCGATTTTCAATTGGCAAGTCACGCGGCTGGGTCGCACCTGTCGCAAACAGCACGGCATCATACGTTTCAACCAGTTCATTCACATTGATACTGCTTTCACCCTCGCCCCCAACATCGGTATTAACGACAAAGGTAATTCCTGCGTCACGCATTAACTGCACACGACGATTAATGAGTTCTTTATCCAGCTTCATATTGGGAATGCCGTACATCAGCAAACCACCAATTCGGTCGGCACGTTCAAAAACAGTGACTAAATGACCTGCAAGATTTAACTGCTCTGCAGCCGCCAGCCCCGCTGGCCCTGAACCAACAATCGCCACTTTGTAATCGCTGCGTATTTCAGGCTGTTGTACCTTGATCCAATGTTCATCAAAGGCACGATCAACAATCGCTTGTTCGATATTTTTAATGGTAACCGGGGGTTCGATCACACCCAGAACACACGAACCTTCACACGGCGCAGGACAGACCCGACCAGTAAACTCTGGAAAATTATTAGTGGCATGTAATCTTTCAGAGGCTTCATGCCAGCGGCCGTTATAAACAAGATCGTTCCATTCAGGAATCAGGTTATCAACCGGACAACCGGTATCAGAGTGACAAAATGGTACACCACAATCCATACAGCGTGCGCCCTGAATTTTAAGCTGACTCTCATCAGCCTTTGTATAGATTTCACCATAATCACCCAAGCGTGTTTTTGCAGAACGATAAGGTGTTGTTTGACGTGTAAACTCTTTGAAACCGGTTGGCTTACCCATGACTTTTTGATCTCAACTATTATACGGAGCGTGCACGAAATAATTTATACATGCACGCCCCTGACTTCTAAGGTGTAATATATTCAGTAGGCTTATGCCACAGCCTGTTTTTGTGCTTGCTCCAGCAAAACACGTTTGTAATCACGCGGCATTACTTTAATAAACTGAGGTAATATATTTTTCCAGTCGCCAATAATATACTCGGCAACGGTTGATCCGGTATATTTTTGATGTTTTTCAATCAATGCTTTGAGTTCACTGATCTCAGCATCCGTTTCAACGGGGTCTAAATCGACCATCGCTTTATTGCACTTGTTAGAAAATACACCTTTTGGATCCCAGATATAAGCAATACCACCACTCATGCCGGCAGCAAAGTTACGACCGGTTGAACCTAATACAACCACTCGGCCGCCGGTCATATATTCACAAGCATGATCACCGACCCCTTCAACCACCGTTGAAGCGCCACTATTACGCACACAAAAGCGCTCCGCAGCAATGCCTCGGAAGAAACCTTCACCGCCCGTTGCGCCGTAACAGACGACATTACCAACAATAATATTTTCTTCGGCTTTAAAGGAGCTGGATCTGTCGGGATATACAATGATGCGTCCACCACTGAGGCCTTTACCCACAAAGTCATTGGCATCGCCTTCCAGTTCGATCGTAACGCCTTTGGCGAGCCACGCACCCAAACTTTGGCCTGCAGAACCATTCAGCTTGATGTGTACCGTATCTTCCGGCAACAGATCAGCGCCCCATTTTTTTGCAATCTCGTGAGATAGCA
>VAPL010059374.1_pt1 | contig 10184 bp, 10 predicted proteins | sample 3395061 | NCBI WGS metagenome assembly VAPL01 (sample SAMN08290444, study PRJNA428436) | hydrothermal vent metagenome | isolation source: Deep-sea hydrothermal vent chimney 2 | place: Pacific Ocean: Juan De Fuca Ridge | depth 2182 m m
ACCTTGAACGGGTTTCCGTTCATGTCGAGGATCGGGTTGTAGGACGCCTGGATCCATATTTCCTTGCCGCCCTTGCCGAGGCGCTTGTATTCCGCCGCCTGGTATTCGCCCCTGCGCAGGCTGTCCCAGAAGGCCGTGTATTCGGGGGAACTGCGATAGGCCGCTTCGACGAACATGGAATGGTGCTTGCCCTGGATTTCATCAAGGGTGTAGCCCAACACATTGAGGAAATTTTCGTTGGCCGTGATGATGGTGCCGTCCAGATTGAATTCGATTACGGCCTGGGACTTGTGAATGGCGGCGATCTGGCCTGCGACATCCGCGTTCTTCAGCTTTTGGTCTGTCACGTCGGTGGCGTATTTGACGACCTTGAACGGTTTCCCGTCGCGTCCTATGATGGGATTGTAGGACGCCTGGATCCAGACTTCCTTACCGCCCTTGCCGATACGCTTGTATTCCGCCACCTGAAATTCGCCGCGGCGCAGGCTATCCCAAAACGCAGCATACTCCGCGCTGTCACGATAGGCCGCATCAACGAACATGGAATGGTGCTTGCCCTTGATCTCATCCAGGGTGTAGCCCAGAGCGTTCAAAAAATGATCGTTCGCGGTGATGATCGTTCCGTCCATGTTGAATTGAATGGTGGCCTGAGATTTCTCCAAAGCGTCCAATTGTGCTTGCAGCTCGAAGGCCGAGGTTTTGAAAAACATGATACAGCGCCTTTCTTCTAAAGAGGAATGCCGGGTCGGCCTTCTGTCGGCCCCTGGCGTGCATCACATATGGTTTGCGCACGTACCGATTTACAGAGACCTCACGAAAATGTGAATATGATGTTGTGCAACCCGCCTCGGCCTCACAGGATTGCGAATTCCTTGATCACGATATATGTGGCGACAATGACCAGAAATACACCAAAACTTTTCTTTAACATCACAGCCGATAAGCGATGAGAAATCGCACCGCCAACAATACTGCTGACGACGGCGACGGCCGTAAAAGTTCCCATCACGCCATAATCGATCGATACCGAACCGATGTAACCGGCAAATCCCGAGAAAGCCTGCGCCGCGACAACGGCGAGAGATGTCCCCACCGCCCGCTTGATCGTCAGGTTGGAAAGCAGCACCAGGGCGGGCACAATCAGGAAACCACCGCCGACACCCACAATTCCCGCCAGAATGCCGACAAATATGCCATGAACCGCAATATGTCCAAGATGCGCACTAACGGCGCGTTGTCCGCTCCCGGCGTCGCTTTCGGAACTCCCGCCTTGGTCCGGCGCAATCCGTTTCGGTCTCAACATCCGATATGCGGCAAGATACATGATCACGGCGAAAAGCCCCAACTGCAGCAAATCCGGCATGCGAATGCCTATTTTTGCACCCGCGAACGTGCCCACGGCACCGAACAGGCCAAAAACCAACGCAACGGACAAGTTGACGTTGCCCTTGCGCCAGTGCTGGACGGCGGCGATGCTGGCCGTTACGCCGACAATTCCAAGGCTCATGGCGATCGCCGTTTTCGTTCCCATCCCCAGAAGATAGATCAAGGCCGGCAGGGTGATGATCGATCCTCCGCTGCCAAGAATACCGAGGAGCATTCCGGTCATAATTCCCGCTCCGACTGCAAGTGCGCTCATCATCGTCTCCATTGCCAACATTCAAATATTCAAACAAACATTTGAATGACAGTATGCGCACCCCCTTCATAAGTCAAGAAAAGTGAATCCAAATGTGTGTCGCAGGACCGGAATAACGATGTGATTCTTGCGCCGTGGGGGGCTTGGGTATACGCTTAAGTCAAATGTGCGTTTGAATATTACCGAGGCTGCGAAGCTGCATGTCCACCGCCACGGCAAAATCCGCGTTACTGGAGCAATTGGCCGTCGTGGCGAAAGCGCTGGGCCATCCAGTACGCCTGGAATTGTTGGAGCACCTGGGTCAGGGGGAGCGCGACGTCGAAACCCTGGCGCACCTCATCGCGCAGAGCGTCGCCAACACATCCCATCACCTTTTGGTGTTGCGCCGCGTCGGTCTGGCGCGGGCACGCAAGCAAGGCGCACATGTTTTCTACGCCCTTTCCGGCGATGACGTGGTGGACCTGATCGGGGCGTTGCGCGAAACGGCACAGCGTCACAACGCCGAAGTGGAACGTGTGCTATCAGGCTACTTTCGCGAACGCGATCACATGGAGCCCCTCTCGCGTGAGGAATTGTTGCGCCGCGCCAAGGAGGGCCTGGTGACGGTCCTCGATGTTCGCCCGGCGAACGAATTTGCGGCCAGCCATCTTCCGGGGGCCGTGAACATTCAACTGGAAGACCTTGAAAAGCGCCTCAAGGAATTGCCGAAAGAACGTGAAGTCATCGCCTATTGCCGTGGTGCCTACTGCGTGTTGTCCTATGACGCCGTACACAAATTGCGCAAAAAAGGCTATTCAGCGCGCCGCCTTGAAGAAGGTCTGCCCGAATGGCGCGCCGCGGGGCTTCCGCTCACGCGGTCTTCTTCGTAAGCGGCATCAGGCGCAAAAAATTCATGGAACGCTCAGTGCCGGGACACCCCCGCGTTATGGCGCTTCGGCGATATTCGCTATACAGTTCTACAGCATTCAGAATTTTGCCGTCGTGAGCCTTAACCCCGCCAGACGTCCGCGCAGGTAGGTGCCCAACGCCGCAATGTCACCCTCGCGGCGAAAAGCCTTGCGCCACACCAGGGCCAACTCGCGCCCCCGTCCCTCGCTTTGCAACACACGGCATTCGACGGCTACGGACTTTCCCAGCCCCGCCGACAAGGCGATTTCCGGGACGATGGTGACACCAAGTCCATTCGCCACCATTTCCACCAGAGTATAAAGACTGTTGGAGCCAAAGCCCTCCACCGGATGCAGGCCCTCCAGGTGACACGCCGCAAGGGTGTGTTCGCGCAAACAATGCCCGTCATCAAGCAGCAAAAGCTCGTCCGCAGGGATTTGCCCAACGGCAATCTCACGATGGGCGGCAAGGGCGTGCCCCTTGGGCAGGACGACCCAAAAGGGATCGCGCCCCAACGACAAGACATTAAATTTCCGCACGTCGTAGGGCAGCGCGATCAAGGCGACTTCCAGTTCCCCGCGATACAACTGTTCCAACGTCGATGCCGTTTGCTCTTCCTTGAGAAAGAGTTGCAGATCGGGATAAGCCTCGCGCAGGCCGCCGAGAACGCGCGGCAGGACAAACGGTCCGATGGTGGGGATCACGCCCAAACGCATGCGACCGCTCAAGGGGGCTGTGTGGGCGGTGGCGATTTCGGCAATTTCGCGCGCCCCCTCCAGCACGGTGCGCGCCTTGTCAGCAATTTCAACCCCCAGCGCCGTCGGGCGCACGGTGCGCCGCGTGCGCTCCACCAATTCGGCACGCAACAAGGTTTCCAGTTCGCGGATACCGGCGCTCAGGGTTGATTGCGTCACATGACAGCGCCGGGCCGCATGGCCAAAGTGCTTTAAATCCACAACGGCAACCAAATATTGCAACTGACGGATGGTGGGAAGGACCATGCCTATTTCCAATAGATTTAGAAAAACGATAACTGATAGCAAAATAATGAATTGGAACGATTTATTCAATCCCCCTATCTTCATATTCGAGACAAGCGAAGCCCCTGAAACGAGGAAATCAAACATGACCAAAACAACCGAGAATTCCGTCACCATCCAGAATCTGGAAGCCGCCTTTGCCGGAGAATCCATGGCCAACCGCAAATACCTGTATTTTGCCAAACGCTGCCGCGAATTGGGCGCGGCGGACGTGGCCGAAGTGTTCGAAAACACCGCCGCGCAAGAAACCGCCCATGCCTTCGGACATCTGGAATTGCTCTATCCGTCCCAATCCCTGAGCGTCGCGCACATGCTCGAACTCGCGGTTGAAGGCGAAACCTACGAATACAGCGAAATGTATCCGAAATTCCGCCACATGGCTGAAGAAGAAGGTCGCATGGACGCGGTTCGTGAAATGGACGAACAGATCGAAGAGTCCAAGGAACACGCCGAAATGTTTCAGTCCGTACTGGAAAAAGCGGCCAAACGCTTCAAGGCCCTGGCCAAGGTCGAACAACGCCACGCCGGGCACTATCAAGACGCCCTCGATCAGGTGCGCGCGAAAAAACCCGGCGTTTAAACGACACCCCTCAAGGAGATCAAAGTCATGAAACAGTACGTCTGCATCGTCTGCAATTACATCTACGACCCCGCACGCGGGATTCCCGAAGACGGCATCCCCGCCGGCACCGCATTTGAGGACATTCCCGACGATTGGGCCTGCCCCGAATGCGGTGTCAGCAAAGAAGACTTTGAATTGGTGGAGGTGGCGGCTTAAAGCCGCCCCCCCCTTTCGCCCCCTCTCGCAAAGCAACAAGGAAAACCGCAATGAACGCCACCAACACACAATATGACATCGTCATCATCGGCACCGGCATTGCGGGAACCGCGCTGGTGCGCGAGGTACGTAAGCACAACCCGAACATCTCGATTGCCATGATCACGGCGGACAGCGGACAGATTTATGCCAAACCGATGCTGTCCAATGCGCTGGCGCAAAACAAAACTCCGGACGCCTTGGTGCAGAAAACAGCCGAAGCCTACGGCGCGGAGATGAACGTTTGCGTCCATAGCGAAACCCGGGTGGATAACATCGAGCGCGACGCCAAGGCCGTGCACGTGCACGGCCCCGAAGGCCATAGCGTGATCGGCTACGACAAACTGATTCTGGCGCAAGGCGCGCATGCGCGCGAATACAGCATCGAAGGAGCCGCCGTCGCACCGCTTTTTTCCGTCAATTCCCTGGACGATTATAGCGCATGGCGCGCCGCCTTGAGCCCCGATGCGCGTGTTCTGTTGATCGGGGCCGGCCTGATCGGCACGGAATTCGCCAATGACCTGGTCGGCGCAGGGTATGACGTGTCCATGGTGGACATGTCGCCATGGCCGTTGGGCCGCCTGCTGCCGGAAAGCCTGGGCCGCGAAATGCAACGTGCCTTGAATTCCGCAGGGGTCCGCTGCCATATGAACCGCATGGTGCGCCGCATGGTCATGGCCGACCCCGTGGGAGACGCCAGCTGGAGCGCGCATCTGGATGACGGGTCCAAAATTTCTTTCGACATCGCCCTCACCGCCATCGGCGTGGTCCCCAACACGGCCCTGGCCAAAACCGCGAAGCTAGCGGTGGACCAGGGCATACGTGTCAATGACATGTTGGCCACATCGGATGAAAATATCTATGCACTGGGGGATTGCGCCGAAACCCAGGCGGGCGTTTTACCCTACATCCAGCCGATCATGATCCAGGCGCGCGCTTTGGCGCGGACTCTGACGGGACGGCCCCAGCCCCTTGAACTGCCGGCCATGGCGGTCACCGTCAAAACGCCGAGCCTGCCCTGCGTGGTGTGCCCGCCCCCCCCGGCGGCGAAGGGCGAATGGGTGGTGAAAGGCGAAGGGGCGGATCGGCACGCCGTGTTCGCCACCGCCGACGGCGCGCCCCTGGGCTTCGCCTTGAGCGGAACACGCACCAAAGCCCGTCAGGCCCTGATCAAGGAGATGCCCGCCATGACGTTGCCGACATAATCCGTCTCAAGACTTGCAATCGCGCGAAACCGGCGCTATAACGCGCCTTCTCCAGCGGCATGGCGGGGCATGCCTGGTCGCTGACGAAGCCAACACCGGATCCGGGATTTTAGCCGCGGATCCCAAAACAAGGAAGAGCGAAATGCCCAAGCTGAAGACCAAATCCAGCGCGAAGAAGCGTTTCCGCCTCACAGGCACCGGCAAAGTCCGCGGTTCCGCCGCATGCACGCAGCACATGTTGCGGCGGCGCTCTCAGAAAATGAAGCGCAACGCACGCGGCACCATGATCTTGTGCGCACAAGATGCGCGTATCGTGAAATCCTACATGCCGAACGCCTAAGCGCGGCCCTGAGAGACGGAGAAAGAATATGTCCCGTGTAAAACGTGGCGTGACCACGCATGCTCGCCACAGAAAAGTCATCAAAGCCGCCAAGGGCTACCGTGGCCGCAGTTCAACCAATTTTCGCGTTGCCATCGAAAAGGTCGAAAAGGGCCTTCAGTATGCCTATCGCGATCGCCGCGCCAAGAAGCGCGAATTCCGCAAGTTGTGGATTCAACGCATCAACGCCGCCGCACGCTTGAACGGCCTGACCTATTCGACGTTCATGAACGGCCTGTCGAAGGCCGGCATTGAACTGGATCGCAAGGTTCTTGCCGACCTCGCGGTGCGTGAGCCGGTGACCTTTAAAAGCCTAGCGGAACAGGCCCAGGCCGCTCTCACCAAGTAAAAACGGACGCCACGAGCGATCCGCATTGAGTTTGAGAGGGGCCGGCGGTAACGTCGGTCCCTTTTTTTTGCCAGCCAAAGGGAACGAAAAACGTGCCGGATACCGAACCTTTAAAAAAGGATTTGCTGGAACGCATCGAGGCCGCCGACAACCTCCGTGCGCTGGAAGAGGTGCGCATTGCGGCGCTGGGAAAGAAGGGTGAGATCACCGCCCGGATGAAAACCCTGGGAAGCCTTGATGCGGCGCAGCGCAAAGCGCAGGGTCAGGCTCTGAATGCACTGAAAACCACCGTCGCCGAGGCGATCGAGGCCAAACGCACGCGCCTGGACGAAGCGGCCCTTGAGGCACAGCTTCTTGCGGAAAAGGTGGACGTGAGCCTGCCCGCACGCCCCGAACGCGAAGGCTTCATCCATCCCATCACGCAAACCGTCGAAGAAGTCGTCGCCATTTTGGGTGAAATGGGTTTTGCCGTCGCTGAAGGCCCGGAAATCGAAGACGACTGGTACAATTTCACCGCCCTCAACATTCCCGAAGACCATCCCGCACGACAGGAACACGATACCTTCTATCTGTCGGGATCGAGCGAAAAGGGACGCAAAGTTCTGCGGACCCACACCTCGCCGGTGCAGGTCCGCACCATGATGAGCACCCCGCCGCCGTTGCGCATTATCGCCCCGGGACGCACCTATCGCTGCGACTACGACGCCACCCACTCACCCATGTTCCATCAGGTCGAAGGCCTGGTGGTGGACGAAACCACGCACATGGGGCATCTGAAAGGCTGCCTCATTGATTTCTGCCGCGCGTACTTCGGCGTGGAAGACTTACCGGTGCGTTTTCGTCCCAGCTATTTCCCCTTCACCGAACCGTCGGCAGAAGTAGACATCGGCTGCACACGTGAAGGCGGTGAGTTTAAAATCGGCCACGGCGACGACTGGCTGGAAATTCTCGGCTGCGGCATGGTAAATGACAAGGTTCTTGAAAATTGCGGCATTGATCCCACACGCTACCAGGGCTTTGCCTTCGGTATCGGCATTGAACGGCTCGCCATGCTGAAGTATGGCATTCCCGATTTGCGCACCTTCTATGAATCGGACCTGCGCTGGCTGCGCCATTACGGATTTAAGGCCCTGGATATACCGTCCATGGTGGGAGGGTTGAACCCATGAAATTCACACTGAGTTGGCTCAAAGATCACCTCGACACCGATGCGACCCTGGAACAGATTGTCGAACGTCTGACCATGCTGGGCCTGGAAGTCGAAGGCGTCGAGGACCGCGCCCGGGGCCTGGAAGATTTCGTCGTGGGCGAGGTGCTGGAAGCACACAAGCACCCCGACGCCGACAAACTGCAAGTCCTCAAAGTCACCAACGGACGCGAAACCTTACAGGTGGTGTGCGGCGCGCCCAACGCGCGCAAGGGGTTAAAAGGCGTCTTCGGGGCATCCGGCCAATACGTGCCGGGCATCGATTTGAAACTCAAACCCACGACCATTCGCGGCGTGGACAGCAACGCCATGATGCTGTCGGAACGTGAAATGGGCCTCAGCGACGAACACGACGGCATTATCGAACTGGACCCGAACGCCGAAGTCGGTGCACGCGCGGTCGATATCATGGGCCTCAGCGATCCGGTGATCGAAATCGCCATCACCCCCAATCGCGGTGACTGCCTGGGCGTACACGGCATTGCGCGCGATCTGGCAGCCAGCGGCCTGGGCGCTCTAAGACCCTTGAATATCAAGCCGATACCTGGTGTATTCGATAACGCCATCAACGTGAGGCTGGACTTCCTTGCCGACGTTGAAAACGCCTGTTCGCAGTTCGTCGGGCGCTTTGTGCGCGGCATCAAGAACGGCCCCAGCCCGCGGTGGATGCAAGAACGCCTGTCCGCCATCGGCCTGCGCCCCATCTGCGCCTTGGTGGACATCACCAACTATTCGACCTTCGATCTGGGGCGGCCCCTGCATGTCTTCGATGCCGACAAGCTCAAAGGCAACCTCACCACGCGTCTCGCGCGGGCTGGCGAAACACTGCAAGCTTTGGATGGCAAAGAATATGTCTTGGACGAAAGCATGTGCGTCATTGCCGACGATGCGGGCGTCCAGTCCCTTGCGGGCATTATCGGTGGCGAAGAAAGCGGCTGTAGCGAAAACACCACCAATGTGTTCATCGAAAGCGCGATTTTCGATCCCATCCGCACCGCCGCGACGGGACGCAAGCTCAATGTCATGAGCGACGCGCGGTTTCGCTTTGAACGCGGCATCGACAACGCTTTCGCCGAAGACGGTTGCGAAAATGCGACCGGCTTGATTGTACAACTTTGCGGCGGTGAGCCCTCAAAAACCATTGTCGCCGGCGATGGCCCGAACTGGCAACGCACCATCGCGTTTCGCCCTGCGCGCGTCAAAGAACTCTGTGGTGTTGAAATTGCCACGGACGAGATGAATCGCATCTTGAGTGTGCTCGGTTTCACGGCAAGCAAAACCGCGCAGGGTTGGGACGTGGCCGTGCCGCCATGGCGCGGCGACATGGTGGCGCAAGCGTGCGTGGTGGAAGAAATCGTGCGCGTAAACGGTTACCACAACATCCCCCATGTGTCTTTGTTTCGCGCCAAAAACCTGCCCGATCCGGCCGTGAACGCCACGCAGCGAAAACGCCGTGCGGTGCAGCGCACATTGGCAGGACGCGGTCTGGTCGAGGCGGTGACCTACTCGTTTCTGCCCGGTGCCCACGCAGAGCTCTTCGGCCCGGTTCCCGATACCTTGCGCCTCGGAAATCCCATTTCGTCGGACCTGGATGTGATGCGTCCTTGCATCTTGCCCAATTTGATCGCAGCCATCGGACGCAACGATGCGCACGGACAAAGCGACGGGGCCCTGTTTGAAGTCGGACCTCAATTCGCCGGCGATACCCCGCAAGAACAGGCATGCGTCGCCAGTGGCGTGCGCAGCGGTTTGGCCATGGGACGAAATGTCTTTTGTGCGTCACGCAGCGTCGATGTATTCGACGCCAAAGCAGACGCCCTGGCGGCCTTGAAAGCCGCCGGTGCGCCGGTGGCCAACCTGCAAATCTTCGACGGCGCCCCGTCTTGGTATCATCCGGGACGCTCCGGCACACTGCGTCTGGGCCCCAAACAGGTCCTGGCTAATTTCGGCGAATTGCACCCCGGCGTGTTGAAAAAAATGAACGTCACCGCCCCAAAGGGGACCATGGTGGCGTTCGAAGTGTTTCTCGACAAGGTGCCGCAAACCAAAAAGAAATCCAGCCAGACGCGCCCCTTGTTGAAGCTGTCGGCCTTCCAACCGCTACGGCGCGATTTTGCCTTCGTGGTAGGAACCGATATTCCGGCAAGCCAGATCGTACGCGCCGCATCGCGTGCGGACAAGGCCTTGATCCAGGACGTGCAGGTCTTCGATATCTACACAGGCGACGTGCTGGGAACGGACAAAAAATCCATCGCCATTGAAGTGACTTTACAGCCCTTCAAATGCACATTGAGCGATGATGATATTGCCGCCATCGGCACAAAAATTATCGCCAGCGTCGTTAAATCCACGGGCGGCGCGCTGCGCGGGTAATGCGCAGTAATATTGCGCGTGACCATTGTAAACCGCGCAAACGATGCCAACCTGTAGAGCGAACCGTACGTAGGGTCAATTTTCAACCTCCGTGGCGTCGCGGTGCGTGATAAAATATGGGATTTGGAACGACTTATGGAACGCAATATACGCCAAACTGGTGTGGAACGTTTTTTTGACGCACAGGACATCATCGTCAGCAAAACGAACCTCAAGGGCCACATCACTTACGCGAACAAAATTTTCCAGGCCCTCTCGGGATACCCTGAACAGGAAATCATTGGTCA
>VAPL010149996.1_pt1 | contig 10182 bp, 11 predicted proteins | sample 3395061 | NCBI WGS metagenome assembly VAPL01 (sample SAMN08290444, study PRJNA428436) | hydrothermal vent metagenome | isolation source: Deep-sea hydrothermal vent chimney 2 | place: Pacific Ocean: Juan De Fuca Ridge | depth 2182 m m
ACTGTTGATATCTTCATGTAAATCATCAAAACTTCGGGATTCGCCACTGGAATTTCCCATTCCTCTATGATCAAAACGCATCACAGCAAACTCTTGTTCTGCTAATTTTCTTGCTAACAATATAAATTGTCTATGGCTGCCCACACGATATTGTGGACCCCCTACAACAATTAACACACCCACAGAGCCATACTTTTTTGGCTGATGAACAATAGCCAATAATTGATCATTTTGGCAATTAAAGAGTAAAGGAATTTCTGACTGAAGCATGATAATAACTTAACACATAGAGTGACTAGACTTGTACCGTAGCAGTCATCAAATCCGGCAATTGCAAACAACCATGCACACTCCAAAAATTATCACCAAAAACCTGCTGAACCGATACATTTTGATGTTTATTTTGTAACAGTTCCACAAACTGTTTGTTGACAGGGGAAAGTGCACTGTTTTTATTGCTAGACACTTCGATTAGCAGCACATCTTTCACAGCACACAAATCTTGTTGTATTGCATTCAATTGTAATAATGGCTGTAACAACTGGGGGTGGCAACAATATCCAGCCACTTCAATGGACTGCCCTTTTAAAATCTGCTGTTTAAGTTCGCTAGTTTTAATTATAAGTCCTCTTTTATCCAACATGCTGGCAACCACTTTTAAGCGTAAAAATTGCATAACAAAAGTTTCACCAACCAACACAGGTTGCCAGAGAATGAGTTTATTAACTTGTAGTGCTAAAGTATTTACACACTCCATTGCCAATAGTGCTCCAACCCGTAAACCCCAGAGAACAATAGATTCTGCGCCCTGCTCCTTCAACCACTGGCTTGCATCTATAATATCTTGCTTCCACTGCGCCCAAGTTGCTGATGAAAAATCGCCCGTACTATCACCCGTGCCGAATAAATCAATCAATAAAACAGAATAACCCTCTTCAACAAAAGCACGACATTGTTGATCAACTATCTGTCTGGAACAATTTAACTCTTCTGCAAAAGCAGGAACATGCAATATAAATTTATGTTCATCTTGCTTCTGAGCTGGATAATAAAGTGAAAATAATGACCCTACTGCGCTTTCTATGAAGAAAGCTTTGAGTGATTCGATCACGCACAATAACTCAATTTTTGTTCCACAAAATCAATTAAACTTTTCACTGTCTCAAACACTTCGGCGTCTATTTCGTCATCATCAATAATAAAACCATAATGGTCTTCTAATTTAGTTAGCACACTAACCACTGTCATTGAATCAAATTCGGGTATCGCTCCCATTAATGGATCGGATGGAGAAAGTTTTTTTTGTCCCTCATTAAATGATAAAGCCTCAGTTAAGATTGAAATTACGCTTTCTTGTTCTGCCATAGTTTAATGTTATGCTTGTTAGACTCGTCCATATTTATCATCATAACGCACAATATCATCTTCACCCAAATAACTACCCGATTGAACTTCAATCATTTCTAATGGAATAACACCAGGATTTTCAAGGCTATGAACTACGCCCAAAGGAATATAGGTAGATTCATTTTCTGTCAATAATATTTCTTCATCACCTTTGGTTACCTGAGCAGTACCTCTAACCACAATCCAATGTTCAGCTCTATGGTGATGTTTTTGTACTGACAGTTTTGCACCTGGGTTCACCACAATACGTTTAGCATTATGGCGCCCTCCTTGATCGATTAAATCATAATAACCCCAAGGCCGATAAACTTTACGGTGTAACTCCGCTTCCATCCGATTGTTAGATTTTAATATTTCCACAATCTCTTTAACATCTTGAACTTGTTCTTTAGAAGCAACCAAAACCGCATCAGCAGTTTCAACCACAACTAAATTACTTAGCCCTACTGTTGTCACTAATTTGTTACTGGAATGTAAAAAACAATTCTGGGTGTTGACTGTTTCCACATCACCATTAATGGCATTTCCTTGCTCATCTTTTTCTGTGACTTCCCATAATGCAGACCAAGATCCGACATCATTCCATTCCGCTGCTAATGGAACAACGACCGCTTTATCTGTTTTTTCCATAATGGCAAAATCGATAGAATCAGCCGGGCATTTTGAAAACAATTCTTTATCCAAACGGACAAAATCTTCATCGACTATTGCTGCGCTATAGGCTTCGCGACAAACCGTTAGCATTTCTGGATTAAACTTATATAACTCATCTATATAACGACTGGCTTTAAAAACAAACATACCACTGTTCCAAAAGTAGTCACCACTGTCCACATATTGCTGAGCAGTTTCCAAATCTGGTTTTTCTACAAAACGATCTACATCAAAAGCAGTTTCTGTATTTTGCTTTCCACCTTTAATATAACCATAGCCGGTTTCGGCTTCAGTCGGTACAATTCCAAAAGTAACCAAAAACCCTAGTTCCGCTAATTTTCTAGCATGGTTAATTGCCTCTTGAAATGCAGCCACATCATCAATCACATGATCAGCAGGTAATATCAATAAAATATCATCTTCTGAACTAGCTGCCAATGCAGCCATTGCGACTGCCGGTGCAGTATTTTTCCCCACAGGTTCCAAAATGATTGCAGAGGGCGATTCGTTAATTTCCCTTAATTGTTCTGCCATCATAAACCGGTGATTTTCATTGCACACACCGATTGGGGACTGTAATTCTTCAACACCTCGTAAACGTAAAATCGTTTCCTGTAGCATAGAATTATTAGAGACGAGAGGCAAAAATTGTTTTGGGTGTTGCCCTCGTGATAAAGGCCATAACCTAGTACCACTACCACCTGATAAAATTACTGGAATCATCTATTTGTTTATTCCTTTTTGATCATATTATTTAAATCATTACAAAAATTAAATTTTGATTAAACCAATGTTTATTACCAAAACATCTCAACATTACAAATTGTAGCATTGATTCCTGATAAGAAATTTCTTAGCATAATACTTGCTTAGTTGAATCAGCATCAGGGGATAGGCTCGCCAGGAATGACTATTAAATATCATCATACCCCAACGTTCACGCTTAGCCGACATCCATTCCTTTTTATAAGCATCGTCGCCACTTAAATAATCAACACAAGCAACTTTATCAATATCAATGGCATGACGCATTAAGGTAGCTGTTAAAATTGATCCTATAGACAACCTTTTATATTTTTCATCATAGGCTAACTTATAGATATAGGCCGTTTTGTCTGCAACAATCCAAAATTGTGCAGCGATTGCACACTCATTTAAATAAGCAACACCTACACGCATAGCTCCCTGCTCCATCGCGGTTTTTATCAATCCTGGCATGAATTCAGTATGCGGTTCTTGTTGTTTCCAACTTAAGGCATAAACTGTTTCAAATGCGTGAATAGCTTTATCAAGGTCTTCTTTCTGGGTCAAAACTTCAATTCTCGCACCCGCTAATCGATTAAATTGCTTGGTTTTTCGATTAACTGTATTTTTTACTCTGGAAGAAAGGCTAGCAAAATATTGATCAAATGACTGCTGATTAACTTCTAAATACCAATTAACAAAACAAAAATAAGGCACACTGAGCAACCGAGCTTCTTTTAAAATAGGCAACAAAAACTGGACCTGAGCCTTTGCCATGGGCTGCAATGTCAATGTGTCCCACTGCGGTTTTAAGGTTTTCAGTTGTTTAAAAAAAGTAAGGAAATCACACTGCCCAGTAACAAAAGGCAGCTGAAAAAAAGGCGTGTAATAATTACCTAAACTGTCTAAAGAACGCATACCTGATTTAACTATAGATCGCTTCAATGGCAGCAACAATTGTACTTTATTTTCCTGTTCGTAAGCTAAGAACACTGCTTGTTCAAGCTCTTTATTCAGTACAGTTGTAATCCAATTCCTATACCAGGGAATGGAAGAAAAAAAATTGCTCTGCTTTAAACTAAATAATTGACTTGCTGCTACGGAAAGATTGTCTATATCTAACGTCTTACAGGCCATCTGTTAACAGCACATCAATACGTCGTAAATTAGTATCCCAATTATAATGTTCCAGCACACATTCTCTTGCTTTCTGTGTATGTTGTTTATCAATATGTTGTAATAAATCGACGGCTTCATCCACCATTTGTTCAGCGGTCTCAACGATTACCGGAGAAAAACCTGAATAACTCCGTATACCACACATTGCATTTTCAGTTGCCAATATAGGTTTTGCCATTGCCATTGCTTCCAACACCTTATTTTGAATACCTCTGGCTATCCTCAACGGGGCGACTGAGATAGTCGCATGAGCTATATAAGGACGTATATCGGGTACACTACCTGTCACCATAACTCCAGGCTGATCGGCTAGTTTCAATACTTCTTCAGCTGGGTTCATACCCACTATATAAAAACAGGTACCAGGGGATTGCTCTCTAATACGTGGAAACACTTCTTCAGCAAACCATACGGCCGCATGTACATTGGGCCAATAATCCATAGCCCCCGCAAAAACCAATACCTGCTTTTCAGCCGAATAAGGTGAATCATAAGATAAAGCAGGATCAAAGAACTGACTATCAACCCCATGGACTCTAAAAATTACTTTATCTGCTACCTCAGGAACTAATTCCTTAAAAAAATTGGCTTCTTCTTCTGATACAAAAACTGTCGCATCAAAAACATCTGCCATTGCTGATTCATAAGCCAACAGTTTTCTAGACTCACGATAATAGAGCCAACTCATAGGCCAATGATGATCTTTGGCATACAAACGCCATTTATCTGAATCCACATCAACTAAGTCTAATACGGAATAGCCATTATCGGGCAATTGATGACTCACGAACTGAGCCATAACACCTGAAAAAACTAAAACCGAATCAATCTTTTTATTTTCAAGCGTGTTATCTACCCAAGTTTGCAGTTCCTGATTTCTATAATAAGGTAAAGACAAAGGCTCACCTGTCAATAACCCACGCAAACTCATTACCTTAGCAATTTTAGGTTTAATACCCACAACGCAAATATCTTTACAATATTTTTTGACCTCATCTACATACTGCCAATCCACTTCATCATCAATAAAACACCCCAATGAAATAGAGTATCGAGTAGATAAAAATTTCAATAAATTAAAAGATGCAATTTTATCCCCTTTATTAGGAGGGTAAGGTAATCTGTGAACAAGATAGAGAAGGTTTTTCATGAAGTATTAAAAACTAAACTTATTAAGAGGATAAAAACATTATTCAAACAGAAGTTTATGCACAAGGTTTGTATTAATCAAGTTAAGAACATAGAAAGTATTCCTGTAAAACTTTTTTTCTTCATTGCTAGACCCAATATCTTTGATTAAAAAGGTAAATAGATCACACAATTAAAGCAAACATTTAACTTTTTTTTAGTTCTGTGATTTGTATCATAGAACCACGTTTAAGAAAAAGCGTTCATTTAATTTACAACCGTGGGGATATTACAATGAAACCATCTATATCAACTGTCATTATCGCAATATCTACTTTACTATCTTGTAATGCTTTTGCAGAATCAACCGTAACAAGCGGTATTATTGTTAACCAATCAATCAATACCAACAACAAAACTATTGCTATTGGAACCAATAATTTAGCTAGTACCGGAGCAATCAATATTAAAAATGCTCGGATTATTAAATCAATCATCCTAAACAAGTCTATCAACAAAGATAATTTGACCATTGCTTATGGTGAAGGTAATACAGGAACAACAGGCTCAATTATTTTTGAATAAGCTGAAAGGTGAAATTACCTGTCAGTATCAAATCTATTTCTCTATTCCTTTTACAGAGTAAAATCATAAATTATTACACACGCTACTTTAGTTGATTTAGAATTAGTATTGTTTAAAATTTGTGGCTTACTCTATAAAAGGAATCTTAATATGACATCGACTAAACCATTAGAATACGGTGGCCATGCACTCGTTTGGTCTGGAGACTGGACCCCTAATGGCGCACGCAAAGCTATTTCTGGTGCATCCCGAGCTGGATATGATTATATCGAAATCGCACTTTTAGACCCCTGGAAAGTCGATGTAGCCTTAACGAAGGATCTACTTCAAGAATATAATCTGCGTGCGCATGCATCACTAGGTTTATCCTCAAGTACAGATGTAACTAGCATCAATAGTTCAATTATTGCGAAAGGAGATGAATTACTGTGTAGAGCAACAGATGTTTTAGAGGCTATCGGTGGAAAAGAACTTTGTGGCGTTATTTATTGTGCTTTGGGTAAATACCCGGGCCCCGCATCAAAAGAAAACCGAGCTAATTCCGTTGCCGCAATGCAACGTTTAGCTGATTACGCCGCTGACAAAGGAATTAATATTAACCTAGAAGTTGTCAACCGATACGAAACCAATATTATTAATACCGGTATTGAAGCCCTAACCTTCCTAGATGAGGTCAATCGTGACAATGCCTATTTGCATCTAGATACCTATCACATGAATATTGAAGAAGATGGTATGGAAAAGTCCATACTTGCCGCACAAGACCGCCTAGGATACGTGCATATAGGTGAGAGTCACCGCGGTTATCTGGGCACTGGCAATGTTAATTTTGATGCTTTCTTTACTGCTCTTAAAAAAATTAATTATCAAGGTCCTATGACTTTTGAATCTTTTTCCTCAGAAGTGGTGGACCCCAACCTGTCAAACACACTATGTGTCTGGCGGAACCTTTGGAATGACTCCGATGATTTAGCTAAAAGTGCACTCATGTTTATGAAAGAACATTATTAAATTGTATAGAAACCTATCATAATGATGGGGTGAAACCAAAATACAAGATGAATCTGATGTTTATCTGAAGTAACAACCTGGTATAACTGATTATATTAAATAGATATTTTCTAATATAATGATAGCCAGCAAAAATCAGGAATTATTATGTTATTTATAAAACACACACTTTTAATTGCACTACTCATTTCACTCACCGCTTGCTCTAGTATCTATATGGGGGCTTTGGAAAAAATAGGCATCCCCAAAAGGGAGTTGATGATACATAGGGTTGAAAAAGCTAGAGATACTCAGGAAGATACCAAAGAACAATTTAAATCAGCCTTAGAGAAATTTACTGCGGTTACAAATTTCAATGGAGACGATCTTGAGAGTATTTATAATCAACTCAAAAATGAATATGAAGACAGTGTAGACCAAGCAGGGCTAGTCCATAACCGTATTGAAGACATTAAAGATGTTTCAGAAGCTTTGTTTGAAGAGTGGAAAGAAGAAATTACAGGATATAGCAGTGCTACCTTGAAACGAAGTAGCCAAACCCAGTTAGCAGCAACTAAACGTCAATATAAACAATTAGTGTCGGCAATGGAACGAGCTGAATCAAAATTAGAACCGGTATTAACTGTGTTTAAAGATCAGGTAATGTATTTAAAACACAACCTCAATGCCAGGGCAATTTCATCTCTTAAAAATGAACTGAGTGGCATTCAATCAGATGTTTCTTCCCTTATTGTTGCGATGGAAAATTCTATTAATGAAGCTAATAGTTTTATTAGTTCTATGGAAAATTAATAGTTTCTAAAAACATTTCTATTATTATTTAGCCTGTTTGCCCATCTATCCGAACGGAACTCAAGATAGGTGTATAGGTAAATACAAATAATGAAAATGCAGCCAACCAACAATAAGTTGAAATTAACAAAAAGCTGCCATACCAAAAAGGTAATAAAGCAGGTAAAAATACACGAAATAACGCTGCAAAATTAATCAAGGCAAATGCGATAGCGATGGTATTAGACGTCTTTAGTGCTCGCCCAGTATGGCCCAACGAAACTCTGGCCATCATTCCTAAAGTTAATACTCCAATACCGCCCACTGTGAATGCATGTATTGCTACTGAAAATGGAACGAATTCAAAGGATGCCAAAGCGATTAATACAAAGCCTATCATTATCCAGGCATAACCTAGATAGAGTACCCATAGTAAAGGTACATACCATATTCTTTGTACATACCAGCCCATTACTCGTAAACCATTAGTTATAATAGCTGCAACAGCAGCTAACGCTAAAAGTATTCCACTAAAATCAAATATAAGTAGTAAGAATACTAGCGCGCTCACTGAAATTGCTATGACATCCAACACTGGGTTTCGAATCGACATGACCCCTTTTAAACCTCTTTCGGTAAAAAAAGGATAGACCCTGCCAGCAATCACTAAAATCAACATAATAATGATAGTTAACACTAGATTTAGTCCTAATTCTGCTGAGTTTTCAAAAAAACCTAATATTTCAGCATGTATGCAGGCATTTCCTAATGCCATTATTAACAACAAAGCGATAAAAAAAAGATTAAAGTAATTTTTGCTTTGAATAATAGGCTTAGCAATAAAATAGGCTAAGGTAGGTAAAAATATAAAATCAACCAATGCAATTAACACATCAGGTAATAATTCAGAATAAAAAGGGACAATGCGTCCATAGACCCAAAGCAAGCAGAGGCCTGCCAATTTATCGCCTTTTACAGTTTCAATACCTGACCAGACTTTAACTGCCGTCAATAAAAAACCAGCAATAACGGCTATAGAGTAACCTAATAACATTTCATGGGCATGCCAAAGCGTATTAGTGTAGTAGTTGTCTATGACAATAGAACCATCATAAATGGATGTCCATAAGGCAATTAACACCAGTGCAAATAAACCGGCTAAAGCAAAAAAAGCTCTAAACCCCAAAGCAAAAAGTGGATAATCTAAAATCTGTTTATTCATGCTCTTCCTTCCAGCCAGTCAATTTCAGCATTTGAAAAACCTGCAATTATACGCAATTCTCTGTTGAATGGTCCTTTTGGTTTTCCATTATAAAATTTTGTAATCAGTTCCTGAAATTTATCCTCGTGTTTAAAACCCCTTAGCGTACAAATAGCTTTAAACCAATAAGAACCTATTTCGACATGACCCACTTCATCATTAAGAATACGAGTAAGTAACTCTACACTTTTTTGGTCATCTTGCATTATAAATTTTTTAATCATTTGTGGTGTCACATCCAATCCACGTGCTTCCATACAACGAGGAACTATAGCTAATCTGGCTAAAACATCCCCAGCAGTATCTTCGGCATGATCCCATAAGCCTTGATGCGCTGGTAAATCTCCATAATCTATATCCATTGATAACAGATGCTCTCGAATCAAAGTAAAATGTTGGGCTTCTTCATCGGCAACCTGTAGCCAATCCTGATAAAATTTATCAGGAAACCCTCTAAAACGATATAAAATATCCCACGCTAAATAAATCGCCACAAACTCAATATGAGCTAAGGCATGAAAAAAAGCCGCTTTTCCTTGTGCAGAATTTAATCGTCGCCTAGGCATGTCTCGTGGACGTAATAGACGAGGTTTTTCCGGAAATTTAGTTTCAGCTATTGGTAATACTAGCTGCGAGGAAACCATTGACAGTTGACCAGTGTCAGATAACTGTTTGGCATAATGTGTTATCTCAATTTTCTTTGTTATCTCTGGTTGAGCTAAACAAAATTCAGCAAGAGTAAATATATTTTCCACTGTAAAGAACTGATGAATAAACTAATTAATGTAACTTTTTTGCTCACTTATTGCTCGTTAATTTTTTGGCTTTCTTCGCGATCTTCGCTTCCCACCCCTATGTTCTTCGAACATCAAGACAAAATACATCATTTGGGGGCTTATTTTATTATGGGGATATTAACATGGCGTTTGTTTAGTGAATACTATTCAAAACCAAATTTGATTATATTATTTAGTCTAAGTTATTGTAGCTTTTACGGAATTTCAGATGAATGGCATCAATCCTGGGTGCCAGGAAGGGAGGCAGATGTTCTGGATTGGATAGCAGATACTGTCGGTGCATCTATCGCACTGATAATGCTTTATCAAATAAATATGAGAAAAAACAAGTCACTTATTTAACTGACATGGGTTGATTGAGCACTGACTATGCGCATAGATGGCAGACATGAATTAATAAAGGTGCCATTAGTGACGGCACTTCGTAGAAAACCAGCTAAAGTGTAGTAACGGTTTATTTTACCCCTTATTGAAAGATAGCTTCAAACGAATAGCCACCGAGTTCTAGTATCTCTTTTAACCTTTTTAGAGCATCCATTTGAATTTGTCTGACCCGCTCTCGTGTGACGCCTAACTCCTGCGCCACTTGCTCCAAAGTAGAGTTTTCATAACCACATAAGCCATAACGACGGCATATAACTTCAC
>VAPL010770215.1_pt1 | contig 10181 bp, 10 predicted proteins | sample 3395061 | NCBI WGS metagenome assembly VAPL01 (sample SAMN08290444, study PRJNA428436) | hydrothermal vent metagenome | isolation source: Deep-sea hydrothermal vent chimney 2 | place: Pacific Ocean: Juan De Fuca Ridge | depth 2182 m m
CGAGGCCTTGATGGCGGGCAGCGAAATGCTGTTTATTTCCTTCAGGGGAACATACCGGCCCAGTTCCGAAGAAGCCGCCAAAAGGCGGTTTTCATCGTTGTAAAGTAATACCCCTCCGTTCTCCGACACTTTTGTCGCCGATATCAACTGCGTTAAACCCGTTAAGGTCAAATCAACGCCGAACACCCCCCGCCCGGAAGGCAGCCGCCTGGATGCGGTAATTCCCGGCTGCTTCAGGGAGTTGAATATGTAGGCGTGGGAAAGGCCGGCTTCTCCACTGTTTATTACATTTGTGTACCAGTCCCGCTTGCGTGGATCGTATTCCGGGGCGGGCTCGTCATAAGCGCCCAGAGCATTCAGGCTGGAATCAAGGAATGTCCATTGCTGAACGCGATACGTCTTGGCCGGGTCGTTTTTCAGTTCGACAATGGATCGAACGATCCAGCGGGTCTGTTTTGGCGCCTTGTGTATGGCGTTGATTTGTTCGTGGCCCCGCACGGAGATCACCTGAAAAAAAGTTCCGTCCTCGAAGCCGTAATACATCGAATAAAAGGCGCTATTACGCTTCAGGGACTCAATAAGAAAAGGGAAGGTCCGGGATTTCAGGCCGTCATATGGAATGCGCCTGACACCGGCCTGTACGGCGCCAAGCCTTACCGCCGTTATTGTCCCGTTCAGAAGATGGTCTATGTCGTTCTTCGCGCCCAGCGAAACGGAACGGAACAGGTTGCCCGCGGTGTCTTCGGCCATTCTGGAACTGGCGAACCACAGCCCCGTGAACACGGAAAAGGAAAGAGACAGGATCACAACCAGCATTATGGTGACAATGCTGATCTTGAAGCGAACGCGAAAAGACATGTCTCAATCCCGCAAATGTTTGACTTGCGCGTGTTTCACAAAAAAAGGAAGAGCAAGCGAGGCTCTTCCGATAGCGAAGTTTAGCAGCGCGCGGCGTATTTCCAAACGGGTATCTTCCCGCCTACGCTCAACCATACGGGATCTTCTCAAATATAGACCGACAGAATATACCGCGATCCCAGAAACAGCGGGACATGCAAGCACATGAAAACCCGTTCGCCGACGGCGTCGGGCGGCAAGCTGATTAACGGCAATATTTGCCATTCACGCCTTCTGGCGGCGTCCATTTCGTGGGTGATAAAGAACGCTAGCATTAAAAAAAATAGAAACTGTGACAACATCCGTTTCCCCGCTAGTATCCGGTCTCGACGGCAGGATGGCAAGGCGGCCTGACTCGCCGTCCGCCGGCCCCTTGCAACGGGTCCGGCAGGATGTAAAGAACAGGCATGTCTGTGGTTACGGGAGCAACGATGTGAACAGCGGAACTTACGCGGGCGACCTTACGCCGAAACAGGCCTGGGATATGCTGGCGACGGACCGGTCGGCGGGCCTGCTCGATGTGCGGACCCCGGCGGAATGGACCTATGTCGGCGTTCCCGACACCGCCGCTCTCGGTCGTCAGCCGGTGCTGGCGCCATGGAAGCTGTTTCCCGACATGCGGCTTAATGTCGATTTTATCCGCCAGGTAGAACAATCGGGGGTCGATAAAAGCGCCGACCTGCTGATTATCTGCCGTTCCGGCCAGCGTTCGAAATCGGCCGCTATCGCCCTTACCGCCGCCGGTTTCCGGTCGTGTTACAACGTCGCTTACGGTTTCGAGGGCGACAAGGATGCCAGCAATCACCGGGGCACGGTTAACGGCTGGAAGGTCGACGGCCTGCCCTGGGTGCAGGGCTAAAGTCTTTCCAGGGCGCGGCCCAGATCTTCTTTCAGGTCGTCGGCGTCTTCCAGGCCGATGGATAACCGGATCAGGCCGTCGCCGACGCCCATCGCGGCCCGTTGTTCCGGTTTCAGGCGGTGGTGGGTGGTCGTCGCCGGATGGGTTATCAGGCTTTTCGAATCACCCAGATTATTGGAAATATCGATGATGCCAAGCCCGTTCAGCAGCCGGAACGCCGGTTCCCGCCCGCCCGCAACATCGAAGGATACCACCGTCGAGCCGCTTTTCATCTGCGCCATGGCCAATTCGTGTTGCGGGTGGCTGGCCAGCCCCGGATAAAATACCCGTTCGATGCCGGGCCGGCTTTCCAGGAAGGCCGCCACATCGAGCGCGTTGGCGCTCATCCGTTCGACCCGCAGGTCCAGCGTCTCCATCCCCTTTAGCATCAGCCAGGCGTTGAACGGGCTCATCGCCGGGCCGGTGTTGCGCAGGAATGGTTTCAGCAAATCCTGGGCGAATTGTTCATCGTTACTCAGGATCGCCCCACCCATGGCCCGGCCCTGTCCGTCGATGTGCTTGGTCGATGAATAGACGACTATATCGACGCCCAGGCGCAGCGGTTTTTGCAGTACCGGCGTGGCGAATACATTGTCCAGGACGACCCTGGCCCCGGCTTCGTGGGCCATCTCGCATACCGCTTTCAGGTCGATGATTTCCAGCCTCGGGTTCGATGGCGTCTCCATGAACACGGCTTTTACCGGGCTTGCCAAGGCCCGTTCCCACTGGCCCAGGTCCCTGCCGTCGACCAGTTCAAATTCAATGCCGTAGTTCGGCAGCAATTCGCTGATAACGTAATGACAGGACCCGAACAGGGCGCGCGAGGCGACGATTCTGTCGCCGGTTTTCGCCTGACAGGCCAGGGCGGCGAACACGGCGGCCATGCCGCTGGCCACGCCATTGCAGAATTTAGCGCCTTCAACCGCGGCCAGGCGCTGTTCGAACATGGCCAGCGTCGGGTTGCCGTAGCGGGAATAGACGAAGTGGTCGGTCTCGCCCTTGAACGCGGCCTCGGCTTCTTCCGGCGATGCGTAAACATAGCCCGAAGTCATATAGAGCGCCTCGCTGGTTTCATCGAACCCGCTGCGCATCATTCCGCCACGAACCAGTTGGGTTGCCGGGCGCCAGGTCTCGGGATCGATTTTATCGGGGCTCATTTGGGTTCTCTCGTTTTTTGCGCTTGTCCTGTTTTCGAACCGGGGCGGACAAAAAAAGCCCCAACGGCGACGGTCAGGGCTCTACGAGCGCCGACCTTTTAGCGAATATTTTTTGTGGTCGCAAGCCGGTCGTGCAAATCACCACATAGGGCAATATCTATATGGCGCGGGGGGCGGCAGGTCAAGGAAAACAGGCGCCGTTCAATCACCGGCGGCGGGAACCAACGGCGTGTTTTTGCATCAATCGCCGGAACTGGTGATAGCCTAGCTGGAGACGGCTGGCGGCTTCCTTTTGGTTGTGTTTGGCGGCCAGCAGCGCCGTTTCCAGCAGGTTGCGCTCGAAATCGGCGACGGCTTCGGTGAAATTCTCCTGCTTCGCCGTGGCCGCCGTTTCCGGCTTGTTGCCGGGGCGCCATGGACTGTCGAAGGGATCCAGTTTGATATCGTCGATGGCCGCGCCGTCCGACGGCGATGCGAAAACCGAACGCTCGACCGCATTGCGTAATTCCCTGACGTTGCCGGGCCAGTCGTGGCCCATCAGCGTCTGTTCGGCCCGCTTCGAAAAGCCGGGAAACGCCGGCAGCTTGAAATCCCGGGAAATGTCCCGGGCGAATGCCTCGGCCATCGGTAAAATATCGCCAAAGCGGGCGCGTAATGGCGGTATGGTGATAACGTCAAAGGCCAGGCGATCCAGCAGGTCGGCGCGAAAGTGACCGCTTCGCACCAGGGCCGGCAAATCGGCGTTGGTCGAACCGATGACCCGGACATCCACTTTCAGGGACGCCGTGCCCCCGACCCGTTCAAATTCGCCGTATTCGATAACCCGCAAGACGTTTTCCTGGACCGCCTTCGAGGCATTGGCGATTTCGTCCATGATCAGGGTGCCGCCATCGGCCCGTTCGAACCGCCCGGCCCGGCGTTGCCGGGCGCCGGTGAAAGCGCCCGCCTCGTGGCCGAACAATTCGGATTCCAGCAGGTTTTCGCTCAACGCCGCGCAATTGATCTTCACCAGCGGCCCGTTCCACCGGTCCGACAAATAGTGCAATCGCCCGGCGAACAGCTCCTTGCCGGTGCCGCGCTCGCCGACGACCAGACACGGCTTGTTGGCAATCGCCAGATGAGAGCATCGTTCTATGGCGTCGAGAAACAGCGGGTCTTCGCCAAGGATCGGGGGTAGCGGGTCGAGCATGAGTAAAATTAGCATATTCCGCTAATAATGTCGCTAATTATTAGTGAAAAACGCTAAAACATGCAACTGGTGTTTTGTACAATCATTTATTTTCAATAGGTTATCTAATTGGCACGGCTCCTGCAATTCCATGGCTGCAACCACAAATACTTCAATCAGTTAAATGAGGGCGTCATGACTATCTTTTCCCGACTTAGCGATATCGTTCATTCCAACATCAATTCTATTCTGGACAGCGCGGAGGATCCCGAGAAAATGATCCGCCTGATGATTCAGGAAATGGAAGACACCCTGGTCGAAGTCCGCTCGGCGGCGGTCAAGACCATCGCCGACAAAAAGGAAATCACCCGCCGCCTGGAATCCCTGGATGAAGCCGCCGCCCAGTGGCAGAAGAAGGCCGAATTCGCCTTGTCGAAGAATCGCGAAGACCTGGCCAAGGGGGCCTTGATCGCCAAGCACAAGATCGCCGATCAGGCCGATACGCTACGCCGGGAAATTGTTGTCGTCGAGGAGTCGCTGGGTAAGTACAATGACGATCTGGGGCGATTGCAATCGAAGTTGGCGGAAGCGAAAACCAAGAAAAAGGCGGTGGAAATCCGGTTGAAAACGGCGCAAAAACGGGTCCATGTCCGTCGTACTCTCCATGATGGCAGAATCGACGAGGCCATGACGCGTTATCAAAATCTGGAGCGCCGCATCGACGAGCTGGAGGCCGATGCCGAATCCTTCGATCTGGGCAAGGTCCGGACTCTTGACGATGATTTCGCCGATCTGGCCGCCGAAAGCGGCGTCGAAGATGAATTGACGGAGCTCAAGGCGAAGCTCGCCGGGTAACGGCGCGAACCCCGGAAACGGGATCATACTTCGCTACCGCACAGGATAAACGGAATCGGTTATGGAATTCTTAGGCTTGTTAAACGTCCCGCTCATCCTTTTGTTCTCGGTCATCGTACCGCTTTGGCTGGTCTTTCATTACCTGACCAAGTGGAAGCAGATGAAACGGGCCGGCGCCGGCAAGGGCGAAACCGTGGTCGATCGCAAGGAATTACTGCGTCTGCGTGAAATTGCCGTGGCCCTTGATGAGCGCCTGGAGGCCCTTGAGACAATTCTGGACGGGGAATCTACCGGTAAGGAAAAAAAATGAAACACCACCATCGCCACGACCACTATCACTTTTACTGCTCCAAAAGCCGGAAGCGCCATAAAAAGGGCGGCTTTATCAAACGCACAATCCGGGGTTTGGCGGAACGCTTCGGCATTCCCCGGGGATTGGTGATTTTCGGCTTTGTCCTGCTTTTCCTTATGAGCGTGCCGCTGGCCATTCTGACTTTTTTGGGGATGTCCTACTGGATCAGGCATCCGGGCCGGCTTGAAGACGGCTTCGATACCATCATGGAAAAATCCCGGCGCGCCTACAGACACATGTCGGATTCGGCGGAATTTGCCGAAGCCACCCCGACCGGGAGTCCGTATGCGGAAGACGGGTTCGATTTTTCCGAACTGAAAAGCAAATTCGAGGACCTGGAAAAACGCGCGGGAAAGATGGAAGAACAGGTATCTTCCCAGGAGTATTCCCTGAACGAGGAAATCGACAATATCGGGAAATGAGGAAAATTGGGACGGGCGTCTTATATACGCACAGCCTACGCGCTATATTGATTTAACCGGATTAAACAATTTAGGAACTTAGATGAGCGCCCTGTCCCAGACCGATGATTTGTTTTTCACCCGCGCCGGCATGGACCTGGGCCGGGTTCAATCCCTTGCGGATGACGCCTTGAACGGCGCCGATGATGGCGAGTTGTACCTGGAATACAGCCAGTCCGAGGCCGTCGTGTTCGACGACGGCAAGCTCAAAAGCGCCAGCTTCGATACCAGCCAGGGCTTCGGCCTGCGCGCCGTATCGGGTGAAGTGACCGGCTATTCCCATGCCTCGGAACTTAGCGAACAGGCCATCGGGCGGGCCGGAACTACGGTCAAGACGGTATTATCCGGAAATGCCGGAACTTTCGCGGCGCCGCCGGCCGGCACTAACGAACGGCTTTATATCGATGACAATCCCCTGGGCCTGGTCGAATTTGCGACAAAAGTAAAACTGCTGGCCGATATGGACGCCTACGCCCGGTCCCGGGACGACAGGGTGGTTCAGGTCTCGGCATCGCTTACCGGCAGTTGGCAGGCGGTGCAGGTGATACGACCGGGCGGCGTGCGGGCCGGCGATATCCGGCCGTTGGTGCGGCTTAACGTGTCGGTCGTCACCGCCCGTGGAGACCGCATGGAAACCGGCAGCTTTGGTACCGGTGGGCGGGTCCTTTACGATCAATACCTAAAGCCGGAAACCTGGAAAAAGGCGGTCGATGAAGCCCTGCGTCAGTCGCTGGTCAATCTGGATTCGGTGCCCGCCCCGGCCGGCGAAATGGATGTGGTGCTGGGTTCCGGCTGGCCCGGAATATTGCTCCACGAGGCCATCGGCCACGGCCTGGAAGGCGATTTCAACCGCAAGAAAACATCCGCGTTTTCGGGACTGATGGGCCAGCGGGTGGCGGCCCCGGGCGTTACCGTGATCGATGACGGCACGATCCACGACCGCCGCGGTTCGGTCACCATCGACGACGAAGGCACGGCCGGCCAAAGCACTGTGCTGATCGAAGACGGCATCCTGAAAGGCTATATGCAGGACCGCATGAACGCCCGCCTGATGGGTGTCGCGCCGACCGGCAACGGGCGGCGGGAAAGCTACGCCTACGCGCCGCTGCCGCGCATGACCAACACTTACATGCCGGCCGGCGACCGGGACCCCGGGGAAATCATCGGCTCGGTCAAGAAGGGTATTTACGCGGTCAACTTCGGCGGAGGTCAGGTCGATATCACTTCGGGCAAGTTCGTCTTCACCTGTACCGAGGCGTATATGCTCGAAGACGGCAAAATCGGCGCCCCGGTCAAGGGCGCGACGCTGATCGGCAACGGCCCGGATGTACTGACCCGGGTGTCGATGATCGGCAATGACATGGAACTGGACCCCGGCGTCGGCACCTGCGGCAAGGACGGCCAGGGCGTGCCGGTCGGGGTCGGCCAGCCGACCATCCGTATCGACGGCCTGACCGTCGGCGGTACGGCGGCCTGATACCAAGTTGCCGAACTATTCCGTGCTATAGGCTTTAATCAGGTCTTCCACCGAGGGGATTTCGGCTTCGCCATTGCCGCCGCCGAGGGTGTTTTCCAGGTCCTGTTCGACAATCCGCGACACCTCGGCATCGACGACATCGGAATATTCCAGGAATATGCGGGTCGCGCGGTTAAGGTCGCGGACCCCGGCCTGGGTGCGGATGGCCTTGATCAACGATGCCCCGGCGGCGTGCATCAGGCGGTGCGGTTCTTCCAGTTGCTTGACCGAGCGGTCTCTGCGTTCATCGCCGGATTCGCCCATGTACCACTGCCCCAGCCGGCATCGGGCGGGGCTGTGGACCAGGTCCATTTTCGGCAATGACTGCCACTCGTCGGGACCGGTCATCGACAGGGTCAGCGCCGCGTCCAGCACTTTGTGGCGGTAGGATATATGGTTGATCCAGGCGCTATACAGCAGCCCGAACGATGACGAAGGCCATTTCGGCTGGCTGCGGCAGAGGCTGATATAATCCTTCAGCGGCAGCGGTTTGCTGATCCAGTAACCCTGAACCTCGTTACAGCCCGAGGACATCAGGTAAGTATAGGTGCCCCTGCCTTCGACGCCTTCGGCGACGGTCTTGATCGACAATTCGCGCGCCATGTACAGGCTGGACCTGACGATGTGGGTGTTCTTGACATCTTCGGTCATGCGGCGAACCACGCCCTGATCGAGCTTGACCGTTGAAATCGGCAACCTGCTTAACGAATCGAGCGACGAATAGCCGGTGCCGAAATCGTCCATGGCGATCTCGATGCCAAGGGCCACCAGGTCCAGCAACGCCATTTTGATCCGTTCGGAGTTATCCACGAAGGCGGTTTCGGTGATTTCGATCTGGATATTGCCGGGGCTGATGCGCCGTGAACCGATGAAACTTCGCAGCATCTTCACCAGATACGGGGAATACAAATCAAGGGCCGAAATATTAAAGGCGATCTGGGTATCAACCTTAACCTTGCGGACGGCTTCGATGTCTTCGATCAGTTCCGTCAACATGACGGCGGTGATGCTGGTTATCAGTCCGGATTTTTCCGCTTGCGGCAGAAAGTCGGCTGGCGGCACCACATAGCCGTCGGGTCTGACCCAGCGCAGCAGGGCCTCGGCGCCGACGATCAGTCCGGTTACGAAGGAAATCTTCGGCTGATAATAGAAGCACATTTCCCCGTTATGCAGGGCGGCCTCGATAATGGGCAGAGTATACTTTTCGGTACTCATAACGAGTTTAAGTTTTTATCTCCCAGGTCCCGGCGCCTCCAGGTGGCGGCTCCACGGGTATTTATATAGGTATGTTCAGGACTTGAGAAGCCCCGGCGCATGACGGCCGCTAATGCTCTAATAGGCGTATTCCTTGAAAATCGGATCAATATTTCCTTGCCAGCGCCTGTCGTAGGCGCACAGCAATTCCTCGGCCGGGGTCAGGCCGGATTCGGCAATCTGGAATAACGGGTTCAGGAAATGTGTTTCGTTCAGGCCGACGCTGTCAAGCACCGCCCGGCGCGACAGTCCCTGGTGGGCGATTTCCAGCGCATCCAGGGCAATATCGCCGATTGTTCCGTCCCGGAATGGCGTGTTAAGGGCGTTTTTCGGCACCTCGTGGCGCATCGTCAGATGTTCTTCCGGTGTCCAGTCCCTGATTAATTCCCAGGCCAGGTCGCGAGCCTGGGTATCGTACAGAAGACCGACCCAGAATGCCGGCAGGGCGCACAGCCGATTCCACGGCCCACCGTCGGCGCCGCGCATTTCCAGAAACTTTTTCAGGCGCACTTCCGGGAACGCCACCGTCAGGTGATCTTCCCAGTCCTTCATGGTCGGAACCTGGCCCGGCAGGACTTCGAGCCTTCCGGCCATGAAATCCCTGAACGACAGGCCCGAAGCGTCGATATATTCGCCGTCCCGGTAGACGAAGTACATAGGCACATCAAGCATGTAATCGACGTAACGTTCGAAGCCGAAACCGTCCTCGAAGACGAATGGCAGGGTGCCGCAGCGGGCCGGGTCGGTGTCGGTCCAGATATGGCTGCGATAGCTTAGAAATCCCGATGGTTTGCCTTCCCGGAATGGCGAATTTGCCCACAATGCCGTGGCGATGGGTTGCAGGGCCAGCGATATCCGGAACATCTTGACCATGTTGGCTTCGCTGTCGAAATCCAGATTAACCTGCACCGTGCAGGTCGACTGCATCATATCCAGGCCCAGCGTGCCGACCTTCTGCATATGGGCGCGCATGATCTTGTAACGGGATTTGGGCATCCACGGCTGGTCTTTCAGGGGCCATTTTGGTTGATACCCCAGGCCGATAAAGCCGATGCCCAGGTCGGTGGCGACCTGCTTGACCTGACGCAGGTGCTCGGACACCTCGATGCAGGTCTGGTGGATGTTTTCCAGCGGCGCGCCCGACAATTCGACCTGTCCGGCGGGTTCCAGGGTGATCGAGCTGTTGTCCGGCTTGATCAGCGCGATCGGATTGCCGTGTTCCAGCACCGGCTGCCAGCCGAACCGGGTCAGGCCTTCAAGCAACGCCCGGATGCCGCCGGGGCCTTCGTATTCCAGCGGCCGCAGATTATCGATGTGGTAGGCGAATTTTTCGTGTTCGGTGCCGATGCGCCATTTGTTGGCGGGTTTGCAGCCTGATTCCATGTATTCGATCAGGTCTTTCTTGTCGGTGACAGGCCGGTTCGGCCCCGATTGATCTGCTGTCATAATCCTGCTTCTTGCTGCTGAAATTGAAAATAGACCCTAACCCGAACGGGGAGACTTGTTCCAATCGCCCATAAGTGACTGGATACAGGCAAGCGCCGCCAGGGCCGCCGTTTCGGCCCGCAGTATGCGCGGCCCCAACGATACGGACACAGAGAACGGCAGTTTTTCAAGCAGGTC
>VAPL010129758.1_pt1 | contig 10171 bp, 7 predicted proteins | sample 3395061 | NCBI WGS metagenome assembly VAPL01 (sample SAMN08290444, study PRJNA428436) | hydrothermal vent metagenome | isolation source: Deep-sea hydrothermal vent chimney 2 | place: Pacific Ocean: Juan De Fuca Ridge | depth 2182 m m
GCCGGGGATTCCACCACGCACAACAGGTGTTGTTCTCGACTGGCGTTGGCACACAGCGGGCAGAGGGCTGTTTCACTGAGTGTGCGACATTGTGTGCAGTGACCCACCTGCTCTGAAGCTTCGCTCAATGAGCGGGCCAATGCCAACGCCCCTTCGCGATCACGCTCCAGTAGATGAAAAGCCATGCGTTGCGCCGATTTGGGACCGACGCCGGGCAGGCAGCGTAGGTCTTCAATCAGACGATTGATCAGCGGGCTGAATTCCATGGAGATATTTAAGCTATGTGCAGGTTGTTGTCAGGTTGGGATCTGGCCTAAAACGGCATCTTGAAACCACCGGGCAGATTCATTCCTGCCGTCATCCCTGCCATTTTTTCCGATGAAGTGCTTTCTACCTGACGCACAGCATCGTTTACCGCTGCGGCTAACAGGTCTTCCAGCATTTCCTTGTCGTCGCCCATCAGGCTGTCATCAATGCTCACACGTTTCACATCGTGCCGACCGGTCATCACTACCGAAACCATGCCACCGCCCGCCTGGCCGGTGACTTCCATATTGGCCAGCTCTTCTTGAGCCTTTTGCATATTGGCCTGCATTTCCTGGGCCTGTTTCATCATTTTACCGAGACCACCTTTTATCATGATATTGCTCCTGCCTGAATTAACAACGGAAAACCGGGAATGGGCGTGAATTATACATGAGAGTTAAAACGGTGCATAAAATACACGCCACCTGCTACATTAAGCCGCATTTTGGAATATCCGTAATTTGGAAGGCGATAAACCCATGGTCAGGCAGTGTTCTCCGAGTATCAAATCACACCGTATGCTGACGTTTGGCTTTGCGTTATTGCTCATCGCCGTGGGTCTGCTGGCCTATGCGTTGCCGGGTGGTTTTGATCTGGAAGAAAATGTGGCTCTGGATTTTTTGTTCAATCAGCGCCCGCAAACTGTCCCGCCAAACAATGTCATGTTGGTTTCTATCGATAAAACCGCTGCACAGCAATTGGGGCTGGCCAATGACCCAAGCATCTGGCCGCGTGAACTGCATGCGCGTCTGATCGACCGGTTGGCTGCGGCAGGAGCCGAAGTGATTGTCTTCGATGTATTTTTTCATCAGCCCAAAACGCCCGAGCACGATGCGCGTCTGGCGCAGGCAATGCGAGAAGCGGGCAATGTTGTGATCTTCGCCAGACTGCAACGCGAGAAACAAACCCTGGAAGGCGGTGGTGAATATAACCTGGAGCGTTTGCTCTTGCCGCTGCCCATGTTCCAGCAGGCGGCGGTTGCCAGCGCCCCCTTTGCTTTGCCCAAGGTGCCGATTAAGGTCAATCAATTTTGGACTTTTCACACCTCGGCCGGTGGCCATCCCTCAATGCCCACCGTCGCTTTGGAACTTTATGCCGTACAGGATCATGCATCATTATTTAAAATCCTTGCCGGTATCGCCCCACAACAGGCGGCGGCATTGCAGGTATCCCTTGGCGACCTCGCCCAAGGTGAGCGTATCGTACAGATACGGACTTTTTTCAAGCAGCAAACGGCCATCACCCAGGCGTTGTTGGAAACATTGCGTGAATCCTCCGGGCAGATAACTGACTCAGAAATTAACCGACGCCTTCAGGCTCTGCTTGCGATGTATCTCGGGCCGGAGCGTCGTTACCTGAACTTTTACGGGCCGCCGCGCAGCATTCCTACGTGGTCCTATGGTGAAGTGCTGTCCGCGACAGCAGAGCAGCTTGTTTCTTTCAAAGACAAAGTTGTGTTTATTGGGTTTTCCGAAGAACGTCAGCCAGAGCAGAAAGATAATTTTTACACCGTATTTTCGCAAACCAGCGGATTGGACCTGAGCGGTGTGGAGATTGCCGCCACTGCCTTTGCCAATCTCGCAGCACCGCGATCCACCGCCATTCTAGCGCCGCTTTCCACCCCTTTTTTGGCACAACGTCCCGCACAACAAAGCCTGCGTCTGCCAGATCCGGTAGTTTATATCGTCATCATTATCAGTTTCGGTTTACTGCTGGCCTGGTTGAGCAGATTGCCCAGCACCAGCGTATTTGTGGTCGTGAGTCTGCTGACTGCGGGATTTTACACGCTGGCCAGTGTGCAGTTATTTGCTAGTTCGGCAATCTGGTTGCCGCTCTTTGTCCCGGTCTTGCTGCAAACGCCACTGGCCTTATTTATCGGGGTTTTATGGCGCTATCGGCAGCTCAACCGTGAGCGAGGCCGGATTCGTCAGGCCTTTGGTTATTATCTGCCCGGTCATGTGGTTGAGAATTTAGCACGCAGCTCCCAACACCTGAAAGCGCTGAGTGAACGTATGTTTGGTGTATGCATGGCAACGGATGCCGCACAATATACCCAGCTGGCCGAGTCACTGGAACCCGAAGAACTCAGTGCCTGCATGAATGATTATTACGAACGCCTGTTTAAACCGGTACGTGCGCACGGCGGTATTATTTCCGATGTGGTGGGGGATGCGATGCTGGCAATTTGGTCTGCGCACCAAGAAGAAAGTCGCTTGCGTCGGCAAGCCTGCGAGGCCGCTCTGGCAGCATTGCGTATCGGACAGGAATCTGCACCTGACGTTGTTTTACAGACACGCATTGGCCTGCATGCGGGAGAAATCATGTTAGGCAATATCGGAGCCCTGGATCACTACGAATATCGGGCTGTAGGCGATATCGTCAATACCGCCTCGCGTATCGAAGGGCTCAACAAACAACTCGGCACCGCCTTGCTGGTTTCTGATGCTGTGCTCTCAGGGTTGGAAGGTTTTGTCAGTCGCGAACTGGGTACATTCCGCATGGCCGGCAAACAAAAAGCCATTGTAATTCACGAACTGTTAGGCCGACAGGGAGACTGTGATCAACAACAGCTACGTTTATGTGAATGCTTCGCCGAGGGATTACGTGCTTATCAGAGCCACGACTGGCAGATGGCGACGGATTGCTTTCAGCAGACGTTTGAATTTTCTCCGAGTGATGGGCCCAGCCACTACTATCTCGAACGTTGCAAATTGCACGTACAAAAAATGCTACCCCTGCCGCAGAATGGCGTGATTGTGATGCACAAAAAATAGGCAGTTCACGATTGTCTACTCATTAGGCGTGTCACCGTCAATGTAAATAGTGCATACACTACAGCGCAACTATTGCATAGTATTGCGGTGACGTATGAAGTAACTTTCTTATTTGTCCTGATAGAAAATTAACATTATGTAATCGGACAGTATTACATTTCATAACTAGAAATAGAGGTTTTAGACAAAGTGTAAGTTGCTGGCAAATGACAGGGTTATCATCAAACGTTATAACGCAGAAAATGCGCTAACTGAAGACTCTGGGTATTACTACTTGGTGTGCGTCACTTCTCTCGTCATTACGGTATAGCTTGAATGAAAGTAAAATAAAGAGGATTATACGGCGCAACCCGGTTAGTCAACAGTGCGCCGGTATCAAATCAGATTTACCTCTACATAATAAAAATTGGATTGCAAATGAATAGGGTGTGCCTCTTGAATCGTTCTTGTTCCCTTCGTTACAGCTTGTTTTTACCACTGGCTTATTTGTTGTTTTCGCCTGCGGTGATGGCAGAAGAATGCGTCGAAACCATGGCCACGGCCACCTCTATTCAGGGAGTCGTAGAGAAACGCCAGAAATCCAGCGCAGCATGGGGAAAAGTGGCAGCACAAGACACCTTTTGTGTTGGCGACATGGTACGTACCCAACTGAACAGTCGCGCCGCGCTTTACCTCAACAACAACTCCATATTGCGCCTGAATGAACTTTCCACCGTGACTTTCACCGCCCCGTCTTCACAGGGCGCAAGTCAGCTGGATCTGAAAAAAGGCACCGCACACTTTATCAGCCGCATAAAACAACGTTTTGAAGTACTGACCCCCTACGTTAATGCCGCCGTTGATGGCACAGAGTTTGTTGTCGCCGTTAATGCAAAACACAGCAACGTCACCGTACTGGAAGGCCGGGTGCGGGTCAGCAATGAACAGGGTGAAATCAGCCTGACCCAGGGTGAAACCGCCCAGGCCCAGGCCGGAAAAGCCCCGGTTTTGCAGACCCGAGTGCAGCCATGGGATGCCGTCAGTTGGGCCTTGTATTACCCAGCAGTGAGTGACTTCTCCGCACTGGTAACAGCCACCGAAGAATTGCCTGAACCTTGGCGTGCCCGCTTGCTTCAATCTTTTGAACGTTACAAACAGGGACAAATATTCGCAGCGCTGACAGAAATTGAATCACTGCCGGACGACCTCCCCAATGGCAACATTTATATCTATCGCGCAGCATTGTATCTGGCGGCAGGTCAGGCCGGGCATGCCAGTATTGACCTGGATCACGCCCTGAAGCGGGGTGCCTCCCAGGGCACTCGGAACGGAGAAGCCCTCGCGCTCAAAGCGATTATCGCTGTAACGCAAAACCACACTGAGTCTGCCCTGAAACTGGCCCGGGATGCCACCGATGCCAGCCCGAAAATAGCCGCCACCTGGCTGGCCCAATCCTACGCACAACAAGCCGTATTTGACCTGGAGCAGGCCCGCCTCAGTGTTAAACAAGCAGTAGAACTGGCACCGGAAAATGCTCTGGCCTGGGCACGGCTGGCAGAACTTCATTTGATGTTTGGAGAGCTTGATAATGCATTACAGGCGGCGCACCGTGCGACAGAAATTGCCCCCCGGCTTGCGCGCACACAAAGTGTGCTCGGCTTTGCCTACCTGACACGGATTAAAATTGCAGCGGCAGAACAAGCTTTTAACCGAGCTATTGAACTTGATCAAGCCGCACCCCTGCCCCGGCTGGGTTTGGGGCTGGCGATGATTCGTCACGGTGAATTGGCATCTGGTCGCCACCAGATTGAAATTGCCGCTAGTCTGGCCCCGGCAAACCCGCTGATCCGCAGCTATCTGGGCAAAGCCTACTACGAAGAAAAACGCGGCCCGCTGGATGCCATGCAATTTGCTCTAGCCAAAGAACTGGATCCCAATGATCCGACACCTTACTTTTATGATGCAATTTTGAAGCAGACAACAAATCGACCTGTAGATGCGCTAGAGAATTTACAACGATCCATAGCATTAAATGACCAGCGGGCAGTTTACCGGTCACGCCTGTTGCTGGATCAGGATCTGGCCGTGCGGGGTGCCAGCCTGTCCCGTATTTACAGCGATTTGGGAATGGATCAGTTAGCACTTGCTGAAGGCTGGAAATCAGTCGTGATAGACCCGTCTAATCACTCGGCTCACCGTTTTTTGGCTGATGCTTATAGCGCTCTCCCTCGCCATGAAATTGCTCGTGTTAGTGAATTGCTCCAGGCTCAGTTGTTGCAACCAATCAATATCATCCCGGTTAAACCGCGTTTTAGTGCGGCTTATCTTGATCCTGGTATGGGGCTTGCGGATGCGACGCTAAATGAATATACGCCTTTGTTTGAGCGCAATCAGGTAAAGCTTCTCGCCTCAGGGATTGTCGGCAATAACGATACTCTTGGTAACGAATTGACGGTTGCGGGCATTTACAAGCAGCTGTCATTCAGTCTGGGGCATCTGTATTCAAAAACCGATGGCTTTCGCGAGAATAATGATGAAAGAAATAATTTATATAATATTTTTGCGCAATTCGCTGTGACGCCCAAGCTGAATGTCCAGATTGAACATCGGCGTCGGGATAGTCGGTATGGTGACCTAACGCTTCGCTTTGACCCTGAGTTTTTTAATCCGCTTGTACGAACCGATATTAAACAGGAGAATCTTCGTGTTGGGGGTCATTTTGTGATATCACCGAAATCATATATTATTGCAAATGTGATGGATGTTGATCGGGAGAACACAGAAAATGTGGATGATCCGGTATTGGGGGAGCGGCGTGAATTCAACGAGCAGCAAGAAGGTTACCAAGTCGAATTACAGTACCTCTTTCAGTCCCGGCGATACAATATCACAGCAGGGGCTGGTCGTTATGACGTGGCTGTTGAGAGACGTGAGGAAATTGATAACCCTCCTTGTTCATCTCCTTTCCCTATCCCGGGTATCATATGTATAACCGATGACGAACTCACCAGAAAACATGACAATGCCTATACTTATGTCAACATAACATATCCTGATAAACTCATTTGGACGCTAGGTGTGAGTTATGATGATTACAAGATTGTCGACCGGGATCGTCAGAACAGATTCAATCCCAAGCTGGGTGTGCAATGGCAGCTTAACGACAAAGTGCGCTTTCGTGCTGCCGGATTTAAAACTTTAAAGCGCGCTTTTGTGGCGAATCAAACCATAGAACCGACACAAATTGCAGGATTCAATCAATTTTTCGATGACCTCAGTGCGACCACTGCTACTCGATATGGTCTTGGGCTTGATGTTTCTTTGACGCGTAGCGCCAAGGCTGGGTTGGAATTTACATGGCGTAAACTGGATGTTCCGGTACTGGACAGCAACTCCGTCATTACTGAGCAGAGGGAGCGCAACGAAGATGTTCACCGTGCCTATCTGTATTTGACGCCAACAAAAAATATCGCGATTGGTGGTGAATATCAGTACGAAAATTTTTCTGCACCTGACGATGACCCTTTAACGCGGAGTAAAACTCATATATTGCCGCTATCGTTGCGTTATTTTTCGCCCCAAGGTTTTTTTGGCAAACTGGCGACTAATTATGTAAAGCAGAATATTTCCAGGGCAGGTTTATCTGCGGCGACCGCTGACGATAGTGATGCTTTTGTGCTCGTGGATACGACTCTTGGTTATCGTCTGCCAAAGAGAAGGGGCAGCATTAGTCTCTCTGTGCAAAATCTGTTTGATAAAAACTTTAATTACTACGATGTTAATCCATGGGCTTCCGAACTCGTGCGGTCGCGTTTTACACCTGATCGTAGCTTTTTTGCCCAACTGATATTACACCTGTAGCACAATATGCAGGTTGTTTTACGATGTTGTTAATATTCACACCAATTGAGTGAATTACTACAATGACACAGCATTGTTTTCGACCTAGATTGACGGAGCGGGTCGAAGGGAGGGGTGGTAATGGTAGGGTCAGCGTAGTGAGTGTGTTCATTGTATCTGTAAGGCTCCAGCCTGGGAGGCCTGTTTGTACGTGTATGTAGTTAGTTGTACTCACAGGAAAATTTATAACCAAAAAAGGAGATAGTAACAATGTTCGATTATAATGATGGTTGGGAACCATATCGTATTGGCAGTTACAACGGTGAGTCCTATTACAAGAGATATATGTTCTGCTGGGTTAGGCGATCATCAGGCCCTGTTTTGAAAGATCGATTGTTCTTTGCGGGCTTGTCTCCTCCAGTTGGTCTGGTGACCTAGGTGAGTAGCAGATGATATCCAATCATGCAGGGCGCACCCCATACAACAACGATTGTTGCATGGGGTGCGCCCTGCACTTATATCTGAGATGACATTTGAGTTAAGTTAGGGCGCATTCCATGTGCTAAACAATTTGCCCCCCCCTGCTGTTTTCATGTCTACACATGCTTGACACAATAATGTTCAGTGGTAGAACACTATTAGGTTGGGAGAAAGCGATAAAGTCAGATGGGGGGCATGTTGTGTAACGCTTCGGTCGCGTGGCGCAGATGGAAAGTCAGAGAAAACTTGGGTAAATGTGCCGAACCAGTCGCTCTATTATCAGTAAATGCAAGCCCGCCTTTTTATCTTTTCCTTTAACCCTTTTATCTTGCCGACATGTTCTATTATCAACGCCATATCTTTTTTTGCACCAATCAACGTGATGACGGCAGCGTTTGTTGCCAGCAGCACGGTGCGCAGACATTGCGCGATTACGCCAAACAGCGTACCAAGGAGCTGGGCATCGCAGGCAAAGAAGGCTGTGTGCGGGTGAATTCAGCGGGCTGTCTTAATCGCTGCGAACTGGGACCGGTGGCCGTGGTGTATCCCGATGATGTCTGGTACACCTTTGTGGACAAAGAAGATATCGACGATATTGTTGAAAAACACTTGTTGCACGGACAAGTGGTTGAACGGTTACGCATAACCTGACACAGGTTTCTGGTGTGAACCGTTCAGTGCTATCACTTTATGATGATCCGGCAGCTTGTCCGCGTAGTGGTGAACGTTTTCTGATCCCTGGTTCCAGTCCAGGTTGGGTGCTTGAGGCCCAATTGGATGTTGCAAAGATGTCGCGTTCTTCCAGTACTCCTAATTGCTGTGGTTTGTCATCCCCACTCGCTGCATGGTGGCACGCTTACCAATAAAGTGGCTCATATGATTACCAAGGCTTTTGTTGAGTTAGGGGCGGAGACGCTGCGCTTTAATTTTCGAGGTGTGGGGGACCATCCGGCGTGTTTGATCACGACACTGGTGAAACCGGTGACTTGCAGGCTGCGGTGGACTCGTTGCGTGTCCGCCATCCAGCGGCTCCCTTATGGCTGGCTTCTCTTTTGGTGCCTTTAGTTGCGCTGAGTGCCCAAACGCCGGTGAAAGCAGCGAGGCTATTGCTGGTGGCACCGCCAGCGGTGATTTGATTTTCCTGCTGAAAGCGGTGTAACGATTCCCTGGTTGGCAATACGAGGCAGTGCCGATGAAATTGTCGATCCGGCACAGGTTTCAGTGTGAGTGAAGAAGCAGGTCAATGCACCGGAGTATCATTGCTTGGAAAATGCGGGACATTTTTTTCATGGCCGTCTGATCGATCTCCGTCAGCAAATTTGTGCTGCCTGGGCACAGGCCATAAATAGCCCTGATCCCAAAAATTACCGTTGCTTAACTCAAAATAACTTATAATCGGGCATGATTTTGTTCCTCGTTGGTAACGGGGAATCCTGGAGCTTGCACATCTTGTCTCGTGCTTTGCTGGCATTGGGTCTGATGTGAGTCGGGCTAGCAATATTGCTGGTTTGGTGTGTTTCGGGCGATGTGTAATAAAGTGCGGCAGAGAGAGCTGGGCCGCCTTTCAGCTTCTCTGTCTATCAGCTTTCCATATCGATATCTTCCTTCTAGTGGCTCTTTACTACGCGACCTTTGTGTTCCCAGTGAGGGATTTCAGGGTCGCGGTTTTTGTGCTCGATGGAAAAGCCGTCCCGTCTGAGTCGCTTCTCATTGTGCTGTTTCGATAGCAGCCGACTTGACAGTCGAGCGTCTACGTCTTACCATTCCGCGCCTTTTCGAGACAGAAATTTTGGAGTAGTGGCTGAGATGAAAACGTTTAGTGCGAAACCCGCTGAGGTCAAGCGTGACTGGTTCGTGATTGATGCGACTGATAAGACCTTGGGCCGCATGGCGACCGAGATTGCCCGTCGTCTACGTGGTAAGCACAAACCCGAATATACCCCGCATGTCGATACGGGTGACTATATCGTGGTGATTAATGCTGAAAAAGTTGCGGTCACTGGCAACAAAGCAGCCGCTAAGCAATACCACCGCTATACCGGTTATGTCGGCGGCCTGAAGACCACCACCTTTGAAAAGCTGGTGAAAGAAAAGCCAGAATACATTATCCAAACCGCTGTAAAAGGCATGCTGCCCAAAAACCCGCTGGGTCGGGCAATGTTCCGCAAATTAAAAGTGTATGCGGGTGCCGAGCATCAGCACACTGCCCAGCAGCCCAAACCGCTGGACGTTTAATCCTTTACCAGCCTTATTATAACGAGACGACAAACCATCATGGCAGACAAACAGTACTACAGCACAGGCCGCCGCAAGAGTTCCACTGCGCGGGTGTTCATGAAAACCGGTTCCGGCAACATCACCGTTAACTCGCGTGCGCTGGACGAATATTTTGGTCGCGAAACCTCGCGCATGGTGGTGCGTCAGCCGCTGGGCGTGGTTGATATGTTAGAAAATTTTGACTTCAACATCACTGTCAAAGGCGGCGGTAATAACGGTCAGGCCGGTGCTATTCGTCACGGTATCACTCGTGCGTTGATGGAATACGACGAAACCCTGCGCCCTTCGTTGCGTAGCGCAGGACTGGTAACCCGCGATGCCCGTGAAGTTGAGCGTAAAAAGGTGGGTCTGCACAAAGCGCGTAAACGTCCGCAGTTCTCTAAACGCTAGACGCAGTGTCGAGTTCTCAGGAGGCGGGTTGGAAAATCGAATGGTTTGGTGGCAGGCTTGCCCGGTATTCCTCTGCCAATTGCCCAGAGTATGGTTTTAAAGGTTGGGTAGCGCGTTCGATGCAA
>VAPL010178232.1_pt1 | contig 10171 bp, 9 predicted proteins | sample 3395061 | NCBI WGS metagenome assembly VAPL01 (sample SAMN08290444, study PRJNA428436) | hydrothermal vent metagenome | isolation source: Deep-sea hydrothermal vent chimney 2 | place: Pacific Ocean: Juan De Fuca Ridge | depth 2182 m m
CCTGTGCGGTGCCTTCACCGAGGCCATGCAAACACACGACTACGACGGCGGCTATACGGCGGTCTATCCCATCAAGGTGAATCAGCAGCAGAGCGTGGTGCGCGAGCTGTTGGACACAGCCGACGGCGAGCAGATCCACGTCGGCCTCGAAGCCGGCAGCAAGCCGGAGCTGATGGCGGTACTGGCGCTGTCCGATGCCCGTGGCGGGCGCATCATCTGCAATGGCTACAAGGACCGCGAATATATCCGCCTGGCGCTGATCGGACAACGGCTGGGTCATCACATCACCCTGGTGCTGGAGCAGCCCTCGGAGCTGGAACTGATCCTCCACGAGTCACGCGCCCTAGGCGTGACGCCACACCTCGGCGTGCGCGTGCGGCTGGCCTCCATCGGCCACGGCAACTGGCAAAACACCGGCGGAGAAAAGGCCAAGTTCGGCCTCTCCACGGCGCAGGTGCTGGCCGCCGTGGCGCGCCTGCGCGAGGCCAACATGCTCGACACACTGGAGCTGCTGCACTGCCACATGGGTTCACAGCTGGCCAACATCCGCGACATCCAGCAGGGCCTGCGCGAATGTGCGCGCTATTACGCCGAGCTGCACCATTTGGGGGTCAACATCCACTGCGTGGATGTAGGCGGCGGCCTCGGCGTGGATTACGAAGGCACCCGTTCACGCAGCGATTGTTCGATGAACTACAGCCTGCAGGAATACGCCAACAACGTGGTTCACACCCTGTGGGAGGTGTGCCGTGCCGAGAGCCTGCCGCAACCGCACATCATTACCGAATCCGGCCGTGCCCTGACCGCCCACCACGCCGTCCTGATCACCGAGGTCACGGACGTGGAACAGGCCGTCAGCGACACGCCTATCGCCCCGCCTGCTGACGGCGAGGCGCAGATCCTGCGCAATCTATGGCAGGGCCTACAGGAACTCAGCACACCCAGGGCAAGCCCACGCGCGGTAGTGGAAATCTACCACGATGCCGTACACTGGCTGGCCGAGGCACAGACCCTGTACGTACACGGCGTACTGGACATGGCCGCCAAGGCGCGCGCCGAGGAAATCTACGTCGCCACCTGCGCGCAGCTGCGCCAATGCCTCAACCCCGGCGTGCGCGCCCAGCGCGAAATCCTCGATGAACTGAACGAAAAGCTGGCCGACAAATACTTCTGCAACTTCTCCCTGTTCCAGTCGATGCCGGACGTGTGGGCCATCGAGCAGGTGTTTCCCATCGTGCCCCTGCATCGCCACAACGAGGCGCCGGACCGCCGCGGCACCCTGCAGGACATCACCTGCGATTCCGACGGCCGCATCGATCGGTACGTGGACGGCGAAGGCCTGGAAAGCAGTCTCCCCCTGCATGCGCTGCGTGACGGCGAACCTTACTGGCTCGGCATTTTCCTGCTCGGCGCTTATCAGGAGATCCTCGGTGACATGCACAATCTGTTCGGCGACACCAACGCCGTGGACGTGCACCTCGACGCCGATGGCCGTCACCACTTGGCGCACATTCAGCATGGCGACACGGTCGCGGCGGTGCTGCGCCACGTGCACTTCGAGCCGGCCTGGCTGCTGGACAGCTACCGCACACAACTGGCCGCCACCTCCCTGCCCGCCGAGATACAGACGGCCTGCCTGGCCGAGTTGGAAGCCGGGCTGAGCGGTTACACTTACCTGGAGGATTGACGCCGGCATGATCTGCGTTAACACTGCCGGGATGGCGGCAAACGCGCTACCATTGACAGACCGAAGGGTTGTCGAAAGATATAGGCAGGGATGCTGACATATTCTGCACTTGGCAGCCCGCCCGGCAGAACGAGCCGCCCATCACTAACACAGAAGGAACGACAGCCATGAAACGTCATCTGCAGCGAATCGGCACACGGACACTGGCACTGCTGACGATATTGATTTTCATCACCCCGGTGACGGCCAGCGCCGAAGAGACCGCCACTGGCGACGAGGCCTATGCACCACGCGGCAGCGTCGCGCGCACGGCCTTCACTACCCGTATCGAGGATCGTGAGCCCGTCGACAACCTGGTGCGCGTACCTAACTCGGTAGACCGCATCTATTTTTTCTCCGACCTGCGCGGGCTGGACGGCGAGATCATCACCCATCGCTGGGAGTACGATGGCCAGGTGATGGCCGAGGTGAAATTCCGCGTCGGGGGCGGGCCACGCTGGCGCGTCTACTCCAGCAAGAATTTACTGCCAGAATGGACCGGCAAGTGGACCGTGGTGGTGCTGGATGAATCCGGCTGGCCGCTGAAGGCCAGCATGTTTGAATATTTCGATGCGTCATCACAGGATACGGCGCCCGTCACTCAACAGGATGAGGCTCCCGTCATCACTCAATAAGCCCCCAGCCGAAGCACCCACTACGGGCACCCTTCAGGGTGCCTGTCTTTTTTCCACCCTCCGATTCAGCCCTCATTCACTTAACCGTTCTCAGAATGCGGAACTATGCAGGCACGCCGAATTCAGCACGCAGACGTGTCTGGCGACGGGATGGTGAATGTAGCCCCCACCCTTCAAAGTCGCTCAGCAGGCGCCGATAGCAACAGTATCGACTGCCCGGTGATTAAGGGGAAGGCCAAGAATCTTCTATCGAATTCCTGGTCGGCGAGCATGGATAATTGAAGATCTTTAGCATATTATAATCTGCTGATAATCAACAAGTTACTGACAGAAACCAAGCGGAGTCATCGAGACAATGAAAGACCACATCTGTACCTATTGCGGGCACGTCGGTAAACCCATTCCACAAAGCTACGAAAGTTTCTTCGTCGATGCCTTTATCTGGGGCGTCGTCGGCAGCTTTGCGCTGATGACCGGCGTCATACCCCTGCTGATCATCCCCGCTGGCTGGACGGTCTATCACATCCTCAAGTTCAACACGACCAAGTGCCCCGAATGCCTGAGCCTGGACATGGTTTCTCTCAACAGCCGCAAGGCCCTCGAGACACAGGAGCAGAAGAAGAACCCCATAAAAGTCTGGCGTGCCGATGAGGCCCAGAGCGGTAAATAACGTCACCCGTACCCGTGCAGATCTTTCAAACAAAAAGCCCCGGTTGCGGTAACAACCGGGGCTTTTTGTTGCCGGAAAAACAAAAACATAGCTACCTGTTCGAATAAAAAACCTTGATCAGGGTCTTGGCGCCCGGCAGCACACGCTGCAGCATTTCACGCTCTGCTTCGCGAAAGTAGCTTGCCATACGGTGCACACCTGCGTGTGGCTCCTCCGGCTTGAAGAAATTGATATTGCCGTGCTCGGCAAAATAATACGCCGACATCAACTCCGCCTCGCCCCAGCCCGGCAGGTTCTTTTTGTAAAAGGCCACAACAGCATCGTAATCATCCGCGCTGATAAGCTCCATGATCGGCAGGCCCGTGTACTTTGCCGGCCGTTCCGCAACGGCATAACTGCGAATCACCACTGCCCCGGGATAGGCAGGGATACCGACCTGATCGGTTTCGGGAATCGCAGCCTGACGAATGCCCTCGGCCAGATAGCTTTCCTCCATGCCGGCCGGAATCGCGGCCTTTGGCGCATAGGGTTCGGCCGCCAACATGGCCGAGGCCAGGCCTGCCACAACAATGGCCAGCTGCAAAAATATTTTCATCAAAAAGTCCTGTGATGGCCGGATAACGGCGGGCAGCGCAACGGGGCAACCTATTTTAACGGAGACCAGGAACCGGTGTAGTCCGCCACGTCTTTGTCCGCCAGGCGGCCGCCGACATAGAGATTGTCTACCTCATCACGTGTGATGGCGCGATTATGGCCATCGGCATCCTGATACTGCCACTCGCCCTGAATGCACAGCTCAAACATGGTCACCATAATGTCATCAAAGCGAATCGCATGTTCCACGGCCTGACGCTTGAAATCCTCCAGGCTCAGGTTGTGGCCGCCCTTGTCGAACTCCTCCCGGGCCAGTGCCGCGAGGGCGATGTCCCACTTGGGGGTTTCCTCATCGAAATTTTTCAGCTCTTCAATCACGTCATATCCTCTTTGTACACTAGACTATCCGGCCCGCTCACTCTTCTCCGCACATGCTATACACAAGCGGGCCGTCGGATCAATGTTCAGTCGCGCCAAACCGATTGGCGCATCACAATCCCGGCAATAACCGTACTCACCCTCATCGATAGCGGCCAGTGCCTCGCTAATGCGCTGCAATTCAAGCCCCCGCCGCCGAATGCTCTCTTGCGACATGGCCTGTCCCTGTAAGGCATCCATGCGCGACAACCTACCGACCCGCGTCTGATCCAGCACCACCGTGCGGGCAGCCGCCTCCCCCGTTTTCGCTATATCTTGCAGTTTCGCCCGCCGCTGCAATAACAAATAGCGAAAATGCGTCAGGTCGGGGCTCGTGTCGTCCTTCATGGCATCAGCCCAGGTAGGCCTCGGCAGAGGAAAGATACGCTCGCTCCTGCGGTGTATCATCGCGGCCGAGAATGGCGTTGCGATGGGGAAAGCGCCCAAAGCGGCGAATGATTTCACGATGATGTTCGGCAAACTGCAGGTTCCCGCTCAGGCCCGCAGCCTGGAACAACGCCACGCTGCGATCCTGATCCGCCAAGTCCTCGCTGTGCATGAAGGGCATGTACAGGAAGGCCTTTTGCGGGTCATTGAGGGATTGATCAAAACCCCGTCCAATGGCCCGCCCAGCTACCTCACGTGCGACCGCCTCCGAAGAAAAACTCTCCGTCCGGCCACGAAACATATTCAGCGGAAGCTGATCCATGCAGATCACCAGCGCCAGTGCACCCTCCGCAGTCACTTCCCAATCCGACAGCGCCCCTTCATGGGCCGCCTGCCAGACCTGCAAGAAGCGCTCCGTCAATTCGGTATCAAATTCCTCTGTGGACTGAAACCACAACGGCTGTACGCGTGCAGAAAACCAGAACTCTACGATGTCTTCAGCGCTCATCATGATCACCTCCTAGCCAGAAAAGGGGACTCCGCAACCGACCAAGGCACAGTAGCCATGCGGATTTTTCGCTAAATACTGTTGATGATAATCTTCTGCAAAATAAAACAGGGGGGCATCCACGATTTCCGTCGTGATCACTCCCCGGCCCGCCGCCGTCAAGGCGGTTTGGTAGCGCTCCCGCGACGCCTCGGCCGCCTGCCGCTGCAAGGCACCAAACACATAAATCCCCGAACGATACTGCGTGCCTAAGTCATTACCCTGCCGCATACCCTGGGTGGGATCGTGCCCCTCCCAGAACAGGCGCAGTAATTGCGTATAATGCACACGCTGCGGGTCGAACACCACGCGCACCACTTCATTGTGCCCGGTCAGCCCGGAGCAGACCTCTTCATAGGTAGGATTCGGCGTGCCCCCTGCCGCATAACCCACCGCCGTCGAATACACCCCGTCACATTGCCAGAACAGCCGTTCCACACCCCAAAAGCAGCCCATGCCAAATACCGCCCGCTGAAGGCCCGCTGGAAATGGCCCCTGCATCGGATGCCCGGACACAGCATGCGCTGCGGCCACGGCCATGGCCTCTTTTCGGCCCGGCAATACGTCTCCCGGCGGCGGCATTGCCACTCTATGGCCGATATCCTGCATCATGTCATCCACCTCGACGTCCTTGCCCTGACGTTTTCAGCAGGGTACCCGCCACCCGCCGTAAACACTCCAACACTGCCGCGCGGCCCGGCACATCCAGCAACCCAGCGACCTCGCCCCAGCGGCGTTTCTGCAACAGCTTGGCCACCAGCAGCCCTCGTGCCTGGGCATCCAGCCCGCTGTCAGCAGCCGCCAGTGCGTGCAGTGCCAGCCGGCATAATGACGCCAGAGAGTCTTCAAAGCTGCGCGCGCCCCCGGCAAAGGCATCGACTTCCCGTTTGTCCCACGGCTGCAACGACACATCCAACACTGCATCATCCACATTACGGCGGAGCAGCAACGCGGCCAGCTGCGGGTCCAGCTCACGCAAGGGATCGGCCAGCTGCAGGGGAAAATCGGCAAGAAATCTTGCGCGGGCAGCAGCATAAATCACTGCGCCTTTTTTGCTCAGCGCCTGCAACACCATTACCGAATGAGTGCCGCTGGCATGGTCACGGCTGAAGCCCAGACGCACCGGCAGCAACTTTTCGTTTGACCAGAATGCCAGCAACGCTTCGTCGGCACCGAAACTGGCGCCGACAAGATCAAAGCCATCGGCGGCGGCCTGCTGGCGTATTCGTTGCAGCAACAACATACCCAGGCCCCGGCGCTGCACCACCGGGTGCACGGCGATACGCATGATGCGCGCGCAGCGCAGGCGCGCGCCGTCGGTCATCCCCAGATGCGCCGCCAGTGATTGTGGGATCAGGTGCCCACGCGGGCGGCGCTTTCCCATGGCGATGGCCTGCGCCATGTCGGTATCGAATCCCCCCTCCGCCGAGACCAGCGCCGTGGCCACGATCTGTCCCCGATGGCGCAGCGCATAGACGCACAGGCCGGGGCCATCCAGCAGATTGCGCAGGTCGTTGGGACGGGTGCAGTAATGGGCCTGCACCAGCAGGCCGAAGAGTTGCGACAGGGCTTGCTCGTCCACCGCCAGGGTGTCGCGATCGAAGCGAACGAACTCACAGGAATCTGGCGATGCTTCTGTCAGCACATCATCGGCTGCAGCGCTCGCATCCAGCAACAGGGCGCGAAACACGAAGGCTTCGACGGGATCATCCACCGCCCAGCGGATCGGCGTCTGCAACCGCACTTCACGCCAGCCCGGCGTCAGCGCATCCAGCGTGCGCCGGAAACGCACGGCAAAACCGCGCCCGGTGCCTTCGTAGCCGTGCACGGTGGTGGCGAAGGCAATGCGCGAATGACGTTCAAGCAGGCGGGTGAGCAGGGGCGTGGGGATGGCGGCAGCCTCGTCCACCAGCAGCAAGTCGGCATCACGGGGATTCAGCAGCAGTTCGTCGGGTGGATGAAATTCGATGCTGGCCTCGCGCCATTGCAGATGACCGCGCCGCTGGCGGGCCTCCGGCAACAGGCACGCAGCCTGCTCGAACAACGCGGCGACGGCATCGATGCGCGGCGCCGTGACCACAATGCATTTCAGCCCCTCACGCAGCAGACGCGCCGCGGCAATGCCCAGCGCGGCACTCTTGCCGCGGCCACGATCGGCCACCAGCACCACCGGCCGGCGGCGGTGGCCGTGGATCACGTGCTCCAGCGCCGCCACGGCGGTCTGCTGATCGGCGCTGCGGAAACCGTCGTGGTCGAATACTGTCGCAGCTTCGCTCGGCGCGGCATCCGTCACGATCGCCGGCCGCTGTCCGGCCTGCTGTTCCACCACGGTGACACCCTCCGCCGCGTTCAACAGCCGCACCAGCCGTTGCAGAAAACGCCCCGACACATCGGCAAAGGTCAGCGGTGCGATGCTGATGCGCTCGGCCGCCGGGTCGGCGAAGTCGGGCCATTGGTCCAGTGGCGGCGTCAGCAGGATCAGCAGGCCACCGCCCACCACCGCGCCCGATACAGCGCCGAACACGTCCGGGTCGAAGCCACTGTGGGCATCAAAGATCACCGCCTCGCGCTCCTGCCCCAGCAAGGCCAGCGCCTGCCGACCGGCCAGGGATTCCGCCGCATCCGGTGAGTGAGCGCTTACCCAGCTTGCCGGCGACAACGGCAGCGTGCGGCACAGATCGCCCGCCACCCCCCGCCCCCCGTCGGCATCCCCCGCCAGCACCAGCAGCCGGCGTTGCCGCGAGGCACGGGCCTGCTCACGCAGGCCGGTCGCCAGCCGACGGATTTCATCATGACGCCGCAGTGGCACATCGACTGTGGGAACGGCTTCAGCCGCGAAAGAGCCAGCAACCCCATCATCACTCACAGAAAACCACTCCCCCTCAATATGCCGCCAAGCGATAACTCACCTGCAACCGATGCTCCCCGCCCGGCTCGATGCACACCGCATCCTCTGCCGCATTGCTCGCCTCGACACACAGCATACCCCGATAGGCATCCTCGCCCATATCCGCCATGGCCACGGATTTCTCCGCCCACGGGTTCCACACCACCGTCGACCGGCTACCCTCACGGCGGATACAAATGCGCCGTTGCAGACCCGGATCATCGATCACGCACTCACCGCCCTGGTCGAGATAGATGCGATCCGTCTCGGCGCAAAACATTACCGGCCCCGACTGCACGTCGCGTGCGCCATCGGCCACCTTGTCGATATACGCCACCTCTTCCAGCCCCCGCACCGAGACCTCACGCACATCGCTGACGGCAAAATAGGTGTGCAGCGCCTGGGTCACCGTGAAGGCTTCATCCCCCGTGTTGCGCGTCAGCAGGTCGATCTGCAGACGTCGGCCGACATTCACCAGCAACAACAACTCGGCATCGTGTGGCCACAGCAGACGGGTATTGGCATCCTGCAACAGCCGCAGGCTCAGCGTGGTGCTGCCATCGGACAACTGTTGAACCTGCACCATCTCCCAGCACTGGGTGCGGGCAAACCCATGGGCGGGGAATCCCGCCTCCGTCGTGTGCGGGCCAAACCACGGCCAGCACACCGGCACCCCGCCACGCACGGATTTGCCCGCTGTATAGATCGCCCCTGGCGACACCCAGATCACCGGCTGCCCACCCGCCGGCGTCCAGTCGAGAACCTGCGCGCCCTGCAGCGCAATGCGCGCCGTGGCCTGCGCATTGCCCACCTCAACCACAATCAGGCCGCCCTCCGTCTGCTTGAACGTCACCCGATCACGGATGCCGAAACACGCATTTAATTCAGCCACTGCCTCAGTGCTCATACCTTCTCCTGCTTTTTCCTCCCTCTCCCAAGACTGGGAGGGAGCCGGGGTGAGAGTTGAGATGCTCGCACGTATCAACCACACCCCACGCAACTGCTATCATGCCCGCAACGCGGGACTTCTCCCGACCCCACTTTACACCAGAGCACAACCCATGAGCGGATTCAGCCAACTCTCCCTGCCAGCCGCCCTGCTGAGCAATCTCGACAGCCTCGGCTATCACCAAATGACGCCGATCCAGGCCCTCAGCCTGCCGCCGATTCTGGCCGGCCACGACCTCATCGCCCAGGCGGAAACCGGCAGCGGCAAAACCGCCGCCTTCGGCCTCGGCCTGCTCAACGCGCTCGACACGGGCACCCGCCAGGTGCAGGCGCTGGTGCTCTGCCCCACCCGCGAGCTGGCCGAGCAGGTGGGCAAGGAAATCCGCCGACTGGCGCGCGGCATGCAGAACGTCAAACTGGTCACCCTGTGCGGCGGCAGCAGCCTCGGCCCGCAGCTATCGACCCTGCAACATGGCGCGCACGTCGTCGTCGGCACCCCCGGGCGGATACAGAAACACCTGCAAAAAGGCACACTGGATCTGCATCACCTGCGCAGCCTGGTGCTGGACGAGGCCGACCGCATGCTCGACATGGGCTTCATCGACGACATCGGCGCCATTATCAAACACGCCCCGGACAGCCGCCAGACACTGCTCTTTTCCGCCACCTACCCCGACGCCATCCAGCAAATCAGCCAGCGCTTTCAGCGCCAGCCTCAGCGCGTCAGCGCCGAGCCGACACACAGCGCGCCGCACATCGAACAACACTTTTTTGAAACCCGCGAGGAGACGCGAAACGACGCCCTGCTCACCCTGCTGGCCCACTACCGGCCCGAGGCCGCGCTGATCTTCTGCAACACCAAGCGACAATGCGACGACGTCGCCAGGCACCTGCAACACAAGGGCTATCACGCCCAGGCCCTGCACGGCGACCTGGAACAACGCCAGCGCAACGACGTGCTGGTACAGTTCAGCAACAAAAGCTGCAACCTACTGGTAGCCACCGACGTCGCCGCGCGCGGTCTCGACATCAGCGAGTTGCCACTGGTCATCAACTTCCAGTTAAGCCCTGACCCGCAGGTACACACCCACCGCATCGGCCGCACCGGGCGCGCTGGCAAGAGCGGCCGCGCACTCAGCCTGTTCACCCCGGAAGAAGCTCACCGCCTCAGCGCCATCGAAGCCGAACAGAATGAGCCCGCCAGGCTGACCCCACTCGACAGTCTGCGTCCCCAACAAAAAACCGCCGAGACCAACACCGCCAGCATGGTCACCCTGCAAATCGGCGGCGGCCGCAAAGACAAACTCCGCCCCGGTGACATCCTCGGCGCCCTCACCCGCGACGGCGGCATCCCCGGCGA